>RCUK01000534.1_pt1 | contig 32676 bp, 31 predicted proteins | sample 2166381 | NCBI WGS metagenome assembly RCUK01 (sample SAMN09932809, study PRJNA488358) | compost metagenome | isolation source: compost soil in an enriched community | place: Germany: Experimental Botanical Garden | reverse complement strand
ATTTGATTTCGCCATTGCTTTCTGGCCTAAATCAATTGCTTTTTGGAAATTTCCTAACTTGAAATTCATATCAGCTTGATAATACGAAAGCTTTTCTTTGTATTTTTCTTCGCCAGAAACCTCATCAAAATATTTTGTAGCTTCTTTATAATCGTCGCCTTCATAAGCCATAAAACCTAAGTAATATTTGGCCTGAGAACCATATTCTTTAGAATTGACTACTTTATTAAAATAATTGGTAGCTTCTTTTTTCTTTTTAGCATTAAAATAGCTGTAGCCTTTCATGAAGTTAAACTTATCCGATTCCGTTTTACTCATGTAGCTTTCGTCTACTTTATCAAACCATTGCAATGCCTTTGGATAATTTCCCTGCTCGAAGAAAAACTGGGCAGCTTCGATATAAGCCTGATTTTGTTTGGTGCTCGTTGGATAATCATTCACAAATTGTTCTACCAAAGCATCTGCATTTGCCTTGTTGGTTCTTATGGCACAATTAGCAATGTAAAAAGCACAATCAGATTGAACTTCTTCATTTGCGGCATTGTATTTTACTTTTTCAAAAATCAATTGAGCCGAAGCATATTGTTTGTCATTATATAAAGCCAGTGCTTTGTCAAAATCCTTTAATTCGTAAGTATAAATAGCCGATTTTTGTGCCGAAGCTATAGTCGAAGCAAGGATAATTTGGAATAAAAAGAACCTGGAAAGTTTACGCATTGTAATAATATTTAGTATTCAAATGTATCATTTTATAAGGGTTATAACGAAACGTTTTGAGGTTTTATTATGAACAAATATTCGACAATAAACATTTATAGACATTCTAAAAATTGAATCTGAACCACAATAAGCACTATAAGTTATTATAAGCTAGTAACTTTTGACAGATTAACTAAAATGAACTTAGATTGCTTACTTGGTTTAAATTTTCCTTCCTTTTTCTAGAATTTTTCTTAAGAAATGATTGAAATTTATTTTGAATACAAGCGTTATCTTATTACTTTTACCATTCAAACCAATTTTATTATGTCACAAACCGTACTGTCTCTTAAAGAAGTCACTATATATCAAGAAGGAAGAAAAATTATATCTCACATTAATCTGGATGTTAACCATGGTGAGTTTATCTACATTATCGGGAAAACCGGTTCTGGAAAAAGTAGTTTCCTAAAAACTTTATATGCTGATTTACCGTTAATTGAAGGTGAAGGACATATTGTTGAATTTGATTTGGCTACTTTAAAAGAAAAAGATATTCCGTACTTGAGACGTAAAATCGGAATTGTATTTCAGGATTTCAAACTGCTTCCAGACCGTTCTATAAAAGACAATATGCTTTTTGTGCTTAAAGCAACCGGTTGGACAGAAAAAGAAGCAATGCAACACAAAATTGATGAAGTTTTGGATAAAGTAGGCATGAAAGATTTTATGAACAAAATGCCTCACCAGCTTTCTGGCGGAGAACAGCAGCGTGTTGCGATTGCAAGAGCATTGCTTAACGATCCAGAATTTATCTTAGCCGACGAACCAACAGGAAACCTAGATCCACAAACTAGTTCTGAAGTTTTAGAAGTTTTAAAAGCAATCAACGCTGCAGGTAAAACTGTTATTATGGCGACTCATGATTATGCACTATTAATGAAATTTCCATCTAAAACCTTAAAATGCGAAGATGAAAGAATCTTCGAAGTGGTGCAAAGAAGCGTATAATGCTTTCCATTCTAATTCCGGTTTATAATTACAATGTTCTACCGCTTGCAAGCGAGCTCATAAAACAATGCAGTTCTTGCGGAATTACTTTTGAGATCCTTTTTTTAGACGATGCTTCTCAAGAGTTTACAATTGAAAACGAAAGAATTAATCTATTCGAAAATGCTTCTTATTCTATTTTAGAAAAAAATATAGGACGAAGCGCCATTAGAAATTTACTGGCAAACAAAGCTGTTTACGAAAATTTGCTGTTTTTGGATGCCGATACAATGCCTGTTTACGATAATTTTATTGCAAAGTATATTGCAACCATAAAAAATAGCATTGTTTTTGGCGGACTTTTATATGAAAAGAAAAAACCTTCTCGAGAACAGCTTTTACGCTGGATTTATGGAAAAGAAAGAGAAGCATTAAGTTTATCTGAAAGAAATAAAAACCCATCAAATACTGCATTGGTTTCTAATTTATTGATAAAGAAAGAAATTCTTCTTCGCTTTCCTTTCGATGAAAATCTAACAAAATATGGCTATGAAGATTTGCTTTTTTTTGCCGTTTTAAAATCAAATGAAATTGAGATTAAACATATCCAAAATCCCGTTTTTCATCTTAATTTAGAAAATTCAAATCTATTTTTAAGTAAAACCAAAACAGCTTTAGAAAACCTGTTTTTCTTATCTTCTTCCAATAAAGTATCTAAAAATGAAAGTAAGATCATTGATTCTTTCGAACTTTTAAAAAAACTAAAACTAAGCTCATTTTTTTATTTTATTTTTAAAAAATCAAAGCGAAAAATTGAGCTAAATTTGCTTTCAGACAAACCCTCACTTTTTCTGTTTGACATTTATAAATTAGGTTATTACTGTTTTCTTAAAACAAAATAAATGGCTTTTTTTTCTATTATAATTCCGCTTTACAACAAAGAACATTTCATTGAAAATACGATTCAAAGCATTATGAATCAAACTTTTCAGGATTTTGAAATTATTGTGATAAATGACGGATCAACAGATAGAAGCGAAGAGAAATTACTTCAATTTAAAGATTCTAGAATTCAGTATTTCAGTAAAAAAAATGAAGGTGCATCAGTAACTCGAAATTACGGAATCGAAAAAGCAAATGCCGATTTTATAACTTTTCTCGATGCAGATGATTATTGGTATCCAACATTTTTGGAAACTATGTTTACTAACATTAAAAAGCTTCCAAATCAGAAAGTGTTCGCTGCTGCGATAGAATTTGAAACTTCAAAAAAAATAATTCCCGCACAATATTCAATTTCAAAAACAAATAATGATTTTGAAATTGTAGATTACTTTCAGGCAAGTTTAAAAGAAACCGTCCTCTGCACTTCGTGCGCCGTTTTTCATAAAACTGTTTTTGAAGCAGCTGGAAATTTTGACACCAAAATAAAAAGTGGCCAAGACACCGATTTATGGATTAGAGTTGGACTTATTTACCCTATTGTTTTTTCTTGGAAAATCTTAGCTCGTTATATTTACGATCCTAAAAGTCTTTCAAAAAACAATAAATTGATCCATGAAAAAATGGATTTTTCGAAATACGAAGAAATAGAAAAAACTAATTCTGACTTAAAAAAGTTTCTAGATTTAAATCGTTTTTCATTGGCTGTAAAAAGTAAAATTGCTGGAGAAGAAGTACTTTTTGCTAAATACTCCCAACCAATTAAATGGAACGATTTAGGTTTAAAGAAAAGAATCATATTGCATCTTCCTGCTTTTGCTTTGGTATTTTTAATTAAATTAAAAACCGTACTCGCCAATTTAGGTTTTGGTTCATCTGTTTTTAAATAATCGGAACTTTTTATATTCTCGAATATAGTCTTCTTCTCTAAACTCACCAGAAGATAAAACCAGACAAACACTTCCTGAAGAGAAATTTTTAAGTTCACGCCAGATACCAGAAACAATCAGCAAACCAACATTTGGTTTATTTAACGTTACAGTTTTTATGTTTTTTCCATCTTTTAAAACCACATCAAAACTGCCACTTAAAGCAATTAAAAACTCTTGCTGTTCGATATGTGCATGCCCTCCCCTTTTGCTTCCGCTTGGCACATCATACAGAAAGTATACTCTTTTGGAAACAAACGGAATTGTATCTCCTTCTACAACAGAAAGATTACCTCTACGATCTTGAATTTTAGGAATTTCAATAAGTTGAATATCTGAAATATTCGCTATTATTGATGATTTAGAAGATTCTTCCATTGTTCTGCAATATTTTTTAAAGACAAATGTTTTACACTTTCAGCAGCATTCTTTTTACAAAAATTATATAATTCGCTATCATCTGCAAATTTATTCATCGCTTCGGCAAAAGCTTTCGGATTATGATTTTCGACCAATAAACCATTAAATCCATTTTGAATAATTTCTCTAGGTCCAGAATTGCAATCAACAGCAATTACAGGCGTTCCCAAAGCTAATGATTCTACAATAGACAACGGAAAACCTTCAAAATTACTGGTCAAAACTGTAAATTTTGCTTCTCGAACTTCATCAAAAGGATTTTGTCTGAAAGGAAGAATTTCAACAAATTCAATCAAATTCAATTCTTCTATTTTCTGCTGAATAAAATCCAAATCATTTCCCGCTCCCATCAAATGCAAATAATATCCTTTTTCAAATATTTTAGATTGGGAAAAAGCTTGAAGCATCAATGTGAAATTTTTTACTTTTTCTTCAAATCTTCCAAAAAACAAAATCACTTTTTGGGGCTTTAAAATTTCTTTTCTTAGTTCTTCTTCCGCAATAAAAAAAGGATTGTAAATTGTTGTTGTATTCTTTAATTCAAATAGACGATTAACTTTTTCTTCAATCGCTTTTGAAACGCAAATTAAGGCTTCTACGTTCTTATAAAGTATTCTTGACCAAAACTTTGAGGAAGGAAAATAAATCTGAAGATTATAGCTGTGAACGATATAGAAGATTTTTAAATCTCGATAAATAAATCTCGTGATTAACTCGCGTAATAAAACATTTCTCGATCGCCCGTCAATGACGATTTCAATATTATTTTGAATCAGATAATTTCGCAATAATTTCCCTTTTTTAAGTTTTTTAAAAAAAGAAAATGAACCTGAATTTTCTCTTTCTAAATTGAATAAAATTCCTGTATACAAATAATCTACACGATCATTAACAATAATGGAGTGAACCTCAAAACCAGAATCTTCTAACATAAAAGTCAGCAAACCTGCAAAACGTTCTGCCCCTCCTTCTCCTAATGAATGCGAAACAATAGCAACTTTCTTTTTACTCATGTTTTAACCAAAAAAGTAAATATATTTGTCAAATATACACATTAATGAAAGTATTATTGGTAGGCGAATACAGCCATTTGCACAATTCTCTAAAAGATGGTTTAATGGCTTTAGGACATGAAGTTTTTATTGTCGGTCGAAAAGACGGCTTTAAAAATTTTCCTGTCGATTTTCCTATTCAAAAAAAATGGGACTCAGGATTGCTGAAAAAAGCAAAAGTTGCCCTTTATAAATTATCTGGCTTTGATATAAGTTCGTTTTTTACCTATTGCCAATTTTTAAAATTCAAGAAGCAATGTTCTGGTTTTGATGTTGTGCAGTTAATCAACGAAAACAGTTTTGAATGCCAGCCTTACTTCGAAAAAAAAATTATTTCACATCTTATAAAAAACAATCAAAAGCTTTATTTATTGAGCTGTGGCTACGATTATTTGAATGTGAAGTATTGCTTCGAAAATCCCGATTTTAAATCTGTAGCTCCATTGTATCTAAATAATAAAATCGACAAAAAGACTTTTGGAAATGTGTTGAAATTTCGAAAAAAAGCGTTTTTCAAACTTCATCAGTTTATTTACAAAAACAGTCACGGAATAATTGCTTCCGATTTTGATTATCATCTTCCACTACTAGGAAATAGTAAATATTTAGGATTAATTCCAAACCCAATAAACATTGATAAATTACAATTTGAATCGCTGACGATTGATGATAAAATCATTATTTTTCATGGAATTAATAATGATAATTATGTAAAAAAAGGAAATGATTATTTTGAAAAAGCTTTAGAAATTATTCAAGAAAAATATCGTGAAAAAGTAGAAATAATCACTGTTCGAAGTGTTCCTTATTCAGAATATATAAATCTGTATAATCATTCTCATATTTTATTAGATCAAATTTACGCTTACGATCAGGGTTATAATGCATTGGAAGCTATGGCAAAGGGAAAAGTTGTTTTTACAGGCGCAGAAACCGAATTTATTTCACATTACAACCTTTCTAAAAAAGTCTGTATAAACACTATTCCAAACATTGATTATTTGGTAAATGAATTGTCTTTTTTAATTGAAAATCCAGATGAAATTATTGCCATTGGAAAACGTGCAAGAGCTTTTATAGAAGAGCATCATCATTACAAAAAAATTGCAGAAAAGTATATTCTGAAGTGGAATGAAAATTAGAATAGAATTTTTCTAAAATAAACCGCCAAAACCAGCAGATAAATTAAATTATCGAAAGCATAAGCGATTACAACACCTTCTATTTGAAAGATTTTTATAAAATACAAACAGGCAAAATATAAAACCGAAAACGAAAATAATTCGGCAATGATAAAGGCTGAAGTCATTTTTTTAGCAAAAAACTGAAAACCCAAAATCAAGGCACAAACTTTGAAAACATCGCCTAATAGCTGCCAAAAAAACAAATTGGTTACAGGCAAAAAATCTTTAGTAAAAAGTAATTCAACTATAAAAAACCTAGTAAAATATAGCACCGTTAAACCAAAAATAAAAACTGGCAGTATAAATTTATAATACTGCAAAAAGATCCTTTTGGTATCTAAATCATTTTGAGCTTTAGATAATTTTGGAAGAAAATAAACACTCAAAATCGTACTGACAAACATTAAATAATAAGTCGAAATTCTAGTCATAGTTTCCCAATATCCCGCTTGTTCGATTCCTAAATTCTGAATAATATGATTTCGGATTGCAAGGAAAACAAAAGGCCCAAAAACAGACGAAACCAGCACCATTAAAGAATAAGAAGACAGATTTTTTAATACATTAAAATTGAATGCTTTTAATTTTATGAATTGAAGAAACTGAATCTCTTTTTGAACCAAATAAAAAGTAATAAAAAACAGCAAAGCCGGCGCAATAACAATTGCCAGCAAAGCTCCCGTGGTTTTGAACTGCAAAATCAGAAAAATGGAAGTCAATAAGCCTATAATGTTTCCAACAATATTAATCCAAATTACTTTTCTAAATCTGCCCAAACCATTAATTACAGCAATTAGAAAAATTGAAAGTCCGTAAGTTGGCAAAACCAAAGCTAAAACTTTAAAAACAATCAAGTATTCGGTCTTATTTTCAAAGATTTTTTGGTTCCAATAAGAAGCTGTAAAAAATAAAATTCCGCTTAATAGAAACGCTAAGAAAACTAAACATATAAAAACCGTAGAAACTATTTTTTCAAGTTCGCTTTTATTTTTTTCATTTTCAGCGGTATATTTTACGATTCCATTTTGAAAACCTAAAGTTGAAATATTTTCTAATGAAGTTAAAAAGTTACGAAGATTTCCTAACAGAGCCATTCCGCTTGGGCCAACAAAAATCGCCAGAATTTTGGATGTAATTAAACCGATTCCGATTTTTAAAGCAACACTAAAACTGTTTAAAGAAGCAATCTTAAACAAACTTGTTTGAATTATTTTTCTATAGAAATTCAATTAGTATTGATTTAAAATTTTGACAACAAAATTTACATCAGATTCTGTCATAATAGGACTTATCGGCAAACTCAAAACTTCTTTATGAATTTTTTCTGTAATTGGAAATGATAATTTATTCCAATCTAAAAAAGCCTTTTGCTGATGTGGCGGAATTGGATAATGTATCACGGTTTGAATATTATTTTGAGCTAAATATTCTTGCAAATGCGTTCTGTTTTCTGTTCGAATGACAAACAAATGAAATACATGATTCTTTGAAAAATCCCAAAATGGAAGCACTATTTTATCATTTTTAATTTCTGATAAATATCGTTTTGCAATAGCTCTTCTTTTCTCGTTATCTGAATCTAAATTGGGTAATTTTAAATTTAAGAATCCCGCCTGAAGTTCGTCCAATCTGGAGTTTATGCCAATATATTCGTTATGATATTTCTTTTCTGAACCATAATTACGAAGCGAAAAAAGAACTTTTGCCAGTGCTTCGTCATTGGTTGTAATTGCACCGCCGTCTCCCAAACAGCCCAAATTTTTTCCTGGGTAAAAACTAAATGCGGAAGCACTTTTTGAATTGTGAATTGTAAATTGTGAATTGTGAATTGCGCCATGCGATTGCGCTGCATCTTCTATGACAACTAAATTATGTTTTAATGCAATTTCATTTATTTTCTCCATTTCAGCCAATTGTCCGTATAAGTGGACCGCTAAAATGGCTTTTGTTTTTGAAGTGATTTTTTCCGGAATTAAATCTGAATTGATATTGTAGGTTTCTAATTTTGGTTCAACCAAAACCGGAACTAAATCGGCTTGCAAAATGGCTAAAATACTTGCAATATAAGTATTGGCAGGAACAATAACCTCATCACCTTTTTTGAGTTTTCCGAGTTCGATGTAACCTTTAAAAACAAGAACTAAAGCATCAAATCCGTTTCCTACGCCGATACAATATTTGAAATTGCAATATTCTGCAAAAGACTTTTCAAATTTTTCCACTTCTTTTCCCAAAATATACCAGCCATTTTCTAAAACCGATTTCAGTTTTTCCTGAAAAGCAGCTTCATACGGTTCGTTTATTTTTTTCAGGTCTAAAAATGGTATCACTTTATTTCAATTTTATAAAAATCCTGATTGTAGACAGAACAACCCAGTTCTTCTTTCTGATTCAAAAGCCCCAGATTATAGCCTGAGTCATTCCTCTCATCAACAATTCCCATATCAAAGAAATGCTTTCCTTTTCGTTTGTATTTATGAATCAGATTAATGAATAAAAAATCAAGCGCTCTAAATTCTTCTCCTACTTTTGAAGTAGCGCCATATTGGGATTTAATTAAATTTTTGGTTTCAAAAATGGTTATTCCGGCAATAATTTCATCATTTTTGTAAACTGAATATTGTCTGATATTTTGAGGAAATTTAGATTTCAAAAGCGCCATTTCTTCTTTGGTATGAACCGGTTTTGCATCAAATTTTTCTAACAATCTTGGCTCTAAAATATTCTCCCAAAACGGATCGAAATTTTCTTCTTCAAAAATATCCAAATCAAGATTTTCGATTCGTCTGAAGTGTTTCATTTTACTTTTCGAAATCTTCAACGGAATGGTAAGATTTACTGCCAAATTCATTTCTTTTTTTTCTAAAACCGCACCTCTTTTCATTAAAAAAAAATCGAGTGCCGCATTTCCTTCCGAAAAATAAAAATCTGGAATTGGTTTATAATAAAAGGTTTCGAGTTTATTTTCTTTCAAAAAAAGCAAAATTTGATCCAAAATCGATTCTGCTTTTTCTGCTTTCAATTTTGACAAAAAAACTAATCCGCCGTAAGTTAAACCTTGATGAGAATAGAGAGAATTTCCTTTTTTGTTGGCGGGAAGAATAGCACGCAATTTTTTCTCTTCAAAAACTAAAAGCGAAAAATCTTCAAATCGATCTTTATGATATTCTATAAAATCGCGATGAAACAAAAAAGTAGCATTTTTGGCCTGAGCGACAAAATTGTTCCAGAGTAAATAATCTTCTTGAGTGTATTTTCTAACAATATACTTCATACCTACTTATGATCAAATGCTTTTAAATGCCATTTGTATCTAACTGCCATTAATCGAATCATAATAATTACAAGAGATGTAACTAAATATAAGATATCATCGTTTAAATTGAGTTTTCGTAATCCAAAAAATACGATTCCGCCAAAAATACAGATGGTTGCATAAATTTCTTCTCTAAAAACGTTTGGAATTTCGTTACACAAAATATCACGAATTACACCTCCAAAGCAAGCGGTCATTGTTCCTAACGCAATACAAATTGCTGGATGAAGTCCCGTTAAAATTCCTCTTTCAAGACCTATTAAAGTAAAAACTCCGAGCCCAATTGTATCAAAAAGAAACAATGAGGTTCGAAGTTTATCGAAGCTTTTTCTGAAAAGAATTGCTAGAAAAAATCCTAAAATGATCACATACACATATTGCATGTCTCGCATCCAGCCAACAGGTGTTCTCCCGATTAAGACATCACGAAGTGTTCCGCCTCCAACCGCAGTCACAAATGCAATGATAAAAACCCCAAACGGATCTAGTTTTTTGTGCATTGCTGTTAAGGCGCCAGACATAGCAAATGCCATTGTCCCAATAATATCAAGTAAGTGAAACATTTTTTTTGAGTTACAAAGATGCAAAGGGACAAAGTTACAAAGTTGTGACGAATAATCTTAACAACTCTTACTCATAAAACATTCCTTATTTTTTCACGTAAATAGGACTTCTTTTTAACAAATAAGAGACAGAATCCATCCATCCGTCTTTTACTGCTAGCAAAGGTTTACGGGTTTGCGAGTAAATTTTGTCTGTATTTCTATACATATCAAAATAAACCGTATAGTAGTAATACGTCTGATTGTTGGCTGTAGTTGTAGAAATATCGTTTGTACTTACTTTTTTGTTATTGTCGCTCACTTTTGCATTTCCGCTGTTATATGTGGTAGCCGTAGTACCCGTTCCAATGGTATACGAAACTTTAGCAGCCACAATATTATCAACTCCCAATATTTTTTCAAGATCTTCTATTGGTGTTTCGTCGATATTATTATGATCAATTCCTGCTTTGTGCAATAAACTGTTTGTTGTTCTCAAATCTTGAACTGTCAGTGGAAAAATATTAGATGATTTATCTAATAGCTTGTTATATAAATCGTTTTGAGCAAATTTTGCCATATCCTCAGAACCTTGCTGATTATCTGCATTTACATAAGGAACTGGCAATACAGCAATTGTATTGTGTTTCATATCTGCACTCGCAACATTTTGAGAGTTGCTTTGAGGGGCAGTGCTTGTATTTTCAGAAACATCAAAGGTTTGAGATCTTCCGCTTGCAAAATCGATTTTTGCAATCTGAGAAACGTCTAGCGAGATCTGAACGGTCTCACCTGGAAGTGAATATTCGACTGTTTTATCAGACATTTTTAAAACTGTACATTCAATAATCTGATAATCTCTTTTTATAATTTTATCTAATTTTTTTCCGCTTTGGGCAAAACTTACGCAAGCAGATAATAATACTAGTAATACAAGAAAAGGCTTTGTAATTTTCATTGGATTGGAAATTTATGAATTAATTATCTATATATAAATTTACGAAGAAAAAATAAAAAATTATCGGCAAAAAACAGAAAAATTCAACAATTCTTCAAAGAAAAAATTACATGTTTTGGGTATAAAAATTATAATCTTTTAAAATTACTCGAATAAAATCGCTGTTGTTTCCAGATTGATTTTTAATACCTGTTACGCTTTCAATTTTTGCCACTAATTTGTAAATAATCTCGTGATCGTTTTTGGCGGCGGCTTTTTGATAGGTTTCTTTAATAATTCGCATATCATTATCTGAAAGCTTGATAACCAAAGGATAAGTTGGCACATATGCTTCACCGATTTCTTCTAAAATAGTATGGCTGATATTAATTTTATTCTTTAAAGTAATCACTGCTGTTCCTGCCGCCATGTCTCCCAATCGTTGCGATTTTTGACTTGTAATAACTGTAATAAGTCCCGGAAGTCCGAAAAAAGTAAAAAAGTCAATTACTCTAAAAAACCAACGAATTAAATAGTCTCCAAAACCAGCTTGATAACCGTCAATTTTAACGACTTTAATTTTCAATAATTTTTTACCAAGCGACTGTCCTTCAAAAACGCTTTCTAAAACCAGCGAATAAACTATTACGGGTGAATAGAGCATTAAGAAAATCGCACCGCGTGACCAGCCATCCAAATTGACCATCAATCTATCGAGCTGCAGCCAGTCAAAAAGTACTATTGAAAGCGCTGTTATATAACAGATTATGATAAACAAATCAATAAAAAAAGCACCTAGCCTTTCGCCTACCGAAGCAGCGATAAAATTTATTTTGACATTTTGCGTCGTATTAATAGATAATTCTGACATATTTCATATTTTAGCCTACAATGAGAGAAATCGCCTTTATAAAACAAAACAGAGAAAAATGGCTCGAGTTTGAGCTGGCAATTTTTGGTAAAGCTAAAAAAAATCCTGATGAATTAGCTAATTTGTACATTCAAATGATGAATGATTTGGCGTATGCTCAAACGTATTATCCTAAAAGTAAAACAGTTGTATACCTTAATCATCTTGCTTCTCAGATTTATCAAAAAATTTACAAAACCAAACGCACCGATCAGAATAGGCTTGTAGATTTCTTTAAAATCGAAGTCCCACTATTGGTTTATGAGTACAGAAGATATTTGGTGTATGCTTTTGCTTTGTTTTTTGTTACTGTTTCAATTGGTGTTCTTTCTGCTCGTTACGACCGCGATTTCGTTCGATTAATTTTAGGCGACGAATATGTCAATATGACTTTAGAAAACATCAAAAAAGGCAATCCGATGGCCGTATATGGTTCTGGCAGTAATTGGGGAAGTTTTATTGGCATTACTGTAAATAACCTGTTTGTAGGCGCCAAATGCTATTTCTATGGCATTTTTGCTGGAATCGGAACTTTTAATATTTTTCTTCAAAATTGTATCATGTTGGGTTCTTTTCAATATTTTTTCTACGAACAAGGCGTTTTCTGGAAAAGTGTGAGGGGAATTTGGATTCATGGCTCAATGGAGATTTTTGCAATTGTAATCGAAACTACAGCAGGATTTATTTTGGGAGCTTCTATCCTATTTCCTAAAACTTTCTCAAGATTAAATTCTTTTAAAATCGGTTTCAAAAACAGCTTTAAAATATTCTTAAGCACTTTCCCTTTCACGATAAGTGCCGGATTTTTAGAAGGTTTTATTACTCGATATTCTATCGATATGCCCAATTGGCTAAGCAGTTTCATTATCTTGTTGACATTGGCAATAATTTCATTTTACTACTTGATATACCCTTTTATTGTACACAAAAAAATAACTTCAAAACCAATTCATTTATAATGTTCGAGCTTTACAGAAAAAGACAATTAGGCGATAATTTAGGCGACACTTTTACTTTTTTCAAAAATTACGGAAAGAACTTTTTCAAGATTTTTTTTATTGCAAATGGAGCATTTTTACTTCTTTTTGCAATAGTAATTTATACGCTCCTTAAAGTTAATTTTGAACATATTCAAAATTCTGGTCTTGAAAACAATCAATTAAAAAACGATCTTTTAGAATACTTTAACCATAATGAAGGATTAGTAGTCGCGCTGATCTTTATCTGCATTCTTTTATTCTTTATTATATCATTGTTTAATTATGCCTATCCAGTTTTATATTTAAAAATGATTGGCGCTGGCAAAGAAGATTTTGAACTGAATGATATCCAGTCCAATTTTTTTAAGGTACTTTTTAAATTAATAAAATTTAGCATAGGATATTTATTTTTAGTTTTTCCTGTTTTAATAATTACATTAATTGTCCTATTTTTTCTGTGCTTCATTATTATCGGGATTCCGTTGCTTATGATTGCGCTGCCAGCAGTGTTCACCTTTTTAAACCTGCATTTTTACAGTTATCTTACAGAAGAAAAGCGCTTTTTTGAATCTCTGAAACATGCCTACTATTTAATAAAAGTAGATTTTTGGAACACAATTGGAACAACCTTTATTATGATGCTGATAATGCAGTTTGTTCAGTTTGCCATAACAATGTGTTTATACTTTGTTGGTATATTTATCGCTTTTGCCTATTTTATAGGAAATTCTGCTTCAGACCATACAAATTCTATCGAACCTTCGCCTTGGCTGATAGGCTTTATAACAATTGTCGTAATTGTTTTAATTATTCTTAGCAACATTTTTAATAACATCATTATAGTTAATCAAGGAATGATTTATTACAGTCTTACTTCAGGAGACAAACAAGAATCTAAATCAATTGATTTAATTGGAGATCATACAAATGAATAGATTTTTTATTTTTTTATATTTTCTTTTCTCCTTGAGCACCCTAAATGCTCAAGATACTCTGGTTAAAGAAGATCCGCCAAAAATTATTGGAATTAAGTATACAGAAAAAGATATCAAGGTAGATTCTGGAGCTATAGAAGCCAGACATTTTGAAAAGAACTTCAAGAAAAAATATACCGATAAAAACTTTGTCTACGAATACAAAGAATCCGAAAAAAACTGGTGGGATCACTTTAAGCATTGGCTCGCTAGACAAATTGCCAACTTATTTAATTTTAGCAGTGTAAAAACGTCTCTCGATTTAATTTCTGTTTTATTTAGAATAATTGCCATTTTAGTAGTTATTATCTTGATCTATTTTATAGTCAAAGCATTAATCAAACGAGAAGGAAGATGGATTTTTGGAAAGAATGCCGACAAAAGAGCTTTGTTTTATTCTGATGCCGAAAAAAACATCCATCTTTTGGATTTTGAAAAACTTATCAAAGAAAGCATCGAAGCCGGCGAAAAAAGAATTGCCGTGCGATATTATTATTTATGGCTTTTGAAAGTAATGGCGCAGCATCATTATATTGAATGGGATATCGAAAAAACCAATTCCGATTATTTGTACGAATTGCATAATCCAACTCATAAAGAAGAGTTTACTTATCTTTCTTATTTGTACAATTATATTTGGTACGGCGAATTTGAAATTGATGATGCAACATTCAGAAAAACTGAAAACAGATTTAAAAAAGCATTAAAAACCTTTGGTAATGGATAATAAAGTTAAAATATACATTGCTATTCTGGTTTTAATTTTCGGAATAACATTATTAGTAGACAAAGGACAGCCAAAGCCTATTGATTGGACACCTACGTACTCGGTTGAGGATAAAATCCCTTTCGGGTTGTACGTTTTCAACCAAGAAGCTGATGCTATTTTTAAGCAGAAAGTAGAAAGAATTTCTACGCAAACTCCTTACGAATATTTGGATTCTCAATATGATGCGAGAGAGAATGTAGAAACGTATAAAATAAAAGGAACTTTTGTTAACATTTCTGAAGCCAACAATATTGACGAGCAGTCTATGAAAGAAATCTTATACTTTGTTTCTAACGGAAATAATGCTTTTTTAAGTATGAAAGTGTTTCCACAAGTATTATTGGATTCTCTAAAAATTCAATTAAAAACTGATTTCATGCCAGTTGACAGCGTTTCGGTTTGGATGGCAAATAAAAAAGTAGGCTCTAAAAAATATACGCTTAATACAGGGTTAAGTGATTATTTCTCAAAAATAGACACTTTAAACACAAAGGTTTTAGGCTATCAAAACAGCACTAAAAACAAAAGACAGGTTAATTTTATCGAAGTGCCTTATAAAAATGGTTATCTCTACCTGCATACGCAGCCAGTTGCTTTTACCAATTATAATCTGCTGAAAAAAGATTATTATCGATATACAGAAAACGTACTGTCTTATATCCCGAAAGGAAATGTTTTCTGGTATAATAAAACTTTAAACGATAAAAGAATTTCAAGTTCTCCAATGCGATATATCTGGAGTCAGCCCGCTTTAAAATCGGCTTGGTATTTAGGCTTACTTGGAATTCTGATTTTTATGATTTTTAATGCAAAACGTAAACAGCGTATTGTACCAATCATAAAACCGTTGCAGAATCTAACAGTTGATTTTACCAAAACTGTCGGAAATTTATATTATCAGGAAGGGGATCACACAAACATTATCGATAAAAAAATTATTTATTTCCTAGAAAGGATAAGAACCGATTATTTGCTTGATACAACCAAACTCGATGACGATTTTATAAGCAAATTACATTATAAAACAGGAAAAGACGAAAAAGATATTCGCTACTTGGTTCAATTAATTAATGACCATCGAAATAGTTATCACGGAAGCCTTGAAGAAGATCTTCTAAGAATAAACACAGCAATAGAAAAGATTTTACATTAAAATTCTAAACGAAATTTAAAAAGAAAAATAGACCAAATTATGGACGACATCAATACAACATCAAGCGAAATCACAAATGAAAATGTGAATTTTGAAACGAGAATTAATTTAGCACCTCTTTTAGAACACGTAAACACAATCAAGAAAGAGATCGAAACTGTAATTGTAGGACAGCACAAAATGGTAGACCAGCTTTTGGTTGCTATTTTATCAAATGGTCACGTACTTTTAGAAGGTGTTCCTGGAGTTGCCAAAACAATTACGGCAAAATTATTGGCTAAAACTCTAAATATTGATTTCAGCAGAATTCAGTTTACGCCAGATTTAATGCCTTCTGATATTTTAGGAACTTCTATTTTCAATCTGAAAAATTCAGAATTTGAGTTTAAAAAAGGGCCTATTTTTTCTAATTTAATTTTAATTGATGAGATTAACCGTGCTCCTGCAAAAACGCAAGCTGCACTTTTTGAGGTTATGGAAGAGCGCCAAATTACCATTGACGGTTCTGCTTATCAATTGGAAGCCCCATTTTTGGTAATTGCAACTCAGAATCCAATAGAACAAGAAGGAACTTATCGTTTGCCTGAAGCACAATTGGACCGTTTTCTTTTTAAAATTACGATTGATTATCCTAAATTGAATGAAGAGATTTTAATTATCCAAAGAGAGCATTCTTTACAAGATCACGGAAAATTAGATGCCATTAAAACAATTCTTTCTGCTCAGGAAATAAAAGAATATCAAGGTTTGGTAAAACAAATCAGAGTAGAACAAAACTTGTTAGAATACATTGCCAGAATTGTGGTAAACACACGCGAAAATGCCTTTTTATATTTAGGTGCTTCGCCTCGTGCTTCAATCGCTATTTTGAATGCTTCGAAAGGTTTTGCCGCAATTCGCGGACGCGATTTTGTTACTCCTGAGGATATAAAAGAAGCTGCAATTCCTGTTTTGCAACACCGTGTAATTGTTGCGCCAGAACGTGAAATGGAAGGAATTACAAGCTCTGAAATCATTAAACAGATTATTGAAACAGTGGAAATACCTAGATAATTATTAATGGTGAATTGTTAATGGTAAATTGTTAATGGTGGAAAACACAAAGGGTTTCGACTTCGCTCAACCTGACAAAGAAGAGCAAACTTGGAACCTGAAACCAGAAACTTGAAACTTAAAACTTAAAACTATAAAAAATTGAAACCGTCTAAACTTCTTATATCATTCTCTCTACTATTGTTGATTGTTTTTCAATCTGCAAATGCTGTTGTTTTAAAAAGCAAAAAAGATTCTTTCTATTTCAAAAATGACAAACAAGAGATTGAAACTTTAGTAAAGAAACTGTACGAATGGGTAGAAACGAAAAACAGCAACAATGATTTCAATCCGATTGCAAACAAAAAAGGAGACAAATACATTGGTTTAGATCTAAATGCACATAAAAAAAGATTGGAAGAATTGAAAAAGACCAATTTCTTTTCGCAGCAATTTTTAGACAATTATAATAAAATTGCTTTAAAGATCGATTCCAATCTTAAAACTAAAAAAATAGAATGGTTTGAAGGGGAATTGCCTCCTTTCGGGAATGATTCCAATCCGTGGTGCAATTGCCAAGATAATCCAGAAAATTTTTGGAAAACAATGACGATTAATCACTTAAAGATTGAAAACGATAAAGCTTCTTTTGATTGGACTTGGTCGTGGAAAGGTGATTTTAAATATAAAGTGAAAACAATTAAAGAAAACGGGATTTGGAAAATAGCATCACTCGAAGGCTTTGATTTTGATGATTTCACTAAAATTTATTAGAAAATATAAAACTAAGAAACCTTGAAATTCATAAAAAGTCTATATCTGAATAATTTCTTTTTCTATGTGCTTATCAGCATAATAGGATTGTTTATCTGTGCTTTTATTTTTCCGAACATGTACAATGCAGTTTGGTTGCTAGTTTTAGGTTTAATTACTTTTTTAGGGCTTGATATTTTGCTTTTGTACTTGGCGAGAACAGGGCTTGAAGCTGAAAGGATTACGCCCGAAAAATTATCAAATGGAGATTTAAATCCGATAAGAATAAATTTAAAAAATCACTATACTTTTCCCGTTTCGGTTAAAATTATTGATGAGATTCCGTTTCAATTTCAGGTTCGCGATTTCAAGATTGTAAAAACAATAAAAGCGGCGACGCAAAAAGAAATAGGTTATGATCTTCGTCCAACAGAACGCGGAGAATATCATTTTGGCTCTTTAAACATTTATGTTTCTTCGCCATTAAGACTAATTTCTAGAAGATTTTCTTTTGATAAAGATCAAATGGTTCCAACGTATCCGTCTTATATTCAGCTCAGAAAATACGATTTAATTGCTTTTTCGAATAATTTATTTCAATACGGAATAAAAAAAATACGCCGAATTGGCCACACAATGGAGTTTGAACAGATTAAAGAATATGTTCAAGGTGACGATTTACGAACATTGAACTGGAAAGCGACTGCCAAAAGAAATTCATTGATGGTCAATCAGTTTCAGGACGAAAAATCGCAATCGGTTTATATGGCAATCGACAAAGGACGCGTGATGCAGATGCCTTTTGACGGATTAAGTTTATTGGATTATGCGATTAATTCGGCTTTGGTTTTATCTAATGTAATTCTGAAAAAACAAGATAAAGCGGGACTTTTTTCTTTTTCTAAAAAAGTAGAAAACAGAGTTTTTGCTGAAAGAAGAGGCTCGCAAATGCAGAAAATTCTTGAAACTCTGTACAATGTAAAAACCGATTTCTTTGAAAGTGATTATAGCAGATTGTATGTTGATATTAAGAAAAATATCAACCAAAGAAGTTTAATAATTCTGTACACCAATTTTGAAACCATGGACGGTTTAAATCGTCAATTGCCTTATTTAAAAGGGATTGCCAAAAGCCATTTATTAGTTGTGGTTTTCTTTCAAAATACAGAACTCAACTCCATCATCAATAAAAAAACAGCAACAATTCAGGAAGTTTATGACAAAGTAATTGCCGAAAAATTCATGTTCGAGAAACGATTAATCGTAAACGAACTGAAGAAATACGGAATCCATTCGGTTCTTACACAACCTGAAAACCTGACTTTAGATGCGATTAATAAATATTTAGAAATTAAATCTAGAGGGATTTTATAGTTTATCATTATCAAATTTGTTCCATCTCAATCAAAATAATATTCTCAATCAAAAATCAAAATAATGAAATCAAAAATCACTCTTCTCGTATTTTTTATCTTTTTTGCACAGTTAGCTGTAAGTCAAAAAAATATTCCAACAATAAAAGCAATATCAAAAAAACTTGATATTAGAGATGGTAAAACATACAAAAAACAATCTTGGAACATTTCTCCCGAACTAAATCCAGATGTATACGAAACATCATCTTTAGGAAAAAAAGTCACTTTTATTACTGATAAAGATTCTATCTCCGTAAAAATTAAAAAAAACACTCAATTTGATTTTGTGATTTTACTTAATGATTCTATAAAAGCTTATACACAAATCAAATATAAAGCCACTACATCTCGTTTAGAAATGCTAAAAAAAGCAGCTAAATATAATTATTCTGACAATAGATTTATTCCTGAATTCAGTTATCAACCAATGGAAAATCCAAATCTAATGAAAATTAGAAAAGATTTAAAATTAGATTCAATTGCTGGAACTGGAAGTGAAACTTCTCAAATTCTCAATTTACTTCATTGGGTGCATAAAATAATCAGACATGATGGAGCTAGTTATAATCCGGCTGTTAAAAATGCAATCGATCTAATAAAAATATGCAAAACCGAAAATCGCGGTCTTAACTGCAGAATGATGTCAACAATTCTTAATGAATGTTATTTGGCTATGGGTATAAAATCCAGATATATTACCTGTATGCCAAAAGAAACTGATTTTGATGATTGTCATGTAATTAACATGGTGTATAGCAACGAATTTAAAAGATGGATTTGGATTGATCCTACTTTTGATGCTTATGTTATGAATGAAAAAGGAGAATTACTTGGAATTCAAGAAGTAAGAGAAAGATTAATTAACGGCAAAACATTGATTTTAAATCCAGAAGCTAATTGGAATAACAAAGCAACGCAAACTAAAGAATACTATCTGGAAACTTATATGGCTAAAAATTTATACAGGCTAAAAACTCCTGTTTATAGTGAATATGATACTGAAACTGTGAAAGATGGAAAAGAAATTGCGTACGTTGAACTATTGCCATTAGATGGAATCGAGCAAACTCCACAAAAAGCAGAGTCTACAAATACTAAAACAAATGTAAAAACTACTAATTACAAGACAAATAATCCAAATTTGTTTTGGGCTAAGCCAATAAAATAAAAAGATTTTATAAATGAGAATATCGTGTAAAATTGGTTGTTTAAAACCTCTTTACACGATATTCTCATTTACAAGCCTTTTTATCTATTATTAATTTATGGTTACATTCTTTTATCTAGCCAAAATCGCTTTATTAAATTACTTAGTTTTGAATCGTATTTCAAATTTATATGCAATGAAAAAAGCAATTCTATTTCTGTTCGTTTTACTAAGCATTCAATCTCAAGCGCAAAAAACAGAAAACATTATCATTATCACTACAGATGGTTTTAGATGGCAGGAAGTTTTTAAAGGAATAGATCCTGCAATTGCCAATGATAAAAAATTCAATCAGGGAGATAGCGCTTACATTTATAAAAAATATAGCAATGCTGATATCAAAGAAGCTCGTAAAAAACTGATGCCATTTTTCTGGTCTGAAATAGTTTCGAAAGGTCAGATTTACGGAAATCGCGATTTAGGAAACAAAGTCGATGTTGCTAATCCGTATTGGTTTAGTTATCCTGGTTATAGCGAAATAATGACAGGAAATGTAGATTTAAAAGTCAATTCAAACGGTTACAAAGCCAATCCAAACGTAAATGTTCTGGAATTTTTAAATCAGCAATCCAAATTAAAAGGCAAAGTTGCGGCTTTTGGCGCGTGGGATGCTTTTGATAGAATTTTAAATGAAGAAAGAAGCGGATTTCCAGTAATTTCAGCATTTGATAAAGTGGGTGGAAACAAACCAACAGCAGCTCAACACTTATTAAATGAGATGCGTGACAATTCATATAAACCATTTCACATGGATGAATGCCTAGATGTTTTTACGCATTATCAGGCTCTAGACGAACTAAAGAATAAAAAGCCAAAAGTACTTTATATTGCATATGGCGAAACAGACGAATGGGCACATCATGCACAATACCGTTCGTATTTAGACGCTGCTAATCAAGTCGATAAATGGATTCAGGAAATCTGGAATTTTGTTCAAAACGATCCGCAATACAAAAACAAAACAACTTTATTTATAACCGTAGATCACGGACGTGGCGACAAAGTAAAAGCACAATGGACAGATCACGGTTCTGATGTTCCAGGGGCTTCAGAAATTTGGTTTGCCGCAATGGGACCAGAAATTGCGCCAAAAGGAGAAATCAAGACAAATTCTCAACTTTATCAAAAACAGTTTGCTCAAACTATTGCAAAAATTATGGGATATAATTTCAAAACCGATCATCCTGTAGAAACTGAGATTAAAGAAATTTTCGAGAAATAGTTATTAGCCGCGACCCGAGCGATAGCAAATAGGCGAAGCAATTCACGAATTATTTAAAATAAAATTCGTGAATTCGTGGCTATAAAACTTTTGAGACAAACCTACAAGGTTTTAAAAACCTTGCAGGAAGAAAAAAACTCTGTACCTTTGCCCCTCTGCAACTTTGAGCCTTTAAAAAAATGAAACAAATTACTTCAGTTCAAAATCCGTTTATCAAATCTTTGGTTTTACTTCAAGAAAAAGCCAAAGCCAGAAAACAAACCGGAACATTTTTGATTGAAGGACAACGCGAAATTTCATTAGCCATAAAAGGCGGTTACGAAATTGAAACGGTTTTGTTTTTACCTGAATTAGTCTCTGAATCAGAAATCAATAAACTGATTCAGAATCCATTTCAGATTATAGAAATCAATAAAGAAGTTTACCAAAAACTGGCTTATCGCGATACTACAGAAGGAATTTTAGCTGTAGCGAAAACTAAATCTTTAAAATTATCTGATTTAAAATTATCTGATAATCCATTAATTCTGGTTGTTGAATCTTTAGAAAAGCCAGGTAATATTGGTGCAGTTTTACGTACTGCAGATGCTGCCAATTTAGACGCTGTTTTAATTGCCAATCCAAAAAGTGATTTATACAATCCGAATATTGTCCGTTCTAGCGTTGGATGCCTTTTTACCAACCAAATCGCAACTGGAACATCCGAAGAAATTATTGCTTTTTTGAAAGAAAAAAAGATCAATTTCTACAGCGCAACTTTACAAAATTCGACTTCATATCACACACAAAACTTTACCACTCCAACCGCTTTGGTCGTAGGCACAGAAGCAACTGGTTTAACCCAGCAATGGCGTGACGAAGCAACTCAAAATATCATTATCCCAATGCAGGGAGAAATCGACAGCATGAACGTTTCTGTTGCAGCTGCTATTTTAATTTTTGAAGCTAAAAGACAGAGAGGTTTTTGATTTTTGGTTTTTGATTTTTGATTTTTGATTTTTGATTTTTGATTTTTGATTTTTGATTTTTGATTTTATAAAGTCGCTTTGCTCCTTTGGATTTTGGAATTTAAAAAATTGATATTTATTCCTTCAAAAATCTAAAATCTACACTCTAAAATCTACAATCATATGGCCTTGCGTATGTTCAAACTTATTCTTATTTTTAGTACTTGAACTATGCCGTTATGACAGAAATTGATATAGAAAAAGAAAACAAAGCTATTGCGCAGGAATACAAGGAATTACTTCGAATAAGTTACCAAACTTTAAGCCCTACCGACAAGAAATTAATTAGAAAAGCTTTTGATGTTGCCGTTGATGCTCACAAAGAACAGAGACGTAAATCGGGCGAAGCGTATATCTTTCATCCTATTGCAGTTGCAAAAATTGTTGCTTCAGAAATTGGTCTGGGAGCGACCTCTATTGCCGCGGCTTTACTTCATGATGTTGTCGAAGATACTCCAATGACCGTTGAGGATATTGAACGTTTATTTAATCCAAAAGTGGCTCAGCTAGTTGAAGGGCTTACGAAAATATCTTTAGTTCAAAAAGATTTGAATGCCTCGATGCAGGCTGAGAATTTCAGAAAAATGATTCTGACGCTGAATGATGATGTTCGTGTAATTTTAATCAAATTGGCCGATCGTCTACATAATATGCAGACCATGGATTCGATGGCGGAATACAAACAAACTAAAATCGCATCTGAAACATTATACATTTATGCTCCCCTTGCCCACCGTTTGGGACTTTACAATATTAAAACCAAATTAGAGGATTTAGGATTAAAATATACCGAACCTGCAGTTTATGACGATATTGTAAGTAAAATTCGTGAAACTAAGGAAGAACAGGATGCGTACATCAAAGATATTTCGGATGTTTTGAAGAAATCTTTAGACAACGAAGGCGTAGATTACATCATCAAGGGAAGACCAAAATCGATTTATTCTATCCGCCGAAAAATGCGTGCTCAAAACGTAACCTTCGATGAAGTTTACGATAAGTTCGCGCTTAGAATTGTATACAAAGCCGATCCGCACGAAGAAAAATTCATTGCTTGGAAAATCTATTCTATCGTAACCGATCATTACAGACCGAGCCCGAGCCGTTTGCGCGACTGGATTTCATCTCCAAAATCAACTGGTTATGAAGCGCTTCACATTACAGTAATGGGGCCAAAAGGACGCTGGGTTGAAGTTCAGGTTCGAAGCGAACGTATGGATGAAATCGCCGAAAAAGGATATGCAGCGCATTATAAATACAAAAACGGCGCAACAGAAGAAAGCGGTCTGGATACTTGGCTGAATCTTCTTCGCGAAGCTTTGGAAAACCCAGAAACCAATGCGGTTGATTTTGTAGAAGATTTCAAAATGAATTTATATTCTAAAGAAATCTTCGTCTTTACGCCAAAAGGAGAAATCAAATCGTTGCCAAAAGGCGCTACTTCTCTCGATTTTGCTTTCAGCATTCACTCCGAAATTGGAATTAAAACTCGTGGAACCCGCGTAAATGGGCGATTAGTTCCACTAAACTACGAATTAAAAAGTGGTGACCAAGTTGAAGTGATTACTTCGCCAAACCAAAAACCAACGGTAAACTGGCTAGAATATGTAACAACTTCGAGAGCTAAAAATAAAATTAAAAACGTTCTTAACGAGAACACTAAAAAAATTGCAGAAGAAGGAAAAGAATTACTTGTTAGAAAATTAAAACATCTAAAAGTTACGTTTAACGAACAAGTAACAAACGAGTTAGTTAACTTCTTTAAACTAAAAACAAGTTTAGATTTATTTTATAGGGTTGGAATTGGTGCGATCGAAAATCAGCAGTTAAAAGATTATGCAGCACAGAAAAGCAATTCGTTTATCAATTTCTTTAAAAATAAAATTAAACGAACGAAAGATACTGCAGATGAGGATATCCACAAACCAGTTATTAGCAGTAATTACGACATGTTGGTTTTTGGAACCGAACATGACAAGTTAGATTATAAACTTTCGCAATGCTGTAACCCAATTCCTGGTGATGATGTTTTTGGTTTTGTCACCATTAACGAAGGAATAAAAGTGCATAAAAAAGATTGTCCAAATGCAATTGGAATGCAGTCGAATTATGCTTACAGGATCATGAGTGCCAAATGGATTGATTCTTCTCAAGAAGAATTCAAAGCCATTATCAATATTACAGGAATGGACGTTTTAGGACTTACCAACCAATTGACAAAGGTAATTTCAAACAATATGAGTGTAAACATTCAGAGTATTTCGCTAAGTACAGATGCTGGAATTTTCCACGGACAAGTCGCTGTAATTGTTAAAAACAATACTATTTTGAAAAAAATGATTAGCGCAATTAAGAAAATTGACGGGGTCGATAAGGTTACCAGAGAATACAGAACCTAACTTTTTAGGGAAACTATAAGAATTTTGTAACGAAACTTTAAACCCGAAACTTTTATTCATTAAAAATAAAAAATTATCTTTGCCGGATATGACACTTATTTCAACTGACAACACTAAGAATCAAGAAATTGTAAAAAATGTTTTTACACTATATCTTGAACAAAAAGGGCATCGCAAAACTCCTGAGCGTTATGCTATACTTCAGGAAATTTACGATAGCGAGGAACATTTTGATATAGAAAACCTTTATATCAAGATGAAAAACAAGAACTATCGTGTGAGTAGAGCTACTTTATACAACACGATCGAGTTACTGTTGGACTGCGCTTTGGTTAGAAAACATCAATTTGGACAAAATCAGGCTTACTACGAAAAATCATATTTTGATAAACAGCATGATCATATCATTATGACAGATTCGGGTGAAGTAATTGAATTTTGTGATCCAAGAATTCAAACCATCAAAAAAACTATCGAAGAAATTTTTGATATTGAAATCACAAATCATTCGCTTTATTTCTACGGAAACAAAAAGCAAAACTCAAACTCATAGTCTGTAAAAGCAGACTTTTTCAAAAAAATAAAAAAAGAAAATTAACTACATAATCAGTAGGACGACTTAGATTGTCCCAACGCAAATTAAAACAGAATGACCGTAGATTTATTACTAGGATTACAATGGGGAGATGAAGGTAAAGGAAAAATTGTAGACGTACTTACCTCAAATTACGATATTATTGCACGTTTTCAAGGAGGACCAAATGCAGGACATACGTTAGAATTTGACGGAATTAAACACGTACTAAGAACGATTCCTTCTGGAATTTTTCATAAAAACTCAGTAAACATCATCGGAAATGGAGTTGTAATTGATCCTGTAGTTTTCCAAAAAGAAATCGAAGGTTTAGAAAAATTCAACCTTGATATCAAAAAGAAATTAATCATTTCTAGAAAAGCGCATTTAATTTTACCAACTCACCGTTTGCTTGATGCAGCTTCTGAAGCTTCAAAAGGAAAAGCAAAAATTGGTTCTACTCTTAAAGGAATTGGACCAACTTATATGGACAAAACTGGTAGAAATGGTTTACGTGTAGGAGATATCGAACTTGAAGATTTTAAAGATCGTTACAGAGCTTTGGCTGACAAACATGAAGCTATGATTGCTTTCTACGATGTTAATATTCAATACAACTTAGCTGAATTAGAAAAAGAGTTCTTTGAAGCTATTGAAGAATTAAAGAAATTAGATTTCATTGATAGTGAAGAATACATGCACCAAGCTCAAAAAGCTGGAAAATCTATTCTTTGCGAAGGTGCTCAAGGATCTTTATTAGATGTTGATTTTGGAACTTATCCTTTCGTAACTTCATCAAACACTACTGCAGCTGGAGCTTGTACAGGTTTAGGAATTGCTCCTAACAAAATCAAAGAAGTGTACGGAATTTTCAAAGCTTACGTTACACGTGTAGGTAGCGGACCTTTCCCAACGGAGCTTTTTGACGAAGTTGGTGCTACAATGGCAAAAGTAGGTAACGAATTTGGTTCTGTAACAGGAAGACAAAGACGTTGCGGATGGTTAGACCTTGTTGCTTTAAAATATGCAGTTCAAGTTAACGGAGTTACTCAGCTAATGATGATGAAAGGTGATGTTCTTTCTGGTTTCGAAACTTTAAAAGTTTGCACAGAGTACAACTACAAAGGACAAAACATTTCTCACTTTCCTTACAACATAGAGCCAGAAAATGTTACTCCGGTTTACAAAGAGTTTAAAGGATGGAAACAAGATTTAACTGGATTGACAACTTACGATCAATTGCCAATTGAGCTAAAAGAATATATTGAGTTTATTGAAAAAGAAATCGAAGTGCCAATCAAAATCGTATCGGTTGGACCAGACAGAAAACAAACAATAACAAAATAATACATTTAAACGCTCTGATTTTCAGAGCGTTTTTTTTGACTATAACTGACATGAGAAAAAATCCTGAAATTGAGATTACAGAAACCAAATTATTATCAGACAATTGGTACATCTTAAATAAAGTTACTTTTAATTATAAAAAAGAAAATCAGCCTGTTGAATCGCACATTCGCGAAGTTTACGATCGTGGAAACGGAGCTGGAATTTTATTATACAATTCAACCCAAAAAACGGTTATCCTAACGCGTCAGTTTCGTCTCCCAACTTTCCTTAACGGAAATAAAACCGGAATGATGATTGAAGTTTGTGCCGGACTTTTAGACAAAGACAATGCTGAACAAGCTATTATTCGCGAAACGGAAGAAGAAACTGGTTATCGCTTAAGCAAGGTTCAGAAAGTAATCGAAACCTATATGTCTCCAGGGTCTGTAACAGAAATTCTGTATCTTTTTGTTGGCGAATACGACGAAAACATGAAAGTAAGCGAAGGCGGCGGATTGGATGCTGAACAGGAAAATATTGAAGTTTTAGAATTTACTTTTAACGAAGCTTATGCTATGATCGAATCTGGAGAAATTTCAGACGCTAAAACGATTATGTTATTACAGCATGCTAAAATTAAAGGTTTGATTTAAAAGTTTTTTGAGTATTTTAGATTAACTAAAAAATCTAAAATGCTCAAACTAAAAATAATCCTAGTTTTCTTTCTACCGTTATTCGCACTTTCTCAGGAAAAAAAAGAAACCTATCTTTTATCAGAAACCATAACAACCAATTTTGAAAAGGACACAACATTACCAAGATATCAAATAGCTGCAACAAACTTCTCTATTAGCGGTTATTATAAACTCGCATTAGAGACATGGGACAAACAATACAGCAACGACACCTCTAAAAAGAAAACTGTTTCAACCGAAGACAGCACTTATTTTAAGTCCTTTAAACCTGTCAATGCTAAAGAATACATTATAAACCGCTCCAAAAAAGAAAAACTCATTCTTATAAATGAAGCACACAACAATTCGAGACATAGAGTTTTTACAACATCTTTGCTAAAGGATTTATACAATAATGGATATCGCTTTTTAGGACTAGAAGCCTTGTGGGATAATTTGGATGGTAAAGAATTTCCTGTCTTAAAAAGCGGATTTTATACCAAAGAATCACAATTTGGAAATCTAATCAAAGAAGCTATCGATATAGGTTTTACTGTTTTTGGATACGAAGCCACGTCAAGAATTAATGATGGTGGCAAGACAAGAGAAAAAGAACAAGCCGAAAATATTGCCCGATTAATGAAAGAAAATCCAAACGCTAAATTCATAATCCATTGTGGTTACGAACACATTGTTGAAGGAACTCCAGGAATAAAAAGCTGGGAAAAAGCAATGGCAGCAAGACTTGCTGAAATGACCAATATAAATCCCTTTACAATTGATCAAACCTATTACTCTGAAAAAGGAACCCAAACATTAAACTCGCCATACATTGGCATGATAAATCTGGATTATCCTACAATTATGGTAAATGATAAAGACGAAACCTTCACCGTGCCAAACAATGATTTAAAAAAGATTGATTGCGCAATTATTCATCCTGTTTCAAAATATAAAAACAATAGACCGGATTGGCTTACTTTATCGAATAAAAGAAAAACATTAAAAATCAATTCTTCTAAAATTAAGGAATATCCTGCACTTGTTATGGCGTATCGTATCAATGAGTATGAAAAAGATGGAATACCTGCTGATATCATAGAACTGCATAAGAATAGTAAAGAAACAAATCTGATATTAAAAAAAGGGTTTTATAAAATTATCGTAAAAAATAAAGACTATAAAATCACAAATGAATTCGTTGAAAATATTAAATAAAGGAGATAAATGTAAATCCCGAAACCAATTCAAAAAATTATGTAACCCTTTTCAGCTATCATATTTATAACTTTATATTCATAAAAATTCAACCTATGAAAAAGTTATATTATACAGCAAACGTACTACTAATCTTGATGTTGGTTTTATTAGGTTCTTGCAAAAAAACCGATACCATAACATTGACTGAAAATAAAAAAGAGAAAAAGAAAGTAATTGAATATAAAAAGCCAGAAACGGTTGCATATCAAATAAAAAACACGAAAGAATGGCTGAAAACAAATGAAGCTGACAGTTCTAAAATGGATATTGTTTATGCTTTAAACCGAACAGACAAAACCAATTTTAAAAAACTAGATTCTGTTGTAATTCCAGCAGATTTTAGTGGCGATTTGGTTTATTATCTTCCATTTCCGCTACATGTTTCAGCTTTAGAGGAAGTTTCAAAAATTATTCTTTTTTCTTATCCAACACAAACTTTTGCCGCTTACGAAAATGGCGAATTGGTTCGTACAGGCCCAACGAATATGGGACGAAAAAAAGATCCTACGCCAACAGGATTATTTTTTACCAACTGGAAAGCAGAAAAAACAACCAGTACATTTAACGATGAGTGGGAACTGAAATGGAACTTCAATATAGAAAATAAACTTGGAGTTGGTTTTCATCAATATGATTTGCCAGGATATCCAGCCTCACATTCTTGCTTGAGATTGTTAGAGAAAGATGCCAAATATCTTTATAAATTTGCGGACGAATGGATTCTGAAAGACAGAGAAAATGTAAAAGTAAAAGGTACACCAGTAATCGTTTTTGGAAGTTATGCTTTTGACGGACCAAAACCGTGGCTTCAATTGGCATCAGACCCTGAAACTTTAAACATCTCTGAAGGAGATATAGAAAACATCGTAAATCCTTACTTAAAAGAAATCTTAGAAAATCAGAATCTAAGAGAAGCCGATCCAACGAAAACTTTGTAAAATATACTTTTAATATAAAAATCAGCTGAAATGATATACTTTGTTTCAGCTGATTTTTTTGTACCAAAAATTATTTGGCTAAAGCCTTTCTAGCTAGAATCTTTTAAAACCTCCAGCTAAAGCTGGAGGCAATTCATATTTTCACACCTTTGAAACATTGCCTCTTTAAACCTTTAAACCTAAAAAAACTCAGCATCTTAGAACCTTAGCATCTCAAAAAAAATATAAATAAGCGATCGTTCATTTATTAATTTTTATATCTTTGTACCACAATCAATTAGAATTATGAGGACTAGAGATACAAATAAAGAAGGAATTGTAAAACAAAAAGCAATTGAAATGATTGTTACGCAAGGTGTGGAAGGGTTCGGAATGAATCGCCTTGCCAAAGAATGCGGGATATCTGTTGCTACACTTTATATCTATTATTCAGACAAAGAAGATTTGATTCGCAAAATCGGAATAGAAATTGGCAAAAATTTCTTTGAAAAGATGTTTGATGGTTTTTCTACAGATATGTCTTTTAGAGACGGATTACGAAATCAATGGGAAAACCGTATTTATTACAATCAAAATTTTACCCTACACGCGAGCTGTTTTGAACTTTTAAGACATTCTACTTACGGCGACGCAATCATGCATGAAGTGACGGGAAAATACAAACAAATGATGACTGAATTTATGCTTTCGGCAATTGAGAGAAAAGAACTCATTTCTGTTTCTTATGAAGTCTTTTGGAGTATTGCTTACGGCTCACTTTACTCTCTTTTAGAATTTCATAGAGATGGAAAATCGATGTCTGGAAAATCTTTTGTTCTTAATGACAAGATTAAAAATGAAGCTTTTAATCTTGTTTTAAAAGCACTTACTCCATAAATTTTCAATTACAATAACAATTGCAAAAATCAATTTTAGATATAATATCAAAATACAATGAAAACTTCAATTATAGAAAATAAAAAAATAGCCATTATTGGCGGCGGTCCAGTTGGGTTGACTACAGCTAGAATTCTTCAAATTAATGGTGCTGATGTTACAGTTTACGAAAGAGACATTGACGCTCAAGCCAGAACTTCTGGCGGAACTTTGGATATTCACTCCGATTCGGGGCAGTACGCGATTCAAAAAGCGGGTTTAATGGAAGCATTTAAAAAATATGCAAGACCAACTGGAGAAAAAATGGCTGATATAGACGGAAATATTACTTCTGACGAAATGCCAAATGAAACCAATGCTTTTTCTCGTCCTGAAATTGATCGTAACGATCTCCGAAAAATTATGCTGGAGAATCTTCAAGAAAACACTGTTGTTTGGGATAGTCAGTTAATTAATATTGAAAAAGTAGAAAATCAATATATTTTAGAATTTAAAAACGGTAAAACCACAACTGCCGATTTTGTAATCGTTGCAAATGGAGGAAGATCTAATGCTCGAAAATTTGTGAGCGATCAAGAACCTCAACTTTCAGGAACTTATATTATTCAAGGCGAAATTGTAAATCCAGATCGAGATTATCCTGAATTTAAACCCAAATACGGAAATGGAAATGTGATGGCAATGGGCGAACATAAAATGTTTTACACTCATACTATGCGCGATGGTTCTGTTCATTTTGGAGTTTCTTTTAAAGCTGATGAAGAATGGATTGCGAATCACGGAATCAATTTTGAAGATGATCAATCTGTGATTTCTTTTTTGAATGAGACTTTTAAAAACTGGGGAGATGATTACAAAAAATTCTTTGCTTCTTCTACAGAGTTTTCTGGCTTGCCATTAAGATTATTTTCTTTAGAAGAATCTTGGAAAGAGCATTCAAATATTACACTTGTTGGCGACGCAGCTCACTTAATGCCTCCATTCGCAGGCGAAGGCGTAAATATGGGCTTGTTTGATGCTTTCCATTTAACCGAGAATTTAACCAACGGAAAATTTGAAACAATTGACGAAGCAATCGCTGATTATGAGAAAAAAATGTTTGGTTACGCATTAGAAGCTCAAAGAATGACTAAAAAAATGGAAGATTTATTGCATTCTGATATTGTTGCTGAGGATATTTTGAATAGTAGGTTTTAGCAATTAATAAATTAATTTGAGTGTTTTTTTCAATATCTTTAGAAGATTAAAACTACAATTAAGATTATGGACTCAAAACAATCGCTTGATGTTTTTGGAGAATTTTTAGTTAAAAATCTAAGAGATAAAGGAATTGGAAATGTTGAAACTCTTTTAAGCAATACATCTAAAGCGCCATCAAATTTAAAATTACAAAATGAAATTAGTCAATTTAATGAATCACAAAAAGAACTAATCAAAGAAATTGTTATTAAAAGTATTGATGTAGCAATTCATGATTTTCTTTTTTCTTTACAAGAATTGGCTGATTTTGAAAACAATATTCAAATATCTGTAAATGGCAAAAATATCGTTGAACTTAGTGATGGAATTCATGGAGAATCTTATTCAGAAGACGGATGGAATGCTAAATTTAGTCAATACGGGAGAAGCGAATAAAATCAAATAAAAAAGGCTGTCTAAAAACAACTTCGTTAACTGTGAAAAATATTTTCCACATCAAACCCCAGCGGGGTGAAATATTTATAGAATTTCATTAAAACAAATTGGAAAAAGCTCCAGCGGAGCGACATATTATTCTAGATCTAATATATGTCGCTCCGCTGGAGCTTTTATATTGTAAACATCTATTCTTTTCTATAAATATTTCGCTTCTCCGAAGCTTATAAAAAAAGAGCTGTCCTTTTAAGACAACTCTTTTTTGTTTATGATATATCCTAAATTATCTAGAATAATTTGGAGCTTCTTTTGTAATAGTTACGTTATGTGGGTGGCTTTCAGTGATTCCGCTTGAAGTGATTCTCACGAAACGTCCAGATTCCTGTAAAGTAGGAATATCTTTTGAACCACAGTATCCCATACCTGCACGAAGACCTCCAATAAACTGAAGCATACTTTCGTTTAATTCTCCTTTGTAAGGAACACGTCCAACGATTCCTTCTGGAACTAATTTTTTAACGTCGTCTTCAACATCTTGGAAATAACGGTCTTTAGATC
>RCUK01000525.1_pt1 | contig 33132 bp, 21 predicted proteins | sample 2166381 | NCBI WGS metagenome assembly RCUK01 (sample SAMN09932809, study PRJNA488358) | compost metagenome | isolation source: compost soil in an enriched community | place: Germany: Experimental Botanical Garden | reverse complement strand
GCTTGATAGCCCTTGCTCGTAATAAATAAAATGATGGGATTACCTTGACCGTCATAGGCCACATCGTTAATGTAAACGTTAAGGCCAAGCGAATGGTAATCTTTAACCAATGCCTCATTTTTGATTTGGGCTAAGGGAAGCTGCAAAGGCTGTCCATTAGCATTCTGCCAAGTTTCACCAAAATCTTTGGTGTGGATATAGTACAAATTGGTACGGTAGTTCAATCCGTTTTCGCCTTCTTTTACCGGATGGAAGTTGAAAGAAGTTCCTACCGTGTTGCCGAAACTACCGCTGGTCTGGTAATGCCCCTCTTCAATGGTAGCCAAATCTTTCCAATCGCTGTAATTTATACCGTCGACACTGGTCATGTAACTTATGGTTCTACGCGGTTTACTAGGCTGGTTTGGCACTACTTTTCTATCGTAATGGGTAAACAGATTGATAAAGCCATTTCCTTTTTGATACCAACTTTGGAGGTATGAAAAATTGTTCATCGGCACCACTTTGCCATTTTCCATCTTGGTAGCCTGAACCTGCTCAAACTTACCGATGTCATAGGGCCTTATGCTTTTATGTACATAGGATGGACCGTTGGTACCATGGGCAGTAGAGAACAACCAAATGTAACCCTCGGCATCAATATTCATTACCGGATTATCGTGTGCGTTATCTGTCTTTTTATCTAACACGATGGTTGGCTTGGGCACCATGCCCGTTTTATGGTCGAAATAAGAAACCATGTGCAAGAGCGTTTTTCCCTCTGGGTTAGTTCCCCCATAGCAAAAAAAAGTTTTGCGCTCTTTTGCTACATACACAGAAAACGGATAGTGGTTGGCAGGATAGGTGCCCAAACCGCCACTATATTTGTAAACATATTCGTCGTTAGAAGGCTGGTTACTGTACCATATCCCTCTGTATCCATTGTCTTTTTGATTAAGTGTTTGAACTTGCGCCATCGACAATTGAAAGCAAAGCATAGCCATTAAGCAAGACAGAAATAATCTTCTCATAAATTTTGGAATAAAATATAGGTAGAATAGCAAATCAAATTTCCCGCCTCTACTGCTACAGCGGCAAAGACGGGAAAAAGACTACATTAGTTAGGGTAACCTGTATTTTGCTTAATTAAAGCTGGGTTTATATCAATTTGGCTTTGAGGAATTGGGAACAATACATGATGCGATTGCATACCACTACCAGCCATTACCGCTAAAGCACGATCAGTACGAACTAAATCGAACCAACGGTGCCCTTCGAAAGCCAATTCTACCCTTCTTTCCTGTTCAATAGCCAATCGGAAAGCGCCTTGATCTGCTACCCGAAGCGCCAAATCCGCATTATTACTGGTTTTTGGCAACAAACCTGCCCTATTTCTAATCTGGTTAAGATAAGTGAAAGCTGGACCATCGGCTACATACCCTTGCTCATTTAAAGCTTCGGCATACATTAACAATACATCAGCATATCTTAATACAATCCAGTTATTATCGCTGTCCAAACTTGCTGCCGGTGTTCCCAGATATTTGACAACGTAATTATGTTGCACTGTATTCGCTCCCAGCACATAACTATTTCTCATAGATAATGCTTTTCTCAAATCGCCAGTTTCATAAGCATTGTTCATATTAGCGGTAGGAATGTTCTGTCCTAATGGATTTCCGATAGCAACTACTGCCGTACCAGATCCTATTGGCGCAAATTGGTTGCTGAATGGACTACCTTCTCCTGCCGAGCCTTTCTTAAACTGAACTTCGAAAATAGATTCCCTATTGTTCTCGCTAGCAATGCCAAAAACTCCGGCATAGGTAGGCATGATCTGGTATTTGTTTAATGCCACATTATCTATTACCTTTTTTAATTGCGGTACTGCCAAATCCCATCTCTTCTGGGTTAGATAAACTTTTCCCAATAAAGCAGCTGCCGCACCTTTAGTTGCACGGCCAATATCGGCACCTGTAAATTCGTGTGGCAGTGCAGCTTCCGCCTCACTCAAATCGGTAATGATCTGTGCATAAACCTCGGCAGATGGATTTCTGCCGTAGGCATAACCTTCCTGCGGACTATTGATTACTTTTACGACCAACGGAACATCACCAAAAATGCGAACCAAGTTAAAGTACATCAGCGCTCGCAAAAACTTGGCTTCGGCGGCATACCTAGCTTTTAGATTGTCATCCATAGATACTGCCTGTATTTTCTCTATCACGACGTTGGCCGACTGTATGGCCTGATAATGGCCGGCCCAAGTGGTGCTGCTGATAGAGGTGGTAGGCAAATTCTGAAAATTATCAATAGCCACCAAATCAGAACCCGCATTTGGATTGGTAATTTCCGTATTATCTGATCTCATATCCCCAATGACGTGCATAGAGGAATAGTACAGACCGGCAGTTTGCAGGCCACTATAAACCGAAGAAAGTGCATTTTTCATATCATCGGCAGTTTTATAGAAGTTGTTCCCATTCATCTGCGAAATTGGGGCACGGTCTAAAAAGTCTTTGGTACAACTGCTGGCAGAAAGTAAAACTACTACCGTTGTAGCTAATATTGTTTTAATATTTTTCATCTCCTAATGATTTGTCTTTAATTGTGATGAATCTATTCCGATAAATCGGGATGGTTTCATGTCAATTCTTGTATTAAAATCCAAAATTTAAACCAAACATAAATGTACGGGCAAGTGGATAGCCCCCAGAATCCACGCCAGGCATTAAAGGATTTGCACCTTCTATACTTACTTCTGGATTGTAGCCTTCGTACTTGGTAAATGTATGTAGGTTTTGTACGGTAAAACTTAATCTGGCATTAGCTACTTTTAAGCTTTTAGCTACAGCAGCTGGCAAATTATAACCTAAAGTGATATTTCTAATCCTTAAAAAAGAACCATCTTCCACAAATGCCGAAGTAGCATTGTTAATTACCGAAGCATTGCCTAGGGCATTAAAATTACGATCTACTTGTGGACTTACCCCATCTCCGCGGTCACTCTCAGATTTCCAACCATTGGCTGTACTTTTTAATACGTTATAAGAACCTGCGTAGTTTCCGTAAAATCTACGAGCTGCGTTTAAAACCTCAAAACCTTGAACTCCCTGTAGTGTAAAGGCCAAATCGAAGCCTTTGTAGGAAAAGCTGTTCGTCATGCCGTATGTAAAATCGGGAAAAGGACTGCCAATATTTGTTCTGTCATCTGCAGTGATCACGCCATCTCCATTTACATCTGCAAATTTTAACTGTCCTGGCTTACCCGTTGGTACCCCACTTGCATTTACAAAACCAGGTTGCGTATTAACTTCATTCTGATTTTGGAACACACCAACTACTTTGTAACCAAAAAAGGCACCCGGTGTACCTCCAATCTCGGTAATGTGTGTGTTTCCTGCTGCAAAAGTGGTTTGTCTAGCTAAAATTCGAGAACCATCTGGACCTAAAGCCAACACTTTGATGTTATTGGTAGAAAAGTTGATATCGGTATTCCATTTAAACTCATTCAGCAGATTTCTGCTGGTTACTGTGAATTCGAAACCTTTGTTTTCTATTTCGCCAATATTTTGCAAAGCGTTACTGAACCCTATTAAAGTAGGTGTTGGTACGTTCAACAATAAATCTGAAGTTCTTTTATTATAATAGTCTATACCAAGCGAAACGCGGTTTCTTAAGATACCAAATTCTATACCAACGTCCAGCTGCTTATTTTTCTCCCAGCTCAAATCGGCATTGCCAATATTAGCTAGCCTTATACCGTTAACCACTGTTCCACCGCTGGCGCCAAAAACATAATTATCTGGAGCAGTCAAGCCAATAGCGCCGTAGTTGCTGATAAAATTATTTCCGGTCAGACCATAACTGGTTCTCAATTTCAGATCAGATATCCAGTTCACATCTTTCATGAAGCTTTCTTCAGAAATTCTCCAACCCAATGAAACCGATGGAAATGCTCCCCAACGGCTATTAAAGCCAAAACGAGATGAACCATCTGTCCTGAATGTTGCTGTTAGCAAATACTTATTATCGAAACTGTAGTTGATGCGGCCTAAATAAGACAATAATGCCCACTCTTCTTTTGTTGCAGTTGCGCTAGAGATTGCACCAGCTGCACTGATCGTTTTAATTTGGTCGTTAGGAAAATTGGTTGCACTTGTGGCGTTTAGCTCAATATTTTCTTGTTGAATGGTATAACCTAACAAGACATCAAACGAGTGCTTTCTGATTTTCTTGTTATAGTTTAATGTAAATTCAGTCAGCCAATTTCTAGTCTCCAAAGTATTGTTGTTTGCAGTAGCCAACTTGGTATCGTTAACGCTATTTGGGTTAATTACCGACGGATTAAAAATTTGCTCTCTAAAATTCCGGATATCTGCACCTACCAATGCTTTAAAGTTTAAATCCTTGATGATGCTTACTTCGGCAAAAGCTGTACCCAATAATCTCATATTTCCTTGTTGATGAAAATACTCTCTGGCGATTTTCACCGGGTTATCTACCTCACTGGTACCAAGTCCTAAACCCGTAATCTTCGCATAAGTGCCATCGGCGTTGTAAGGTGTTAAATGTGGGCCTGCTGTCAACGCAGATTGAATAATACCACCAGCTTGCCAGTTTCCTTCAGCTAAACTTTGGTTAGAGAAATTATAAGTTGGGGTAAGGTTCGCACCAACTTTGACAATTTTATTCACCTGAGATTCTACATTTACACGAAAAGAGTAACGTTTAAGATCAGAGTTTAAAACAATACCATCTTGTGTGAGATATCCACCAGAAACAAAATACTTGGTTTTTTCGTTACCGCCAGAAAAGTTCACCTGATAGTTACTCATCGGTGCGTTTCTGAATATCTCATCTTGCCAATTGGTGCCTTCACCTAAAGCGCTAGGATTTGCAAATACAGCTGGCAACAGATACATCACGTTATTTAACCTGGCCGAATTTGGATCTGATGCAGAACGGCCAGCAGCCGAATTTATCCAAGCATTATTTCTTGTTTCATTGATAAAAGTCGCAAACTCACTGGCATTTAATACCTCTAAAGTTCTTTCTACCTGCTGAACACCTGTGTTCAAACTAAAATCGATTTTTGAGGCACCAGATTTACCAGATTTCGTCGTAATGATCACGACACCATTTGACCCTCTTGAACCATAGATCGCCGTTGCCGAAGCATCTTTTAACACTTGAATATTATCAATATCAGCGGGATTAATAGTAGCCAAAGGATTGTTTCTTTGGTTATAGTCGTTAGTTACCGGAAACCCATCTACTACATATAGCGGTTCATTGCCAGCACTTAGAGAGCCTGCCCCCCTAATTCTAACCGTAGAACCACCTCCTGGTGCACCTGTAGCCTGGCTAACTTGCACGCCAGCCATTTGGCCTGCCATAGCATTGTCTAAACTGACTACCGGTTGGTCTTTAATTTTTTGAGAATTGATAGAACTGATAGAACCAGTAATATCTTTCCGCTCTTGTTTACCATAGCCTACCACTACCAGTGTATTTAGATTAGCGGCATCTTCTACCAAAGTAACGGTAACAGAAGTTCTGTTGCCAATAGCTATTTCTTGTGTTAGATAACCTACATAACTCACTACCAGCACCGCATTTTCAGGCAGGTTTCTTAGGCTAAAATTACCATCACCATCTGTAGTTGTCGTTTGGCTTCCATTTTTTACGCGAATGCCCGCCCCAGGCAAGGGAAGAGATTTCTCTCCCAATACCTTACCCCTAATATCTATGGGTACTAGGAACTTTGCCGAGGACTTCACTTTGGTAACAACGATGGTTTTCTGCTCAATGGAAAAGGTAAAGGGCTGGTCCCTTAAAATTTCCTGGAGCGCTTTTGCTAGCGGCACATTTTTTAGGCTTAAGGTTACCGGCGCCGCTTCTTTGACTTCGTTATATTTATAGAACAGGTAATGGCCACTTTGCTCGCTGATCACGGTCAAGGCCTTTTCCAGTGAAATATTCTTACCTGATAAATTGATGCTTTGAGAGTAGCTCTTTGCGCTAATGTGAAAGCAAGTGATGAAAATAAAAACAACCGTGAGTTTCATGACTAGAAACATTTTGGATGAATAAAACCCGGCATTTTTCTGGATTTTACCATAAAAATTAATTTGCATACTTTTGTTAAGTTTGGTTTTTGAATAAAGGTTCTTTACACAGCATTTAGGTTAAGCCAAACAAGCTCCCCTGAGGAGTTTCAAAACCGGTTGTGTTCCCGCACATCCGGTTTTTTGTTTGCTAACCATTTAGTGATGACAAGTAGTTATGTTTTCATACTAGGTTTGGTTTAGGTTTTGGTTAGTGATTAATTGGTGATAATAATTGTTCTTTCTTTGATAGTGGTATTTATTTTGCTCCTTTGCAAGATCCTCAGCACATCGGTAATATCTTCGGTACGTTTTATTTTCCCAACAAAAAGGTCATTGCTCATTTTCCCTACGTACTTCACATCTACATCGTACCACCTGGAAACCTGTCGCATTACCGTTTGTATATCTGCCTTGTCGAACTTGAAATACCCGTTCTTCCAGGAAATGGCAGCATCTGTGTCTGCAGCATTCACAGTTACCGATGAACTTCCGCCAGTTAAAGAGGCTTCTTGTCCAGGTCTTAACATTTTGGCATAACCTACTTCTGGCGCACCATTCTTTAACTTCACTACCCTTACACTACCTTCTATCAAAGTAGTTTTCTCCATCAGTTCGTCAGTATAAGTGTTTACGTTAAAATGTGTCCCCAGTACTTCGATTTGTTGGTTTTGCGTACGCACTTGAAATGGCATTTCTTTATTTTTTGCCACTTCGAAGTAAACCTCCCCAGTAATAGCTACCATTCTGGCATCTCCCGCAAAACGCGTAGGGAATTTGATGGAAGATTGTGCATTTAGCCAAACCTTAGTGCCATCATGTAAAACGAGTTGGTACTGCCCGCCCCTAGGGGTGGCAATGGTATTGATGGTTGGCACCAGCTCTTCGTTAGATTCGTATTTTACTTCTCCATCGCTACTCTTAACTACCTGCAGGCCCGTTTGTGCCACAATCACACCTTCACCTCCTTCATTTAGGCCTATAGTAGAGCCGTCGGCCAAGGTAAGTGTAGCCTGGTTAGTCCCTGGTTTAATCACCATGGGCTTTTGTACATTTTTAGCTACTATGGCTCGTGGAACTTCCTTTTTAAGGAACAAAATACCTACAGAAAACAACACCACCAAAACTGCGGCAGCCGCCAACCATTTACGACTATGCCATTGCTTTATTTTAGCTGTAGCCACCAAAGGAATTTGCGGAGTGATTGCAGTAAATATTTGCTGCTTTAACTGCTGTTTCTGCCCCAAGTCCATTTTATCCAAAATATCGTCTTCCACTTCGAATAAATCATAGTATGAGTTCAGTAGATCAATTTCCTGCTCACTAGCCTTACCTCGGTTGTATTTATTAAGAATTTCGAGGAATATTTTTTTATCCATTTTATTTTTTGTGCCAAAAGTTTAGCCTAGCCCTATATTATCAAGACCTACAAAAACAGAAAACTCCCACAAGAAAAAAAATTAATTTGCAAGATGCAGCATCGCCACGAGATATAGCACGTCTAAGGCATCCCTTAACTGCCCAACGCTTTTGCCCAATTGGTTTTGTACTGTTTTTCGGCTAATGTTAAGCTTTTCGGCAATTTCCTTGGTAGATAGTTCTTCGTGAAAACGAAGCTTAAAGATAACTTGTTGCGCTGGAGGAAGGGTGTTCACCAATGCTTCATACTTCAATATAAACTCCTTTCGCAGCAATTCTACATCTGCTTGGTCGCTTACCCTTTCCAAACACAACAATAAATCTGGAATGGTCGTAAAGCGCTGTTCTTTTTCCATCCATTTAAAAACATTATTGCGTACAGCGGTGTAAAGATAACCCGGTACAAAGGCAATCTGTATTTCCTTCCTTCTAGACCAAAGCTGTAAAAAGATATCCTGTGTAATATCTTTGGCATAGTCGGCATCTTTTAAACGTTTGTAGGCAGCATTATAAACTTGCTCCCAATACCTATCGTACAGCAAATGAAAGGCAGATTCGTCATCACCTCTCATTTGAGCTAACAAATATTGGTCATCTAATTTATTGTCTGTTGATTTAATCATTACTTGATGCAGTACGCAATCAAAGCTATCTAATATTTTTGATTTAACAAAAACGATAGATTTGGGTGCCAACCCCAACAAGCGTGATGAGCTTAAAACAAACTAAGATTTTATAATTTGTCGGTAACGTAGGAGCGCTTCTAAAAAATAGTAGTCTGCGTAAATAAGCGGAACATCTATTTCACGGTCTGAAGGTAAATTCCCAGTACTGTGCTTTAATAAAAAATACGGATTTTGATGATCAACGTTTAAATACTTATCAGTACTTAGGCTTTTTAAAATCGCTACTGCAGCGTAAAAATATTTCTGCCGTTGTTCACCTTTTAGAAAGGTACTTAACTCTAATAAACCGGCACTAGCAATGGCAGCTGCCGATGCATCTCTAGGCGTTTCTTCAAATTTAGCAGGTTGATAATCCCAATCTGGTCTAAAACCAGCCTGCCCGACATTGAAATCCCAAAAGGGTATCTTATCTGTTGGAAGGTTTGGATGATCGATAAAATAATCGGCCATTTTCATTGCCGTTTTTAAAAACCGACTGTCCTTCGTTTCACGATAAACGGTGGTAAAACCATAAATACCCCAAGCTTGCCCCCTAGCCCAGGTAGATCCGTCAGAAAAACCCTGCAGCGTTTGTTGATGCAGCACTTTACCCGTTAAAGGGTCATAATTTACGACGTGATAAGAACCATAATCGGCTCGCAAGTGATTTTTCATGGTCTGCTCTGCGTGTTTAATGGCGATGTGTTTAAAACTAGTATCGCCACTTATTTTACTGGCGTAGAACAAAAGCTCCAAGTTCATCATATTGTCCATAATCACCGGGTATTCCCAGGTATTGATGTCGCCCTTTGATTTTCTTTTGTTCCAGGACTGTATACTTCCCACTATGGGGGAATACCTCTGACAAAGCGATTTGGCCGATTGCAGCAGTATCTTCGGATATCTTTCATCATTGACAAAACGAAGCGCATTGCCGTAGCTGCAATACATCATAAAGCCTATGTCATGATGTGCCGTATTATACTGATTGCGCTCCAAGGAATTTGTCCAGGCCAAGGCTGCGGTTTTCCATTTTTCGTTTTTGGTAAACTCATACATGTACCATAAAGCACCAGGCCAAAAGCCTCCGGTCCATTCGTCAATCTGCAAGTATTTTAGTTCTCCATTTTCATAGAGCGAATGAGGATAGTCTTTAAAATTGCCAGCGGTCTTTGCTAATAGGTTATCATATAGTGGTGCAGCAGCATTAAAACTCTTACCTACAAAGTCTGGTTGTTGCGAAAAAGTGAAAGTGCTCCATAAATTACCCAAGCACAAGGCATAAATAAAAATTGTACTTTTCAATCTGTTCATAGCTTCAATCATTAGTTTATAATGAAGAGCAACAAACCGAAAAAAATCCCATTAAAGCTTAAAATTATTATTTCTTTCTATCTCATCTATCAGTTCCAGTTGTATATATCTAATCATAAAAAGGACTTATCATTAAGGCTTCAACCCAATAGTCTGACGGCCTCTTACATTTATCAGAAGCATACCATTTCAGTGAACTGTAACAATGAAAACTTTCTTCAATAGAGTAAAAGAGTAATTTTACCAATCTCCATTATGAGCATAATTTATAATTACAAACTGCTCGGTGGAATAACACATACTTTAAACTAATCTGTCTTTGCTTATATTTTTTTAGTTTTACATCAGTTTTTGATTTCCAGCTAACCGATAACAATTAGTCTAACTTCCAAATAGGGCCAGTTTTGAGAATTGATCAGAAAAACAATCTTACAGCTTTCTAAAATTCAAAAGAGATATTAAAAAAAAGGGCTTAAAAAGGTCAAAAGCTATGTAATACTGCTCTTTTGGCTCAAGAGCAGTCTCAACCTTAACCAGTTTTTAATGCTTTCTGGAATTTTAGTGGGAACCACAGCAGGCCTTGCCGGTGTTTTACTAAAAACGCTGGTACATCATATCCATTACCTGATCACCGAAAAATATACACCTAGAATACCAAATACTTTTTTACGTGCTGTCCCCTTATCGGCATAGTTCTCACCATCTTGGTAGTGGTCTACGTTTACAAAGGACGGGATCGTAAGAGAATTGGAGCCATACTTTACGAAATCGCAAGAAATTCGAGTATTGTTTCACATGTAAAAATGTATTCGCAGATTGTACAGAGTGAGTGCTATTACAATAGGTCTAGGACGCTCTGCAGGGCTAGAGAGCCCCATCGCAGTTACAGGAGCTGCCATTGGCTCCAACTTTGCACAGACCTATCACCTGGCACTTATCTTTAGTAGACCATCAGGATCTACTTATAGACTTCCTGTCCAAATCGGCCATCTTAAATAGCTACAGGGAACTGATGAGGGAATATTCTTTGGCAGGTATATTTATGATGTTGCTTATATTCATGCGTCTAGCTTGCAGAAATACCATTGAATTAATATCATTGACATATGAACCTGATTTTCCGAGCCCATCAAAAGATTTAATTATTTCTGGTAGAACCAAGTAAAAAACAAATATATTTTGCATTCTCATAATTACATCGTAATATTGCGATACATAATTATGGGACTTACAAGATCAGAAATATTTACAGACGAGCAGAACCAGCTTTCCAAATTGCTGAAAGCAATTGCACACCCTGCACGTATTGCTATCCTACAAAGGATAGTCATATCCAATACCTGCATTTGTGGCGATTTGGTGGGTGAGCTTGGATTGGCACAGGCAACCATTTCCCAGCATTTGAAGGAATTGAAATTAGCTGGTATCATACAGGGAACAATAGAAGGTGTAAGCGTTTGCTATTGCATCAACCCTAAGACCTGGAAACTGTTGGAAGCACAACTTGGTGGATTTTTGGCTTCGTATAAAGGCGAAACTACCTGCTGTTAACCTTTTTTACCCATATCAATCGTTAAATTGCAATAATGCTATTAATAGCTAATCATGAAACTATCAGAAATAAAAGAAATCCTTGCTACGGCTGAAGGAGTGAATTTTAAATTGGAAAACGGCAATTCGGTGCCAGAACATTTCCATGTAACGGAGGTCGGAATTATCACAAAGGACTTTATCGACTGCGGTGGAACCGTACGCCATGAAAAAGTAGCTAATTTCCAGTTATGGGACGCCGATGATTATGAACACCGCCTAAAGGCTGGAAAATTAATCCATATCATTTCACTTTCGGAAAAGGTCTTGGGAATGGAAGATCTGGAGATTGAAGTGGAATATCAGGCAGAAACCATTGGCAAGTATGATTTGGGATTTGATGGAGAAAACTTTCTTTTACTGTCCAAGAAAACCGCTTGCCTTGCGATGGACAAATGTGGTATTCCTGCCGAAAAGCAAAAAGTTGAAATGGTAAACCTGGCTTCAGCTTCAACCTGTACCCCAGGTGGAGGCTGCTGCTAATTTTTAATCCCAATAAATAAATGAATACAAAACTTTTTCAGGAACTTGAAATTCTGGCCGGCACTTTCAAATTTGACAGCATCACCGCAGATCGTAAAGCGATATTAAAGCCACTAGTCGACTATATTCAGGCCAAGCACTGTAATCACAGTGAGGTACGCCTTAATTTTATCTGTACACACAATTCACGTAGAAGCCACCTATCACAGGTTTGGGCGCAGACAGCAGCAGCCTATTATGGCATTAAAAATGTGGTTTGCTATTCAGGTGGTACCGAAGCTACTGCCCTGTTTCCTGTAGTTGCGGAAACGTTAAGACAAACGGGTTTTAAGGTACAGGTTATTGCCGAAGGAAGTAATGCAGTATATGCCATAAAATATAGTGAGAATGAACATCCTGTGATTGGCTTTTCAAAGGCCTATGACCATGAATTCAACCCTTCAGGCGAATTCGTGGCAATAATGACCTGCTCACAAGCTGACGGTGGATGTCCATTCATTGCAGGAGCTGAAAAGCGTATCCCAATAACGTTTGATGACCCAAAGGCATTTGATCATACACCACAACAGGCAGAAAAGTATCAGGAAAGAAGTTTGCAGATTGCAACCGAAATGTTTTACGTCTTCTCACAAATAAAATAAATATGTCGGCTAATAACTGCGCCCCTGCGGTAGAACGTAAAAAATTAGGGTTTCTAGAACGTTATCTAACCTTGTGGATCTTTCTGGCAATGACCATTGGTGTATTAACTGGTTTTTTTATTCCGTCCTCAGCAGGTTTCATCAATTCTTTTTCCAGCGGTACAACCAATATTCCATTGGCCATTGGGCTGATACTGATGATGTACCCACCGCTGGCCAAGGTAAGGTATGAAAAAATAAGCGAAGTATTCCGCAATACTAAGGTGCTGGGTACTTCGCTGGCCTTGAACTGGATCTTCGGTCCAGCACTCATGTTTATACTGGCCATAGTATTTTTACAGGATTACCCCGAATATATGGTCGGACTGATACTGATCGGTCTTGCCCGTTGCATTGCAATGGTGGTGGTATGGAATGAACTGGCAGATGGAAATAGAGAATATGCAGCTGGTCTGATTGCACTAAACAGTATATTTCAGGTATTGCTCTATAGCGTTTATGCCTATGTTTTTATTACCTTACTTCCACCGCTATTTGGTATTGAAGGACTGGCGGTAAACATTACTATTTACGAAATTGCAAAAAGTGTAGGTCTTTACCTGGGTGTTCCCTTTGCCGCAGGGATAATCAGCCGTTATGCCCTGATCAAACTTAAAAGTGAGCAATGGTTCCAGCAAAAATATGTACCATTTATTTCACCAATAACTTTGATTGCCCTACTTTTTACCATTGTGGTGATGTTCAGCCTTAAAGGCGAACTTATTGTACAGATACCGATAGATGCAGTCCGCATTGCCATTCCGCTGGTCATCTATTTCGCAATTATGTTTATCGTCAGCTTTTTTGCAGGGAAAAAGATGGGTGCCGATTATTCGCAGAGCACCTCCATTGCCTTTACTGCTGCTGGAAATAACTTCGAACTGGCCATAGCAGTAGCCATCGGAGTTTTTGGTATCAATTCCGGTCAGGCATTCGTTGGTGTAATCGGGCCATTGGTCGAGGTACCTGCACTAATTGCATTGGTAAACCTTGCTTTCTGGTTCAGAAAAAAGTATTATAGCTAAACAATTATTGAAAATGGCTGGTTTGGCTCTCCAACAATTAGCGGAACAATACTTCTTTCGTCTCTTGGCCGATAGAGCCTATCCTCCCTTATACAGCTGAATAGGCGCTGGATCAGTTTTTTTCTTACGCATTGACCACACTCATTTTATTTTTGCCCTTCGCTGTCTTTCGTCCAAAATACCGCTTCATATCGCCACTTATCGATGAAGCAATAGCAGCCATGTGCAATAGCGCCTTTACCCTTTTATTAGCTTTGTGGGACACTCTCAGTCTTCCACGAAGACTGGTCCCTGATTAGTGTTCAAAAGGTACGATACAAGCGTAGCACGCAAATTTCTTGGCGTCACGAATATTTTTGAACTCGTTGGTGGAAAATATTACTTCAATTGCCGTAACAGTTCCGATTCCACTCATGGATGTAGATACTTGGAAAAGCCTTTTTAAATTAGAATCAGACTTGATGATGGATAACCACGACCGGTTGACCCCGTCTTACCAAAAATAGAACGACCTATATAAATCTCATCATCAGAAATTTACAATCAGTATTTCAATTGGCAACTTGGGGTCAAACTTTTTGGTTTGTCCACTAAAAATCAGCGATAACAAACAGCATCAAATTATAATAAGAAATAGTATAACTCCAGAAAATCTAGTAAAAAACCATGTGGTGTCTTAGCATTAAGAGGAGGCTTTACGACACCAAATGTCTTTTACCATTGCTAATAGCTAGGTCTGGCTTATTTATTCAATTTGCTCAATTCCTTGTAGCATTCTCTATAGCTTGTCAAATCTTTAGTAGTACTTTCATACATAAAAGGGCCTTTATATTTAATACTTTGCAATGCTTTAAAAATTGCTTTCCAATCATTTTCACCTTTACCATCACAAGGAAAGTAATGTCTTTCCGCCTTGCCGTCGCCATCAGCCACGTGTAGCGTTTTTACCCTTGCACCCAGCGCCAGTAACAATTGTTCTGGTTGGGCAATATGATTTAAATCTACCGCAGCATAAACATCATCAGGCAACAGTTTAAATATTGTAAGGTACTCTTCTACAGTTCTCAATAATGGTCGTTCCTGATTGCCTTTGCTTACCAATAATGCTGGCCCCAACATATTTTCTAATACCATGGTTGCTTTCATACCTTTTACAGCGGCATTCAATTCTTGCACCGATTTTACCAATTGTTGGATGCGCATTTCCCTTTCATTTAATCCTAGATAATAACTAGGATGGAATAAAATGATTTTAGGCTTTAAAACTGCCACATACTTTAATACTTGCTGATGAAATGCCACGACCTTTTGCCGTCTGGCTTCCTCCACAAAGGAAATATCAATTTCTTTACCGTAAGGCATGTGTATAGACCAAATTTCTACGCCCGTTTCTTTTGCAGCCTGTTTGAGCGCCCTCATCTTTTTCATCATTTCGCCCTCTGGCAAGGTAAATGTTAGTGAGTCTTTGTTGATGTAGGCGGTAAGACCAGTTTCAATACAATCAATACCAGCATCGCTAATTTGTTGCAATTTCTTCTTGGTAAGCGCACTGGCACCAATAGAAAAGCCAATTTGATGTTTTTGCTGTGCCCGAACTGGGAAACTAAAGGTGACGATGAAGACAAGAACTAAAATTTTTGAGATACTTATTGTCGTTTTGAACATGATTTTATCGATTATTATTATTATTTAATGAATAAGGCTGTTTCTACTTTACGCTGTCCATAGTGGTCAAACTTTTTGTTATCGGTAGGATAATTGACAATACCATTAGCCACTTGTCCTTTAATCCACATCATGGTAGAACCTCCGCCATCAATGTTCATGGCCGCTTTAGGGTTGAAATAGCGTACCAAGAACTTTGTCAGTTCTTTGGCCGACATGCCTTTAGCCGCAGCATTTCTCCCGTCTACAGTAACTAGTAGCAATTTCCCAGCTTCGGTTACCGCAATAGCCGTACGTGGGTGGCGTACCCCTTGATGCTTTAGATAATGTTCATAATGCAACTTTTTTAGCTCTAACTTTAAACCAATGGTATCGGCAAAAGTTAAACCTACGGGTTTATAATTATCAATAAGCATAGGTGCTCCAGTAATGATATTCTCCGACTTCACTGTAGCAAAGTCTTCCGGAGAGAACTGAATATCAAATTGTGTCCCCTCGTTATTAAAAGTCATCATGCCTTGGTGTTTCCACCAATAGATGCTAGATTTTGGCACTTTTACTTGCTGTAAATCTTTTCCTTTCAACCGCAGGTGCATATAATCTGCGGAGTCTTTTTTTTCAATAAAATAAGTGGCATTGATACCGGCAAGCACACCTGGGATTTTACCAGCAAAAACAGAAAGCGAATCTTTCTCTTTTTCGTAAGCTAGCACTGCATGGCCAAGTCTAGCTTTTGGATCAAAACTAACCACATTAACATTTTGACCAGAAAATTCGGGGTCGGTGGTAGAGGAATAGTGATACCAAATTACATCTTTTCGCAAGGTGTCTATGGTCCATTCTGCTTTTTCCAACAGATTAATCTGCAAACTATTTTCAGTTGCTACATGCCGATACGTTTTGCAAGAAACTACAGCAAAAGCGATGAACATCATCACCACTCTCATTTTTGGTTTAAGCATGATGTTTAAAGTTTAATATCAACTATTTTATTATTTAACCTACTTTTTTCAGCCATAAAGCCCATTACGTGACTTTCAATAGAAACGCTTATATCTGAAGAAAGCTTAGATGGATCCTGCAGTGCAACAGCCTGTACAAAATCCTTTACCATTAACATATCGCCGCCACCATGACCTGCATTTTTATAGCCCTCCACGTCTACCGCTTTAGGTATGAAAGTTGTTTTTTTACCTGTTTTAAAATCTGTATAAATCAATTCGTTCATATCTCCCACTAAATCGCCCATAGCCCCCATTATACGGGTTCTTCTACCAGCATAAGACGTGAAGGCTTCCATAGAAAGGCTTGCTGTAACACCATCTGCAAATTGAATACTGGTCACGTAATGATCTGGTTGGTCATTATCCATTTTATACACACAACGCCCGTAATTGGTGGTTTTCAGTTTTTCCAAAATTAGCTTTCCTTGCTCTTCTTTACTGATGCCGTTTAGCGGAATATCGAGATAATTTATTCTTTTTCTTTGATCGTGATAATGCCTTATTGCAGAGTACGGACATTCTTTTTCCACCTCACACCCATCGGTACATCTATCTGTGCTGCCCTTTGGCGCATTTTCGCTACGAAACCATTTTAAACTGCCCATGGCTACAATACGTTCGCTCGGTTTATCAATTACCCATCTGATAATATCTAAATCGTGGCAGGACTTTGCCAAAATAATGGGTGTGGTAGTTTTAGCGTTGTGCCAGTTTCCTCTTACATAAGAATGCGCCATGTGCAAATGCTCAATAGGCTCAAAATGTTGTACACTTACTACTTCTCCAATGGCTCCCTTAGCTATCAATTCCTTCATCTTTACAAAATAGGGAGCATACCTTAATACATGGCAAACAGCAACAATGCGATTGGTTTTTTTTGCCATTTCCAAAATAGCCCTGCATTCCTTTTCTGTAGGTGCTATGGGTTTTTCGAGCAACACATCGTAGCCCATTTCTAACGCCTTCATACATGGCTTAAAGTGCAGGTTATCTGGTGTAGAAATGATAACGGCATCTGCAAACTTAGGGCGTTCAAAAACCTCTTCCCAAGTATTAAATCTATTTTCGGCTATAATGTCGTGCTGTGCAGCGTACTTATCGTTTCGGTACTTATTTGGTTCTGCAAGGCCAATAATTTGCATTTCGCTAGGGTTGTTTGCTGCGTAAGTACCATAAACGGTGCCACGGTTGCCCGCCCCTATGGTAATTACAGTAATGGCCTTTTTAATTGGCTGATATTTTTTAGCAGGGGCATCATCAATAACAAAAGTATCTTCGGCAATTTGCCCAATTACTTTGGTGGTAATCATAGTTGACCCTAAAGTGATGCTCAGGGTCTTTAATAAATTTCTCCTATTCATTGTGTTTAATTAACTATAAGTATATCGTTTAAAGCTAGGGCGTAGCGTAAGTTTTGTTGTTTTCATTCCACGAGCGTACCTAACTTAATCTTTTACGCAAATTGCCCAGCCATTAGCTACTTTTCTAGGGTTTCCATCAGCAGGTTTGTTTTGTACTTCAGTTTTTGGGAGGTTAACGACAAAGGTGGAAGATCCACCGCCATCTAGGTTAATGGCTTCCTTTACCTCTAGTGCTAGCATTATTTCTGCCAATTGTGTTAGCGTTAAACCATTAGAATAGCTACTGTTCCTACCATCGGCCACTACAAAATAAACAATGTGGTTTGCGGTAAAACCTACTGCCGTACGTGGATGTACGCTTACATCGGTTTGCTTTACCGGTAAGCTCTGTTTAATGAGCCGATGATAACCCCCAAGGGCATCATAGATGGTGGATCGCTGCTGTGTAAATACTGAATGATCTCCAATTAAAGGTTTTCCGCCCTGTGTTAGGCCAAAGTAACTTCTAATTTCGGGCAGAATGGTTCTCACCGGCTTACCTTTAAGGTAAACAATACTTCTAGGTTCGCCAGTGCTGGTGTTAAAAAAGTCGGAATTTACCGCACCTACCACTTTAAGCCCAGCAAATGCGTTGGTGTTTATCATATCGGGGATGCGCTGCATGTCATATCTTTCGCTTCCGTTAGGGGTTAAGGGTTTTAAAACCAATTGCTTTTGGTTTAAATCAACCTTAAAGAAAAACAATGCCATAGGCAAATCATTTTTATCAACGTAAGCTAACTTTACTGCCGTAACTCCTTTTACCAATTCGTTTTCTTGAAAAAGAACTACCCTCCCGATAAGGGTAGTCTTTTTGGTGAGAACGGTTTGAAGATTATTTTCTTCGGTAACAACCGGATTTATAGCAGGCTTTTGCTCGCTTTGCGGGACGGCAACTTCTCCCTTGCAAGCAATAAGTACAAATAAAATTGCGAAAAGCCAATGGTACTGCTTCATGTCAATCGTTAATGCTGAACTAAGATTTTTATAGCTTCTCTTTCGGTTGGCGTGCTCACCATTAACACATAAACTCCACTTTGCAAACTAGCTGGAATTGAAATGGTATTGCTGCCATTTTCAAACCAATGTGACTGTGCCGCTAGCGTTTTGCCAGTAATATCATATAGCGTAATTTTAGCATTGCCTTTGCTAAAACCATTGGTGTTAACTGTTAATATCGAAGAGCGATAACTTGCAGCAAGCTTGGTAACGTCAGCTAATTTAAAATCTATTGCCAATACCTTAGAAAGCGTGCTTTTACCGTCTGCATCTACCTGTTTAAGCTGATAATAATTAGTTCCTAAAAATGGCTTGGTATCATGAGCCGCATAACGATGAATTTGATTGCTGTTGCCGATTCCTTTAACAGTGGTTAACACGTTCCAACCAATTCCATCTGCCGATTTTAGCACTTCGAAATGCGAATTGTTTTGCTCTGATGCCGTTGTCCAACTTAAGGCTACTGCACTGTTGGTTTTCTTTGCTTCAAATTTGGTGAGTGTTACTGGCAAAGGGTCGTTATAAGTAGCAGTTCCGGTAATGAATAATGCGTCGTCAAAACCGTTTTTAGACCTGCCAATGGCGAAAGTGCCTGTACCTAGTCCTGCTGTAAAACCCCAGACGTATAGCCTAAATGTAACCTCTTGATTGTTTTGCAACTGCTGCAATGCGGCAACTCCAGATAAATCGATACTTGGCTGATCTAAGCCTTCAGTATAGTTGTTTACAAATTCGTCATCGGTAGCGCCTAGTGGCGTAAAATTGGTTCCGTCTACACTGTACATCCACCTAAATGCCGATTTCGCACCTCCGTTAGCGCTCCTTCTCATTTTTGCATACAATGTAGTTAGCGCTAAAGTGTAGTTGGCTTTGGGCTTCAGCTTAAATTCTAGGTAACTATTCCCATCAACTGCCGCTTGCTTATCAGGAGTTAGTACTTCTGGAACTGAAGAAAAACCTCTAACCAATTCATATTCTTTCAGACCAGCACCTCTACTAATTGTTGTATTTTCTATACCAACCATAGTGCTAGCGGCATAAGCGAGCTCGTTGCCTGCTGCATTGCTTCCGTTATTAGATGTAGCAAACTGCCAACCCGCCAATACCTTTTCAGCGCTGACATCGTCTTCCATTACATCGCCATTTAATATTACGCTACTATTATTATTTACACCGTAAGGGCCCAAACCAAATGTAGAAGTAAGGGTTGTTGCGCCCCAGAAATACAATCTTAAATATACTTTTTTCCCGAAGCCGATGTTTTGAAGTTCTTGAACTTGGAACAAATCTATAGGTGTTTGTTGAAAACCAGCACTTAAAGATGGCCCGTTAGTAAAGGTAACATCAGCAGTGCTAATGGTTTGCAAGGCACCTTTAACGCCATTTTCTTCTACCACGTACATCCAAGCACCCGTTTTAGGCGCTGCCGTAGACGACCTTCTCACTACATATTCTAAATTGTTCAAAATAAGTTTCTTACCAGGTTTTGGGCTTACATTGAACTCAAAATAATCTTCATTAGCAATGGCCATGGCTCGAGTAGTACTGATGGTGGTATTTTTTACCTGATCTTTAACAGACCCCATGCCTTTTGACAAACCGTTAACTTTAAAGCCTGTACCCCTTAGCAAAGTTGCGTTAAATAACCCACCAGAAGTTTGCGTGGATAAGTTACTTATCTCGCTACCCGTGGTGTTAAGTGTATTAAAGTTCCATGCCAGCAATTGCAAAGTAGGCAGTACTTCACTTAGCGAATTGAAATACGCATCGTAAGTGTTAAATAATGGAGAATTGATTAAGGTTACCAAAACCTCGTTATTGGTTTTTAAAGCGCCATCAGTATAATTGTGTGATCCCGTTAGGATCACCTTGACATTAGGCTGGCTATTCCAAGTACCTTCAATCAGCATCATTTTAGCATGGATATTAAACACCGCCTGCCCATCAGTAGATAGGTTGAAGATGCGTACCGTTGCCCCTAAAGTTTTGAGTTGGTTAAGTTTGGCCTTGGTTTGTGTACCTGCAGCATCTTTGGCATATACCTCAATGGTGGCACCTTGGTTACGCAATGCAATTAATTTATCTACAATGGCTGGGCGGGAGTCTGTCCAGTCTGACATGGCTATTCTGATCTTTGCATTGGGCACATCCGTGATGGCATTTAAATTTTCAAGAATATTGTCACCCCCATCGTATACACCAGCAACAATGCGAGGAAAAAATGCTAATTTGGTGTTGATTGCAGCAAAATCATGCGCAGTATAGACAAAATTGAGGCGCATGCCCGAACTGGCGTTTTGTTTCATCACGTTCCAATTCGCCAAAAATGCTTGATAAATATCAGCTTCGTTAAAAATAAGGGCATCCTGAATTTTGCCCATATCTGAGTTGGTAAAGTTATGTGAGGTTTGGAAAGTAACATTGGAAACTAATCCGGAAGTAGTATTTACACCAGAAAATAAAGCATGTTTGTGATGGTTGATGGCATTTGTACTCACATCATTAGTGGTTACTATAATCTCAGAGTTGGCGAGATTACTTTGCAACCAGGGCAAAGAAGTTGCATTAGTTACCTGCGGATCAGAGCGGCTCATATCTACGATAATGTGAAGGTTTACCCCCCTGGTTTCTGCATTTTTTAAAGCATCCATTAAAGGCTGATAATTGATCATGTAAATAGAAATATAGATGCTTTCGCCAGCAGGTGTATTGTCTACCAATGCAATTAACCTATTCATAATTACCGACGACGAGCTACCCTTCGCAATACTTTGTACATCGGTAAAAGCCACCTCTGGGAACGAAATATTTACTTGGGCGCTACCTTTAGTGCTAACGAGTTGCAACACTAGCAGCAGCAGCAAACTGCTAAGTTTTAGTAGATTTTTTTTCATATATGTTTGCTTTTTGTTTTAGGGCTATTAGCTATCTAAAAGACCGATTTGGTTGTGTTTTAAGATTTGATTTTCGAGTTTTTTTAGACAAAGCGATTGCGTTGCCTTAAATAAGGATGACATTATTTGTTGGTAATTTTAATCACTAGGGCCAAAGTAAATTCAGCCGCTAGTGATTTTTGATCTCTTAAGGTTTGGGTACTTTTACGATTTTTCGTATTCGGTTATTACTCATATCGGCAATAAAGATGTTTCCATCATCATCTACCGTCACATCTGTAGGGTTATTGAATTGAGATGCACCAGGTTTACCTTCCGCAAATCCACTTGTACCATTTCCCGCAATCGTAATCACACTTCCTTGCGCCGTAATCATTCTCACAGCACTGTTGTTTAACTCGGTAACGTAAATGTTATTATGCTTATCTGCGTGTATTCCAAATGGATGATTAAAAGTTGCTTTCAAAGCTTCATCATCTTTAAACCCGGCAGTACCTGTGCCAGCAACTGTAGTTGTCTTCCCTGTATTTGGGTTAATTTTTCTAATAGCATTGTTATATCTATCGGCCACCAACAACATACCATCTCTATCTAAACATATACCCGATGGCCTGTTCAATCGTACGTTAGGCCAAAAGCCGTCTATCAATGCATTTTGGGATGGTCCAGCACCAACTAGGGTGCTAACCGTTCCGTCGGGCTGAATTTTTCTGATAGCGCTGTTGTTGGCATCTGCTACATACACATTGCCATTGTTGTCCACTACGGCATCTATAGGGACATTAAATCTAGCAGCGGTACTAGCACCGTCAAGAAATCCGGTAGTTACGGTAGCACCAGTCGGCCCAGCAAATGTTGAAACCAAATTTGCTGCAATATCAATTTTTCTAATTCTTGCCCCACCATTGTCCACACTATAAATATTACCAAATTTATCTACGGCCACTTTGTATGGATTGTTGAACTTAGCGATATCTAAAGTTCCATTTACCGTGCCAACTCCCTTGATACCCGACACCAATTCTACTTGTGTGCCATTTTTCTTAATTCTTTTAATGATTTGATTGCCCCTATCCGCCAAGATTAAATCGCCAGTACTTTCATCAAGTGCTACGCCCTCTAAAGTGGTAAACTGAGCTTCTAGCAATGCTCCCAAAGTGTTGCCTGCAATTCCAGAGCCAGCATAAGTTGAAGTAATGTATTCAAATTCTGCTGCGGCATCAGCTGATCCATAGGTAAATATTGGCCCCTTAGAAGTCTTGTTATTCACGGTAATAGTTACATTACCTGTGCTACCATTGGCAGGCACTACCACTACCAACTCGCTTTCTGTTGCGGAAACTATTTCGGCGCTAACTCCTGAGAATTTGATGATATTGTCTGTTGTAGTTGTTGAAAAGCGTTTACCTTTTATCGTTACCGTTTGATTTGCCATAGCCACAGCAGGCACAATACTCGAAATAGAAGGATTTGTAGGTGCACTATCCGATTCGTTTTTCTTGCAGGCGGTAAACACTAAGGCAATTGCCAAGAAAATATATAATATCTTTTTCATGTGTATTGAATTAATATTGTTAATCGACATTTTGATAAACTTTAAAATCATCTATGTTTAATAAACCATTTTTTATCAGGGCCCCATTAAGCCCTAAGCCTAGTTTATTGATCCTAAACCTAACGGCCCCTGTAAGGTTTAGACTGAAAGATGCTTCTTTGGCAAGTACAGCATCGCTGGTCATGGTGTCACCAACCTGAATCCAAGTAGCACCGCCATCTTGAGAATACTCTAGGTTGAAACTACTAGCCACAGCTGTACCCGATTGCGGACTTGCAGCAGCATAAGAAAAGGTTAATTGCGATGCGCCATTGGGCAAATCAAAATCCATTTCCAAATAGGCAGCTTCAGACAGCTGTTCTTGTAACCTAATTGCTTGTTTACCTAAGGGATTAAATTTATCTAGATTAACCCTATCACCAATCACGCCTTGATAAAGCTTCCAAGTTCCAGTCTTAAAAGTTACTTTATCGTTTATTGTAGGCATAATAAACTGCGATTTAGAACTGGCAGGTGCTAATTCAAAATCTTCAGGAAAATTCAAATACACCGAACCTGTCTGATTGAATACAGCATCTTCATTAGGCATTTTAAAAAGTAATTTTGCCGTGTTATAATAATCAGACGTTGCATTGTAATATGTTGGAACTCCGATAAAAGAAGCTACCATGGGAACAAATTTTTGTGAAAAGTTTGCATTGGCGCTTGTATTTAAGAATAAGGAGATGCTTAAGTTTTCACTTAACCTGTATTCACCACCAAAAACTTCGCCGCCAATTAAATTGGGAATGGTAACATTATCTAACTGTATTAACGTACTTTCTCTAGTGTAAAACTGCGAAAATAGCTGTGTGGCCGTTAGCACTATGGGCTTAAGTGTATTATTTGAAGAAACCTTAGTTACTTTTGCAAGATTTAAACCCTCCCCTCTAATCTTCATTACACCTTTCTCTCTCGTTAATACGGCGTTTTCAATATTCACTTTAACCGAATCTCCATAGCTAATCGTCGTATTTACATCGTTAAGCTTAATTACCAAACCAGTTGTAGTTCCTTTATCGGTATTCTGTAACACAAATTCCTTATCGTCGAAATTTCCGCTATTTCTATCTGAAATTACTAGACCTGCAACCTGGGTAGCTCCCATTATTTTTTCTTTAACGAGGTTTACATCATCCCCGTTGTGCAACGCTTTAACGAAACCAATGCCAACTATTGGACTTACCGTTCCTAGTGCTTCATTTTCGTTCTTTTTACATGATACCAAAAATAGCGCTACTAAAGCTATGCCTATAAATATTTTTAAGTTCTTTTTCATTTTCAATTTAACCTATTTATTCCACCACACTTTAGTTTTCATATCGTCACCGCCCATATTGGCCACTGCCGCTAAATAATTTTGTTGGTTTACCCTTTGTACATTCACTGGGTATTTCAATCTGGTTGGCATGATGCGATCGTTCTGTAAGCCGAAACCTTGAGGCAACTTCGGAAAGCTTGTCCTGCGATGCTCTATCCATGATTGGAAATCGGTAAAGAATAAGGTGTAATACTTTTGCAGAATAATTTTTTGCAACTTTAGATCATTATCATCGTCGCTATACCACTGTGCACTTGAGTCTGTTAAATAGCCAGTAGGTACAGTAAGTCCCCACATGGTTATAGCGGCAGTTACGCCAGCTTCGTAATAAGCTTTTGGATCGCCACTTGGAATATATCCTTTTAGGGCACACTCTGCTAAGATAAATTGGAGCTCTGGATAATTGATAATGTTACCCAGAAGTGGCTCTGTCATCAGGTTTTTGTTGTACTGTGACTGAGGTGCAGGGATCTGCCCAACCGGATAACCACTTTGTATACCTACAAAGGCATTGTCTTTTTTGGTGGCCCACTTGTCGCGACGGGGATCATTCCATTCGTTGAGGTTATCAATAAAAAATTCGCCCAAGCTGTTGTTAACCCAAAAATCTAAATCACGGTATTCTGCAAATTCTGATAAATATGGTGCCGTAGTTTGGAATTTTAAAATAGCAGAGTCGTTATTGCTGGTAAAAATTGGGTAATTGGTTTTACGTGTTTCAACTATGTCCAATATCTTACCTGCTGCACCTAACTCTCCCGTACCCGAAACCCTCAACAACAATCTTAAGTAAAGACTGTTACCAAACTTTCTCCATTTAGCCAAATCACCTGCATAAATAGGATCTAATTTAGCCTCTGTTTCATTTAGTGTGGCTGTTTTAAACAGTTCGTTGGCTTCTTCTAATTTTTTGAACAAATCTTCATAAATATCCTTTTGTTTGTCGAAACGCGGCTGCAAAAAACCCTCTCTGCCCTTGTTGGCATCAAAATAAGGCACATCTCCGTAAACATCTGTTATTAGAGAAGATACCCAAGCATCTAACACTAAAGAAATGCCCATAAAAGCATTATTGTTTATCGCATCTCCACCTTTGTAAATATCTCTAATATTAGTTAACTGTAGGTACCAATTGTTCCACATGTAATCAGATTCCTGTGGTCTTATCACATAGCGGTGTATCTCGTCTCCGTCGTTAAGGGTTACATGTACCTGCATTAACTCGTGTGTTAACCTCAAACACCTGTTGAGGTTTTTCTTTAGCACATCGTGTACTGCTGGTCCCAATAAGGTTTCGGGAGTGGTAAATTTTGCGCCATCTTTACTGGTGTTTAGTTCCTTAAAATCTTTAGTACAAGACACTAAACTTACTGTAATTGCTAATGCTGCTATAATTTTTTTCATCGCTAATACTCGTTAAAAGGTAAATGATAGGTTTGCTCCGAAATTTCTGGTCGATGGAAACTGTCCCACCTCAAACCCACGCTGGATATCGCTATTGCCAAGTGTACCAAACTCTGGGTCGTAAGCAGGCCAATCGCTCCAAACAAATAAATCTCTACCGTAAACACCGACAACTGCTTTTTGAAATTTAATTTTTTTCATCCACTTGGCTGGCAAGGTATAATCTAACCTCAGCTCTCTCAATTTGATAAAATCGGTACTGAAGGTATTGGCTTCTACGTTGTCTGCTTTAAAATGCTCGTTGTAATACGTACCTATTTGTTGGGCAACTACATCGTTAGGTCTAAATGTTCCATCCGGATTTTGTTGTACCCCTTTACCAATGATGCCCGTATATCTACCTGGCAAACTATTGGTTAATTTACCCGCTACAGATGCTGCAGCGTGTGTATGAGAATAAGCTACAGCTCCATACTGCCCATCTACGAGCACTTTTAAACGCCATTGCTTATATCTAAAATTATTAGAAAAGCCCCAATTGAAATCTGGTGTTGCTCTACCTAAGTAAAAGGCTTCTTCAGTTAATACTGGATAGCCTTGTGAGTTGTAGATGATTTGCCCATCAGGACTACGCAAATAACCTAAACCATACAAATCGCCCATTCTACCACCCACACGGGCTTCCATAGATCCACGAGGACCAGTTTGCATCACATAATTATCAACACTATCTGCAAGCGAAACGATTTTGTTTCTGTTAGCGGCAAAAGTGATAGCAACATCCCAATTTAGCCCTTTTGTAGATTTTAGCGGCACGCCGTTTAAGGCCAATTCTATCCCCTTATTTTGCACCAAACCCGAGTTCATTACGCTATAGTTGTAACCTGTAGCCCTATCTAATGGCACGTTTAAGATTTGATTTTTGATATTACTTCTGTAATACGTGGCATCTACTCCTAATCTACTTTTAAATAAACGAATATCTGCACCGAACTCTAGCGTCGAAGACAGCTCATTTTGTAGATCTTCATTAGCGATAAAAGTTGGGTTGGCCATACCTGATGAGTAAGCTGCCTTAGAAATATAATTGTATCCTGTTAAATAAGGGGTTACACCACCGCCTCCAACTTGCGACCAAGATGCTCTTAACTTGAAAAACGAGATTGCCTTTGGCAAACTGAACATTTCAGATACTAAACCACTTAAATTTACAGACGGATAGAAAAACGAAACATTTTCTGTAGAAAATTCTGATGCTAATACAGAAGCCCAGTCGTTACGACCTGTGATGTCTAAAAAAAGATAGTCCTTATAGGCAAATTGTGCCAAACCATATAAACTATTTACAGCATATTCGATAGTTCTTGAATTGGCTTCTACCCTATCTTGTACATTGGCAAAAGTATAAATACCCGGATACCTTAACCTATCGGCACTTAACGATACCATTTTGTATTTATTGATCATCAAAGATCCGCCGGCGGAATAAGAAACTTCAATATCTTTGCCGATTTTATGTTTGTAGTTTAACAAGAAATCCGTATTGGTTTCCTTTTGGTCAATATCTTGTGTACGGAACATCCCTTCTGGAAACCTTGCAGCATCTTTAGGTTTTTGCTGTGACCGACCTTCTGCTGCCCAATCTATGGAGCTCCTTACCATCAGGTTAAGATTTTTCGTGAACTCATAATTTGCGCTAATGGTACCTATTAACTGGTTTCTGTTGCTTTTGTTCAGCATTTCGTAAACAGCCAAATAAACGTTATCCAATCCGTTAGCGAACGGTCTGATCTGCTTTAAGCCTTCACTACCTGGTATCCAATACTGTTTATACCAATTGATATCGGCATTCGGCACCATCCCAATCATGCTATACATTACCGTTTGATTGTTATACCCAGTAGACGGCAGGTTGTCACTAAGTTTGTTGTTATAACTTAATTTAGTGGAAATCATCAACTTATCATTCACTTTTTGCGATACATTTAAGGCAATGGTATTTCTATCGTAGCCGGTATTAGGTACAATCCATTTATTGGTTAGGTTGGTAAAACTTAAACGAGCAGTGGTTTTTGCGTTACCACCACTTACCGAAAGACTATTAGTTAAAGTTTGCGAAACCTCGAAATAATCTTTCCTGTTGTTTTTGTAAGGTACCCAAGGTGTTCTTTCGGTGCCTCTAGTTAACAAATTAGGATCCCATTGGTAATATTCCTGTCCATCAAATTTGGGACCCCAAGCGCCACCCGTGTTTTTAGTATTTGGCCCATCTTCTGTAGCTCCCCAAGAATAATATTGATCACTACCAATGGCACCTTGGCCATATTCGTACTGAAAATCTGGCCAACGATTAATGGTACCAAAAACGGCATTAGAATTAAAGGTAATGCCCAAGCCCTTTTGGTTTTCCTTACCTGATTTGGTAGTAATAATGATCGCACCATTAGAACCTCTAGAACCGTACAAAGCTGCTGCTCCTGGCCCTTTCAATACCGATACGCTTTCAATATCTTCTGGGTTTAGATCGCTAATGCCATTACCATGGTCTATCGGATTTTCGGAACCCAGATAAGAGCCATTCCCTTCGGAAATCTTAGAACTTACCACCACGCCATCTACTACGATGAGTGCAGAATTATCGCCACTTAAAGAACTCTCGCCCCTTAAAATAATTTTGTTAGAACCTGCCGGGCCACCGCCAGATTTGATCATGTTTAAACCTGCCACTTTTCCAGTTAAGGCGTCGGTCCAGTTGTTAGACAAAGCATCTGTTAACTCTTCGCCTTTAACTTGTGTAACCGAATAACCTAGAGATTTTTCTTCCCTTTTGATACCCAGTGCGGTTACCACTACCTCATTAAGTGCTTCGATATTTTCCTTTAACAAAACTTTTAAGTTGGTCTGGCTACCCACTTTTACCTCCGTAGACTGAAAGCCTAAGAAATTAAACACTAAAATAGCATTGCCATTGGGTACAGTAATCGCAAATTTTCCATCGGCATTGGTCATTTCAGCCACTTTCGTATCCTTAATAGTTACCGATACATTTGGAATGGCCAAATTATCCTTATCTATTACCGTACCCGTTATACGTAACTGCTGGTTTTGTTTCCGTTCTACAATTACCACTGTATTTCCGTTCAAGGTAAAACTTAGGGGTTGGTTTTCCAATGCCTTATTAAGCGCTTCGGTTAGCGTTACATTCTTAACAGACACGCTAATGTTGTTGATCTTTGCGATCATGCCAGAGTTATAAATAAAATTATAACCCGTTTGCTTTTCCAGCTCGGCCAGCACCGTTTCCAATTTGGCATTATTTTTAATTAGGCTTACTTGGGCAAAAGTGCTTGCACTGGCCATTTGTAAACCTAAAGCGGTCAATAAAACAATTATGAGTTTCATTACTAGCAATATTTTTTTGGGCTCGTAGAAAACTCTACGCAGTAAAGAAGTATAATTTTTATACATTTGAAATACGGGTTTAATTAATCTGTCTCTTCTCGTTTCAGTTTAGTTACCGGAAAGCATCTTTTGCTTTATAATCGGGAGAGGGTCCAAGCTCTCCTGATTTTTTGTAACCGTTTTGGATAGGATGATTATTGCATTACGGTTACCCTCCTTCCTTCGATTCTAAATTTCACTGTTCCCGTTAATTCTAAACTACTCAATAGCTCGGTGAGCGAATTGCTCTTTAAATATTTTCCACCAAATGCCTCTTTACTTAATTGGCCTTGATAATTTACTTCAATATGGTACCACCTGCTTATTTTCTTCATAATTTCATTAATAGGTTCATTTCTGAAGATGAAATAACCATTTCTCCAATCCATCACTTCATCTGCATCGAAGCTATGTTGCGTTAAGGAGCCAACTTCATTTTTAAGTAAGGCCTGTTGTCCAGGTTTAAGTAACAATGATGCGTTGTTGTAATTAGCTTTGATTGTCCCTTCCAATAAACTTGCTTTGACGGTTTGGTCATCATCATAAGCTGATACATTAAAATGTGTGCCCAACACCTGTACGTTCATCTCTTTAGCTGTCAGTAAAAAGGGCTGCTTTTTATTATGGGCTACTTCAAAATAGGCTTCTCCTGAAAGCTCTACCCGTCTTTCGGCACCTTTGAATACAACCGGAAACTTTAGAGATGATTTTGCATTAAGCCATACTTTGGTCCCGTCTGACAATACCACTTGATAATTGCTGCCTACTGGCGTGGTAATCGTATTGTAGGCCAAGTTGCCATCATCTACCGTCTTACTGAGATCGTAAACCAATTGACCATCTTTGCTTTTTGTGATCACTACGTGATCTTCCGTCACAATTTTACCAACAGCAGCCTCATCTAGAGCCAGTTCTTTACCACTAGAAAGGGTTAAGGTAACATAAGCCTTTTCCTTTTTTGATTTACCTGAGAGCTGCGCATGCTGCATGCGTATAGCCTTTTGTGGATGACCACCGCCAGACTGATAGAAGTAGATCCCTAATCCAACACTACAGCAGACTAAAACTGTTGCGGCAGCATAGTACCATAAGTTAAGTATACGGTTCGGTTTGATTTTCGGCACTTTTTCCTGATGGAGAGCTACTGAAAAACGAGGATGATCAGTGATTTTACTATACAAACTTTCGCTTAGCTCTTCTTGAGCACCCACATTATCCCAAGTATTTTTGAATTGGGCATCAATTGCCTCTTCATTATCAGGTTGCGACAACAAACTAGCAAGCTCTTCGAGCTCCTGCTCATTAATCTCATGATCAACCAGCAATTTTAAAAGAAATTGCAGTCTGTTATTTTTCAAGTTTGATTTGGTTTTTAGTTCCGCAAATTACGGTGTTATGCAAGGAATACGTTCTTGGAGAAGAATAGTACTAGTCGGCTTGACACCTATTTGACAAATACATTTCAAAACCCTGATAATCAGATAAATAATTTTAAAAATAAATACTCATTAGAAATATCAGATAGATCATTTCTTGATTATTGAAGCGATTTTTTAGTTTTTTAACAGCTACCATAAGATGGTTTTTAACCGTATTCCTCGATAGATTTAAGCGTTCGGCTATCTCATCATAAGAAAGTCCTTCTACACGGCTCAATCTAAACACTGTCTGTTGCTGTAGCGGTAGTTCATCAATGGCACTTTCTGCAAAAACCAACAGATCAGAAAAAACAATCCGCTCTTCGGTTTCATTGTGCTGATTAGAAATGGTATTTAACAACTTCTCTTTAAAGGCTTTAGCATTAACTACCTTCCTCAACTGGTCAAGAATTAGGCGCTTCGCAATGGTGAATAGATAAGGTTCAAGCGCTCTGCTTTGTTCAAATTTTAGACGGTTTTCCAAAAGGGCAAGGAATGTTTCCTGTACGATTTCTTCGCTTTGTTGTTTTCCTTTCAAATAGCTGAAGGCAAAACGGTAAATTCTGGGACTAAAATGTACATATATTTCTCGAAATGCAGTTTCACTTCCTTCCCGAAAACCTTTGATTTGTTCTATAGATAAAGTCTGAAAAGAATACATCGCTCTGCTATCGATTACACTTACTGATTAATTGTTATGTTTACTTTCTTTTTAGACAAAACAATTAAGTAAAAGTAATAAAAAGAAAACCAATCAACAATAAGCTGCAACTATTTAAAAATCAAAATAAAATGCGTCTGTACAAAAATAGCTGATCACATGTTAAGCAGGCATTAAATGAATGTTAGCAAATCACCCCATAGCTAAGAATCCCTTTCACCCGAGGAAGTATGGTTGATGATTGCCTTCAGAACGATGTCCAGCTCCACTGCCTCTGCCTTTAGTTTAGCGACAACCTCCAGGTTTTCGGGATCATTAAGAATATCGCAATCGATCAGCTCGACCAGTGCCATGATATTCGACAGCGGCGCCCTTGCCCTATGGGACTGGATCCAGGAAATCTCCTTCAACCTCTCGTTCTGTGCCTCGATCTTCCTGATGTGGGATATCCGTTCGCTGATATCCTGCATCGAGCCGATCAACCTATAGGCTTCCCCCTGCAACGAAAAACTGATCAGTGCCCTTTCAAGCACCGTACGATAGCTGCCATCGGCATGCCTGAACCTATATTCTAGCTGCAATCGGGCTTCGCGTTTCCGAACCGCCCTTGCAATGGACAATCTTACCCTGAAAAGATCCTCTGGATGGATGCGATCGATCCTCCACTTCAGGTCCGTCGCCTGCACATCATAGCCGAAGATACCAGTAATTCCCCTATTCCAAAGTATCTCATCAGTGGACATGTGCCAGTCGCAGACCACATCACTAGTGGCCCTAGAAACCATATCAAACCTGGCCACGCTTTCGCGGATGGTGCGCTGGGCTGCGATTTCCCCTGTACGGTCGACCACAGTGACCAAACGGGCACTAGTTCCCTGGAAATCAATCGAAGTTCCCTGTACGCACACCTCCATAATCTCCCCATTCTTTTTCCTATGGCGCGCTAAAGAGCAGTGCGGAACATCGGATACCGGCCGTTCGGCCAACAATTCTACAAGCCTAGCCATCTCCTCTTCCGGTCTGATATCCGCCAGCCCCATCCGCATAAATTCCTCACGGGAGAAGCCGTAGGTACTGATGGCAGCCCTGTTGACATCCAAAAAGCGGAAGGTCTGCTGGTCATATACCCACTGCGGTACCGGACTGAAATTGAACAAGTCTCTATATTTCTGCCGCTCCAGCTCCAATTGTTCCATCGACCGTATCCGCATCGTGACGTCCTTAAAATATACCGAAAGTCCCTCGCCCGAAGGAAATGCAGCCACTTCGAACCAGCTATCCCTAGCAGGAAAGTATTCTTCAAACCTGACGGAAATGTTCTCCTCCACCGCTCGGTGGTATTCGGTATGGAACTTCAGCGGCACCGCATCTTGGTAAACTTCCCATAGGTTACGACCCAAAATACCAGACCTGGGCTGGTCCAGCAGCACTTCGGCCTGACGGTTCCAATAGGTGACCTTCCATTGCAGGTCGACCTCAAAAAAACCATCGGTAAAGCTTTCCAAGATATTCGCTATCCTGCGCTGATAGGCTTCATATCCCCCACTACCCGCTAATATTTCCCCAGTGTCCATTGTGTTTCGTATATCCAATTTTACGGCACTACCGGAATCATCGTACCATCGTAAATATAGTACAATTATCACAACTTAAAACAGTTCCTAAAAACTAGTACATATAACAATCTAGGTCTTCACCAGCCTCTAGCTGTGTAATCTCCCTTTGAAATCATTTATCCTAGGCTGCATCTCCGCAATAGGCCTGTGCCTACCATGCCTTAGCACTTCAATAGAAACTTGTAGGGACGCCAGTACGCCATGTTCACCTATACCATTTGAGATATCCCATCCCTGAAATCGCTTAGTATAGCCTTTTATCTATATACCCTAAAGCCAGCATTAAACTGCAGCATCTATACTGGTAGAGCAACCGAAAACTGAGTGTTTAGCATTTCCAGAATTGGGAAGCCTGCCTATAATTATTCAATTAACATGCTATGTGGAATTGCAATTGGAGTTGCTACCTTTGAGTAGAGGCATTTATAGAGCAGATTTAAATAGTAATTT
>RCUK01000520.1_pt1 | contig 33490 bp, 4 predicted proteins | sample 2166381 | NCBI WGS metagenome assembly RCUK01 (sample SAMN09932809, study PRJNA488358) | compost metagenome | isolation source: compost soil in an enriched community | place: Germany: Experimental Botanical Garden | reverse complement strand
GTGTTTATACCTTAACGTATACCATCACCGATAAACTGGATGCAAGCAAAACTTCGACTGCAACAGTAAAAGTAACGGTAGCTTCGGGTGCGATATTGGCTAAAGATGATGCTGGTACAGCAAACTCCGTAACTGGCGGAACTGCAGTAGCGAATGTACTTTCAAACGATACCTACAATGGTACCACAACTGCCCCAACTTTAGCAGATGTAACCATCACCAACGGCACTAACGATAGCAACGGAAAAGTAACGCTCGATCCTGCAACAGGTGCAGTGAGCGTAGCAGTGAACACTCCGGCTGGCGTTTACACTTTAACCTATACCATCACCGATAAACTGGATGCGACCAAAACTTCGACTGCAACCGTAAAAGTAACAGTAGCTTCAGGTGCGATTTTAGCGAAAGACGATGCAGGATCTGCAAACTCGGTAACCGGCGGAACAGCTGTTGCAAACGTACTTTCAAACGATACCTACAATGGTACTGCAACCGCGCCAACTTTGGCGGATGTAACGATCACCAACGGTACAAATGATAGCAACGGAAAAGTAACGCTCGATCCTGCAACAGGTGCAGTGAGTGTAGCAGCGAATACTCCGGCTGGCGTTTATACTTTAACTTACACCATCACCGATAAACTGGATGCGACCAAAACTTCGACTGCTACAGTAAAAGTAACGGTAGCTTCGGGAACGCTTACAGCAAAAGACGATACGGGAAGTGTTAATGGTTTAGTAGGAGGGACTCCAGTGGCGAATGTATTAGCAAATGATACTTATAACGGAACAACTGCTGCGCCTGGATTAAGTGAGGTGACGCTTAGTCAGGTTTCAACAACTAATCCGAACGTTACACTTAATACAACAACCGGAGAGGTTAATGTTAAACCTAATACCCCGGCAGGTGTTTACACGATAGTTTACGAAATTGCAGATAAATTAGATCCTGCTCAAACAAGGCAAGCTACGGTAACCATCACTGTTACCGCACCTGCGATGCTTGCTACAAACGATGCTGGAAATGCAAACGGCTTTACCGGTGGCACAGCAGTAGAAAATGTGTTGGTAAACGATACTTATAACGGTAACCCTGCAACTTTGGCTGATGTTAAATTAATCCAGGTTTCGAGCAGCAATCCTAATGTAAGTTTAGATGTGACCACCGGAAAAGTGAATGTAGCACCAAACACACCTGCCGGAACTTATACTTTGGTTTACCAGATCGAAGATAAACTGAACCCTGGTCAAACTAAAACAGCTACAGTAACCATTACCGTTGGTACAGGTGCAATTTTAGCAAAAGATGATGCCGGTACTGCTAATGGATTTACCGGAGGTACTGCAGTTGCCGATATTTTAGTGAACGACCTTTATAATGCAGTTTCGACCGCAACAACCGGAACCGTTTCAATCACCCAAAATTCAACTGATAACCCGAATATCAACATCGATGTTACCAGCGGAAATGTAAATGTAGCAGCTAAAACACTTCCAGGGGTATATAACCTGACCTATACCATTACCGATAAACTGGATGCGACCAAGACTTCTACAGCTAAAGTTGTGGTTACCATTCCGGATTGGAGCAGCGATCTTCAGATCAGCAAAACAGCCAATGTTAGCGGTGTAGAAACCAGCGGAAATATCAGCTATACCATTAAAATCAAAAACAATGGTCCGGCTACTGTTTTAAGTGGAAAATCGATAGGCGTAACAGAAAACCTTCCGGCCGGACTTGAAAATATTACCTACACAGCTACAGGTGGCGTTTACAGTGCAACTGGAAATACCTTTACCTTATCGGCTGATTTATTGACAGGTGATGAAGTAAGTTTAGTAGTGAATGGAAAAGTAGCAGCAGGCTATTCAGGCTTGTCGCTGGTTAATCAGGTGTCTTTAACCGCACCTGTCGGAACAAATGATCCTGAAAATACCAATAATCAATCTTCGGTAACTACGCCATTATTAAAAGGCGGTATCGCACTGGTTAAAACAGGTGCCTTAAGTGCCGATGGAAACCAGATTACCTACACTTTTACCATTACCAATACCGGCGATGTAACCATCAATGATATTGTACTGGTAGATAGTAAACTGGCCCTCACCAAAACCTTACCGGGTACTTTGGCGGCAGGTGCCAGTTTAACCTATAATGAAGTTTACACCCTTACTCAAAGTGATAAAGATGCCGGAAAAGTAAGCAATACGGCTTCGGTAACTGCAAAAACACCTGCTAGCAATACCGTAACCGATATTTCGGGTAGCGGAAGAAGTAACGATACACCGACTGAAACACCGGTGCTGAGCAGTCCGTCGTTTACCTTTACCAAAGTTGCCACTTCAGTAGGTACCAAGGCTGGCGAATCAATCGATTATACCTTCACCATTACCAATACCGGTAGCACTACATTGAGTAATCTGGTATTGAGCGATGCAGCAGCAAATGCAGGTAGCATACAGCCGGCAAGCATTGCAACGTTGGCACCTGGAGCAAGTATTAATGCTGTGGCTAAACATACGCTAACACAAAGTGAGGTCAATTCAGGTAGCTTTACCAACCAGGCTACTGTAAAAGTTACCGATAGTAAAGGAAATACGATTACCCAGTTATCAGATGATCCGGCTACCACCACGCCTAACGATCCTACTGTAACGAAACTGGTTCCTTCGCCTGCTTATACTTTAACCAAAGCTGCTGCAAATACAGCAACCAAAGCCGGCGACGTAATTAATTACAACATTATTTTCAAAAATACAGGTAATGTAACCTTAACCGATATTGCTTTAACAGATGCAAATGCTGATGCCGGAAGTTTAATACCTGCTAATATTAGCCGCGTATTACCTGGCGAAACGGTGAGCATTAGCGCTAAACATACCGTAAAACAAAGTGATGTAAATGCAGGTGGTTTCAGCAATCAGGTAAATGCAACGGCTAAAGATCCGCAGGGAAATACTTTAACCAAAGTGTCTGATAATCCGGCTACACCTGCTGCCGATGATGCTACTTTCTCGCCAATTGTTGCCGATCCATCTGTAAGGTTTACCAAATTGGTAGCCAGCGGTGCCGGCGTAATCAAGGTGATTGAATACAGTATCCAGGTAACCAATACCGGTAATATCACCTTAACCAATATCGTAGTAACCGATCCGGGTGCCGATGCGGGTAGCATTACACCTGCGGTTATTGCCAAATTAGAGCCAGCAGAAACAGCTATGATCCTGGCACGACATACGTTAACCCAGCCTGAAATCGATTACGGAAAATTTGTAAACCAGGCCAGTTTAACGGCTAATTATGGTGTGGGTAACAAGCTGGCCAAGCTGTCTGATAATCCAAAAACTTTGGCACCAGACGATCCGACAGTTTATATTATTCCTGAAGCTCCGGGTTTAACTTTGGTTAAAACAGGTGCCCTAAGTGCTGATGGCAATACGGTTTCTTATACATTCACAGCGAAAAACACAGGTAATGTTACTTTAGGCAACTTTAACCTGGTTGATGCTAAAATCCCTTCAACGATTACTTTTACGCCGGCAAGTATTGCACCTGGTGAAACTGCTGTAGCCACCGTAGTGTACACCATTACCCAGGCCGAGAAAAATGTAAGTTCGGTAAGTAATACCGCAACACTTACGGCAAGTACTCCGGCAGGGAATAAGGTTACCGATATTTCGGGCACGGCTGAAGATAACGACAGTCCGACAGTTTTAGAGCTGCCGCGCATTGCGAGTGCCAAAACGGTTACTGATGCCAATAACAATAGCAAGGCCGAGCCTAACGAAGTATTAACCTATAGCATTGTGGTGCGTAATAACGGTACTACAAACCGCACAGGTGTTAAAATTACCGATCAGGTACCGGCTAATACCACTTATGTTACGGCTAGTGCCGATAAAGGTGCTGTATTGGCAGGCAATGTATTAACCTGGAGTAACCTAAGCATACCAGCAAACGGACAGGTGGTGGTAACTTTCAAAGTGATTGTTGATGCAGCCCTTCCTTCAGGCGTTTTAAACATCAATAACATTGCAACAGTGGTTGATCCGGCCAATATCGCATCGCCATTAAATCCGGCAGTTGTAATCCCAACCGAAGGTAAGTTAGAAGGCAGTAAATCGGTAACCGATAACAAAGGCAATAAAGATGGTAAGGCACAGGCAAACGAAGTATTAACTTATGCCTTACAGGTGCGCAATACCGGCGGTTCGGCCTTAAACGGGGTAACCATTACGGATGAGCTTCCGGCAGGTTTAACCTACGTACCGGGTTCGGTGTCGGGTTATGGAACGGTAACAGGCAACAGCCTGAAATGGACTATCAATATGCAGCCTAATTCGAGCACAGTGCTCACTTTCGATGCTAAAGTTGCACCAGATGTAAATAGCTACAATACCATTAAAAACGTAGCTACAATGACTGCTCCAAACGGAACAGTGATTAAGCCTGAGGTAATTATGGATGTAGATAAATCGGCCGATCTGGTAATCACCAAAGAACTGATGACCAAAGGCGAAATCAGGACTGGATCTGACGTAACCTATAAAATTACCGTAACCAATAAGGGAGCAAATAAGGCTACTGGTGTTACCGTTACCGATAGGTTAACAACGCTTATCGATGCGCCAAAAGAGATTACTGTAACCGTGGGTACTACTACTTACAGTACCACAACGCGTGATTTTGTGTGGTTGGTTGGCAGTCTGGATTTAAACCAGTCGGCAACCTTAACCTTCAAATCTCGTACACTGGCTACAGGTATATTGAATAATAGTGCTACGGTAAAAGCCGATCAGCCCGATCCGGTGCCAAATAACAATACCGTACTGGCAGATGCTGCCACCATTTCGGGCGATGATTTGCTTATCCCGAACCTGTTTACACCAAACGGCGATGGTATTAACGATACTTTCGAAATAAACGGACTGGCCAATTTTGCCGAAAACGAACTGACTATTGTAAACCGGTGGGGTAACGAAGTTTACCGCGCCAAAGGTTACCAGAACAGCTGGACAGGGGAGGGGCTGAACGAAGGTACCTACTACTATCTGTTACGTGTACGTAAATCGGGTAGCAGCGAACTAAAAGTGTTTAAAGGTTACATTACATTAATCAGGGCATTTAAGAACTAATACGAAACTGAAATGATGAAGAAATTAATTTGGCTGATAGCAGGTTCTTTTTTGTTGCTTTTGCAGCCTGTATCTGCACAGCAGGATGCCCAGTACAGTCAGTACATGTTTAACGGCATTTACATTAATCCGGCCTACGCAGGTTATAAAGAAGTGTTAAATGTGCATAGCTTTTACCGTAGCCAGTGGACGGGAATTACCGGTGCACCAAGAAGCATGTCGCTGGCGGTCGATGCAATTGCCAACAGTGGAAATGTGGGTTTGGCCCTGCAAATAGCAAGCGATAAACTGGGCGCGCAAAATAACCTGAGTATTTATGGTAACTATGCTTACCGAATCAGGCTGAACGATGATGGCAGCTCACGTCTGGCTTTAGGTTTTGGCGTAGGGATGGCACAGTTGGGTATAGATGGTTCGATGCTGAACCCCAACAATCCGGAGCCTAATCAACCGGTAGGCATGCAAAGCACCATTGTGCCCGATGCCAGGGCAGGGGTGTATTTTGCCAACGATAAATATTATGCAGGTTTCTCGGTCGATAACCTGATTGCTACTTATATCGATATTGATCGTTATGCATTTATTCCGCAACCCAAACCACATTATTATTTAACTGCAGGTGCATTGTTTCCACTTTCAGAAAATTTTCAGCTTAAGCCGTCATTTTTGCTGAAAGACGATCGTGGCGGGCCAACCAGCTTAGATTTAAATGCTTTTTTAATGATCAAAGATTTTATCTGGGTAGGCGGTTCTTACCGCACAGGAGTAAAACTGTATGATAAAAGTTACTTACAGAAAGATCTTACGCCACGTAACTCTGCTGTTGCAGCAATACAGATTTTTCCTTCCGAAAAAATCAGGATAGGTTATGGCTATGATTTCTCAATTGGGCCCTTACAAGGCTATAGCAGCGGCACTCATGAGATTTCTATTGCCTATTCATTTATCAGGCAAAACATCAGATTAGCCACCCCAAGGGTGTTTTAAACAAAATAACTTAATTGTGTATAATAATATTTACACTTTTGGACAAAAAATAACTTACATTAGCGTACAAAAAAATAACTTTTTATTAACTTGCACAATATTATAAAAACAATGAAGACAAAAAATGCTGTTAGCGGCTTCACCGTGCTTATTGCCGACGATCATGAGATCATTCGTCGTGGCTTAAAAGGTTTAATATCAGACTTTTGGCCAGGTGTCGAAATTATCCATGCATCAACGCTTGAGCAAGCCCTTGTTGAAGCAGAGAAATCGCCGAGTTTAATTATCATTGATGTAAACTTGCCGGGTGGAAACAACCTTAAGGTAATCGATCAACTTAAATTGGTTCAGCCAAATGCAAAAATCCTGGTATTTTCTTCATTAAATGAGAATATCTACGCGGTTCCTTATTTGAAATCGGGCGCATCGGGTTACTTAACTAAAAATGCTGAAGAATCAGAAATTGTGATTGCAATTACCACAATTTTAGCGGGTAGCCGTTATTCGAGCAGAAACGTTAAAGAAAATATGTTCAATAGCATATTGGGTAACGATGCCGATAATCCTTTTACCAAACTTTCGGGCAGAGAGCTTGAAGTAGCAGAACTTTTAACCAAAGGTATTGGTGTATTGGAGATCTCTAATCAGTTAAATCTTCAAATGGGTACTGTAAGTACGTATAAGTTGAGGCTTTTTCAAAAACTGAAAATAAAGAGTATTATCGAACTTGCCGAAAAAATGAGCATTTACGAAAGATAAAAAGAGTATTTTACTCTTTTTATCTTTCCCTGTTCTTATTTTTGGTGCCCAAACCGCTCTCTCCCGATTCGTTGTGAGTGGAGCCTGCCTGTCCAAATTTATCCGACGAGCCTGCTCCATTTTGATCAAAAGAGGCTTTTTCTTTTGAAGTTCCTTTCGCATTCTCCTTATTTTCTCCTATGCTGTCTTTCTTTTCTGTACTCATGATCTTCGTATTTAGTTAAAGAAGAACATACTAAAACAGGTAAAGGTTTGGATGGGCTGGTCTTTGCTGCTTTTGTATTGCAGATCAGCTGACCTGCTTCAACCGCTATCCGGCCTTCTAAACATACAAAGCGGTGTAAACCCTGCTGTACAATTTTGATACAAATTTTCGGGCGGTTATACACAAAATCGTGTATTGCCTTACTTTCTACAGCTACAATCCGGTAATGTTAACAAACTGAATCATGTTTATCTGCTTTTCAGGTTTACATATTTAAATTCTATCTGATTTAAGCTTTGACCCAGATGCCTATAAATCGCTATATAGCTTTAGGTTGTGAGTCAGTAATTGATCCAGATCAACAATTGCAAAACACAATAAGTTTAAAACATTCGATTAGGCACATCCAGGCAATGATTTTTTTGATAGAAATCAAAATATAACTTTTTTGTAGGATTAATTGTACGATTTTCGTTGTGCAGGTAAAAAACGTGATACTTAATAATATATCTTTGCAGCTGATTGAAGCAGTGAGTAAAAATTTATTGTATTCTTAAAACCACAGGTTTTAAAATTTCGTAAGTAGGGGGATGTGGAATAGCACGAAATAAATTTATTACAACAGTGCTCTTTCAATTATGACGATCATCTGCCGTGTATGAATAAAAATTTACCTTCTCATTCCTTGTGCCTTTCTTTGTCTAAAACTTTTGGTTTTTTTAAACCATTGGCAAACGCTTTTAGTCGCTTTTTAGTCTTTTTGATGTTGTTTTTGCTCGCCAATATTGGCTTAACGAAAGCACAAACTTATAAAACACATTATATTGCCCCGGCTCCGTGGCAATACTGGAGCCAGGCGAACGAACTGGTAGTTACTACCAATACATCCGGAACATCGGTAACGGTTAAGAAAAGTGACGGAACCCTGGTTACTACGCTTACGCCAACGCCAACAGCACCTGCCGTTTATCGCTTCGTAGGGAACCCAAATTCAGTTTCGGCCAATGCCTTAAATACCATATTAAACGATCGTGGAATTATTGTAGAAGGTAATAACCCGATTACGGTAAACATCCGTAACGTGGCTTCTGATGCCTATACTGATGCCAATATTAAAGGAAATTCGGCGCTATTCAGTTTTGGAGATGCAGCTATAGGTACTTCTTTCAGGGTAGGTTATTACCGGGATGGCTTAAGTAATGTGGTGTACAGTGTAATGGCGATTGAGAATAATACCACCGTGAAATTAAACGGAACGGCTATTACGACTTTAAATGTTGGACAAAGTTATATTTTCCAAACGCCCATTGGCGGATTAGTAGAAAGTTCGGCTCCTGTAGTAATGAACTCAGGCTCTAATTTAGATGCACCTGCCGGCTGTGGTGATGGTGTTTTTAATCCGGTGCCACCAGTTACCTCGTTAGGTAGCGAATACCTGGTAATTAGAAGTGCGGGTAACTCTACTGCAGAGCAAACCACTATTGTGGCCACGCAAGCCAATACCACTTTAACGGTAACCAATTATAATGCTAATGGTACTTTAACCTCAACAAATACTTATAATTTAGTTGCGGCGGGTAGTTTTGTAACCATCGTAAACGGTGTTTCAGGAAGTCAATACAGTACATCAAGGATTTTGGCAACTAAGAATGTGGTAGCCTATTCGGGTACAGCAGATGGATGTGAGGTGGATATGCTTACATTGGCTCCGGTAACTTCGTGTGGAGGTAGTTTAGTGGCCAAAACCTATAAATTTAGGGGCAGCGGTGGTGGAGATCTGCCTTATTTTGGCTATATCACCACTAAAAGTGCAACCGATAAGGTATTTTTAACCACAACCGGGGGGACTACAAACTATACCAATACCGACATAGAAACTATTGCTGGGGTTGGCGTAAGGCGACAACTGGGAAGTACCGGAAATTATATTATCGATTTTACCAATGCAAACATTGGTACACCAGCAGCCTTAACCTTTACAAGTGCTACCAGGATGAACATTGCCATGGTACAAAGTGGTGGTGGTTATTCCATGTCAAATTTTATTACGCCTTTGCCCGAGCAGGCGCTTAAACCAACGCTCACTCAACCAAGCTGTAATAGTGCAACCTTAACAGCGGATCCTTCAGGCGTTGCGCCATTTCAATGGTACTTTAATGGAGTGGCAATTGCTGGTGCAACCGGGAACAGTTACACTCCAACCGAATCAGGAACATATACCATTACCTCTAGACTAAGTTGTGGTACAAGCGCACAATCTTTACCTGTAACTGTAGCTTTATGTAATGTTGACAGGGCAATTACCAAAACGGTAGATAATTCAACTCCTGCAGTAAACGGATCAGTAAAATTTACTGTAACAGCAAGTAACAATGGGGTAGGTACTGCGCTTGGGGTATCAGTAACCGATTTACTGAAATCGGGTTATACTTACGTAAGTCACACGGCATCTACCGGAACCTCATATACCAGCGGTACTGGTCTTTGGAATGTGGGCTCGTTAGGCCCCAATTCATCAGCTACACTGGTAATTACAGCCAAGGTAAATGCCTCTGGCGATTACAGCAACACGGCTACCATAACCGGAACACAAACCGATCCTAATACGGCAAATGATGCTGTTACCATCAGTACAACACCGATTACGGCTATTTCTTTAACTTCTGCAGCCTCAACAGATGCGCAAAATATTTGTATAGGTTCGGCCATTACCAATATTACTTATTCTATTGGTGGTACCGCAACAGGTGTTAATGTAACGGGTTTGCCAGCGGGTGTTACGCCTAGTTATAATTCGAGTACTAAGGTGCTTACTATTTCTGGCACTCCAAGTGCGACAACCAATGGTGCACAGGTTTATACCGTAACCACTATAGGCGGAAGTCCTAACGTATCAGCATCGGGAACGATACAGGTAAATGGACTGGTAGGCACGCCGGTATTTGCTGCCGGAAGCACTTCTACCAGGTGCCAGGGAGCGGGTACACAAACCTATACGGCAACTGCAACTAACGCAACCAGTATTACCTACAGTATCAATACTACCAGTTCGCAGGCAGTAATTAATGCTACAACAGGTGAGGTTACTTTTTCGCCTGTATTTTCGGGTACCGCAACCATTACTGCAACTGCAGCAGGTTGTACGCCTAAAACGGCTACCCATACCATTACCATTACTTCTACCGGAACCATTACAGGTGCTTCGCCGGTTTGTAGCGGCAGTAACGGAACCTTAACATTGGGCAATACCACAGCTACCCCGGTAAGGTGGGAATATTCTACCGATAACGGTACGACCTGGAGTACTTATTTGCCTAATACTACCTCAACTACTTTAAATTATACCAACCTTAACGTTACAACTTCTTTCAGGGCAATTGTAACAGGTGGAGGTTGTACCGAAGCATCATCAACGCCGGTAACCATCAGTGTAACTACCAGGCCAAGTATTGCTAACCAGAGCTATAATTTATGTGTATCGGGCTCTTTCAATTTTGCCCCGGTAGATGCTCCGGCAGGTACCACTTATAGCTGGTCGGCTCCCACCATTTCAGGTGGTACGGTTACTGGTGGAACTTCAGGCACTGCTGCCAGCTCAGTTTCGCAAACTTTAACCAATACCGGAACTACTACAGCAACTGCAGTTTATACCGTTACGCCAACCAATGCAGGTTGTGCGGGTACTGCTTTTACCATTACAGTTGTTATTGGGCCAAATATTTCTGCTTCGGCTGCAAATCCGGCTACCTTATGTAGCAACGGCACTTTCTCGGTAACGCCTACAAGCAATATTGCCAATTTAAAATATACCTGGACAGCCAGTCTGATTAGCGGAAGCAACGTTACCGGCTTTAGTAATGGTACAACAGCAGTAAGTGCGCCAATTAGCCAAACCCTGGTTAACAGCTCGGCTGCCACTGCAACCGTTCGCTACACCGTAACACCGGTGTTAGATAATTGTAGCGGCAATACATTTACCTTTGATGTAAACGTACAGAGTGCGGTTACCGCCGGAGCAATTGCTGCCAGTCAAACCATCTGTACCAATACAACGCCAACTCCAATTAGTTCAACCACAGGCGGAACAGGGGCTGGCACAATAACTTATATCTGGGAAAATTCTACCAACGGTACCACCTGGAATATCATTAGTGGTGCAAACGCTGCAACTTATGCGCCGGGTGCTTTAACCCAAACTACCCAATACCGCAGAACAACGGTATCAACCTTAAACGGAGTTGCCTGCCAGTCGGCAGCTACAACACCGGTAATCATTACCGTAGGTACGGCGAGTACCATCACAACTCAGCCTGTTAACCAAAATGTAAGGGCTTTATCTAATGTTACTTTAAATGTTGTAACCAGCGGTGGTACAGGTACAAGCCAATATCAGTGGCAGGTAAGTACCAATAACGGAACAAGCTTTAGCAATATTACCAACAGCAGTTTATATAGCGGGGCAACAACCAATACCTTAACCATTACAGGTGTAAACAGCACCATGGGAGGTTATAAATACAGGGTGTTGATTACCCAATCTGATAATGCCTGTGCCAGTGTAGTTTCTAATGTTGTTAACCTTACCATCGATTCTGACCGCGATGGGGTGCCAGATAGCGTCGACCTCGACGACGACAATGACGGTATTTTAGATACAGTTGAAGGAACCGCTGATTTTGACCGCGATGGTATTCCAAATTACCTGGATGTAGATTCGGATAATGATGGCATTGTTGATGCCATAGAATCGAACGGAAATCCCAATAACGATCCTGATAAAGATGGTAAATTTGGTACGGGCGCATTTGTAGATGTTAACGGAAACGGATTAATCGATACTTTAGATCCGGCCGCTGGTGGTACTGCACTGGTTATTCAGGATAAAGACAAAGATGGTAAACCCAATTACCTTGATCTCGATTCGGATGCAGATGGAATTCCGGATACTTACGAAGCAGCTTTTTACATTATAGATGGCGAAAACGATGGTATTATTGGTACCGGGGCGATAGTTGATGCGGATAAAGATGGACTTTCAGATTTGAATGACCCGGATTTTGTAACCATTAGTACCTTGTTTAATCAGGATCGTGATTTCGACGGACTTTCAAATTACCTGGACATTGATAATGATAACGATGGAATTATCGACAATATTGAAGGTCTGCCTACAAGTTTGTACGTGGCACCAAAAGGCCTGGATACCGATGGTGATGGTATTGATGATGCTTATGATGTAAACAATGGCGGTGCCGTTTCGGGTTACTCAAACATTGATGGAGGTAGTGCTCCCGATTACGTAGATACAGATGCCGATAATGATGGATTTAGAGACTGGCTTGAAAACGCAGTAAATAGTTCATTAGAGGTTGACGTAAAAAATAACCAAACCGGCGCTGCAGGTGCCGATGGCATTATGGATGTATTACCTGATGCCGATGGCGACGGATTGGCCGATATTTATGATAACGATAATGGCAATACCAGTCCGATAGGTTACGCTACAAACGCTGGTCAAACACCACTTTCTATGCCTGATACGCAGACACCGGGTGGTGAAAGGGATTGGCGATCAACATCAGATTACGATAGGGATGGTGTTCCTGACGGTATTGATTTAGATGATGATAACGACGGAATTTTAGATACGGTAGATGGCTTTACCGATGACGGTGGCCGCGATGGTTTGCCTAACTATCACGATTTGGATTCGGATGGCGATGGTATTCCGGATGTAATTGAAGCGGGAGGTTCTGATCCTGATAACAATGGTTTGCCTGGGATTGGTCTAATCGATGCTTCAAAGGTTGATGCAAACGGTGTTCCGCTGGCAGCTAACGGAGGCTATACGCCACCAGATAAAGATGGCGATGGTATTCCGAATTTCAGAGATTTAGATTCTGATGGCGACGGTATTTTTGATGTAACCGAAAACGGAGGCCCTGATCCTGACGGAGACGGAAAAGTAGGTACGGGTGTAACCAACGATTTTGATAACGACGGTATTGTAGATATTGTTGATGATTACAATAACCTTACCGGTTCTTTAACAGGCGATCCTTCTGGTACCCCAATGACCGTAAAAGATGCTGATGCTGATGGGATTCCGAATTACCTTGATCTGGATTCTGATGGCGATGGCATTAAAGATTCGGTAGAAGGTACTGTAGATACAGATGGCGATGGCATTCCAAATTACCTGGATCTTGATTCAGATGGTGATGGTATCCCGGATAATATCGAAGCACAAACTACTGCCGCCTATATTGCACCATCGGGCGCTGATACCAATCAGGACGGTATAGATAATGCCTATGGAACAGGTTTAACTCCTGTAGATACAGATGGTGATGGCAAACCTGATTATCTGGATTTAGATTCAGATAACGATGGCGACAGCGATACCATTGAAGCTTACGATACCGATAATAACGGCGTGGCCAATGTAATCGCCTTGGGTAGCGATGCCGATAAAGATGGCTTGGATGATGCTTTTGATAATAACGATGCGGCTTATAATCCAACTAATGGTCAAACACCTGCATCATTCCCTAATTTAGATACTCCTGCAACTGCAGAACGCGATTGGCGCGAAGATTACAATATAGCTCCGGTGGCTACGGTACCAGCTTCAATTGCACTAGTTGAGGATACGCCAAAGGCATTAACAGGTATTAGCGTGGCTGATGCCGATGCTGGCAATCTGAATGTAGTGGTTACCTTAAGCGTTCCTGCTGGTCAGGGTACGCTAAGCGCCGCCAGCGAAGCAGGTATTGTAATTACCGGCACAGGTACCAACAGCATTACCATTACCGGAAGCACTACGGCAATTAATGCTTTTATTGCTGCCAGTAAAGTAACTTATGCACCGGCAGCCAATGCAAATGGTAATGTTACCTTAACCGTGGGGATAAACGATCAGGGGAATACCGGCGGTCCGGCATTAACCGATAGCAAAACAGTAACCTTAAGCATTCAGGCGGTTAATGATATTCCAACGGTGGCTAATGTTGCTAAAAACGGAACAGAAGATACCAATGTTACTTTCACTGCCACAGATTTTACCAGTCAGTTTACCGATGTTGATGGCACCTTAGCTAAAATCCAGGTGATAAGTTTACCATCAGCAGCGCAAGGTTTGCTTAAATTAAATGGTGTTAATGTTACTGCAGGGCAGGAAATTGCAACTGCAGATTTGGCCAACCTGGTTTTTGTACCAGCAGCTAACTTTAATGGTAATGTATCATTCAGTTACAATGGTAGCGATGGCACTGCTTACGCAACTACCCCGGCTAATGTAAACATCAATATTGCCGCTGTTAATGATAACCCGGTAATTACGGCCGTACCGAAAGCAGGTACTGAAGATGTAACTTTAACCTTTACAGCCAGCGATTTTACCAATCAGTTTACCGATGCGGATGGCGATGCACTGGCCAAAATCCAGATCGTAACCTTGCCACCGGCCGCACAGGGTGTATTGAAATTAAATGGAACCAATATCGTTGCCGGTCAGGAAATAACTGCTGCCAATCTGGCAAATATCACCTTTGTTCCGGCACCTAACTTTAATGGTGCAGTTACCTTTAAATGGAATGGTAGCGATGGTACAGCATATGCAACTGCACAAAATGATGTAAATATTGTTATTGCGGCAGTTAACGATATCCCAACCATTAACAACGTCAGCTTAACTACTGCTGAAGATGTTAACCTACCGTTTACGCTGACTAATTTTAGCAGCAACTTTAGCGATTTGGAAGGCGATGCATTGGCTAAAATCCAGTTGTCTAACCTTCCTCCAAATACACAGGGAACGCTGTTGCTAAACGGATCGGCGATTACCGCCGGTCAGGAAATTTTAGCATCGGATATTGCCAATCTGGTTTTTGCTCCTGCCTTAAACTTTAACGGAAATGTGAGCTTTAACTGGGCTGGAAGCGACGGCACTTCATACTCGTCTGTTGCTACAGTTAATATTTCGGTTACTCCGGTAAATGATCCACCGGTTGTAGATAACTTTAACAAATCCGGAAATGAAGATACGGTTATACCTTTTGTACCTGCCGATTTTACCGGTCACTATACCGATGCCGAAAATAATGCCTTAACTAAAATTCAGGTGGTAAGCCTGCCAGCTAATGGCCTGCTTAAATTAAACGGTGTAAATATTACCGCCGGACAAGAAATTAACAGCGCTGATTTAGATAAAATAACCTTCACACCTGATGCCAATTTTAATGGCACTGCAAACTTTGACTGGAATGGATTTGACGGAACAGTTTATGCTACAGCGGCTAAAACCGTTACCATTACCATCAATCCAATAAACGACGCACCATCTTTTGTAAAAGGTGCCGACCAGCTTATTAATGCCAATACCGGTGCACAAACCGTAAACAACTGGGCTTCGGCTATTGCCGCCGGACCAACTGATGAGGTGGCCACGCAAACGGTAAACTTTAGTCTGACCAATAACAATAATGCTGCATTTACAGTACAACCAGCTATCGATGCTTCAGGTAATTTAACTTACACGCCTGCAGCTAATTTTACAGGTAAGGTTACGGTAACAGTTGTATTAAACGATAACGGAGGTACAGCAAATGGCGGTGTAAACCAAAGCGCATCGCAAACTTTCATCATTTCGGTTAAACCGGTAGGGGTAACCGACAACATCAATACTTTGGTAAATACACCCGTAACTACCGATGTTAAAGCCAATGATGGTGCAAGTGCAACTAATGCCACTGTATTGGCTGGTAACGGAGCACATGGTACAACCACTGTTGATGGAACCGGAAAAGTAACCTACACACCAAATACAGGTTATACCGGAACAGATAGCTATACCTATACTTTAACCACTGCAGATGGGGTAGTGAGCGATCCGGTTACGGTTAATGTGAGCATTTACCCAACAGTTGTATTGTCAGGACCTGCTTTAGTTAACGAAAATGCAGGTACGGTTAATTATACCGTTACGCTTACCGGTACGCCTGGTACAACACTGGCTTCGCCGGTTACTGTGGTAACAGCGATTACACCTAATACCAGCAATGCAGCCGATTATAACTTTACAAGTTCGACCATTACTTTCCCTGCAGGGGCAGTTGTGGGCGCAGCAAGTGGTACCATTACTTTTCCGGTTACCATTGTTGATGATAATATCCTTGAAAGCACGGAGAGTTATACCGTATCTATCGGATCAATAGCCGGCCCGGCATCTTTGGGTAATGCAAGTGTTGCTACATCAATTACCGATAACGACAATGCATCAGTAGCCATAAACAATGTTACAGTGGCCGAAAATGTAAATGGTGGTGTGGCTACTTTTACGGTAACCTTAACCGGTGCGGTACAAAATAGTTTTACTGTTAATTTTGCAACGGCCGATGGTACTGCTGTTCAACCAGGCGATTATACCGCAACAACTGGTACTGTTACTTTCCCGGCAGGATCGGTAAGTGGCGCAACACAAACCTTTACCGTTCCGGTTATTAACGATAACATTACCGAAACAAGCGAGACTTTTACTGCTACACTTTCAGGAATAACCGGACTTACAACCATTGCTACTGCAACCGGTACGGCTACCATTACCGATAACGACCCTGCAACGGTAAGCATTTCGGCAACGCCAACCAGTTACGATGAAGCAGCCGGAACAGCGACTTTTACGGTGACCTTAAATAATGCCGTTCAAAATGCATTTACGGTAGACTATGCTACAGCAAACGGCACAGCAACTGCCGGATTAGATTATACAGCTAAAAACGGAACACTAACCTTCCCGGCAGGCTCAGTGGCAGGTGCCATCCAAACTTTCACGGTTTCCATTACAAACGATAACGTAGTAGAGCCAGCCGAAACCTTTACGGCTACCTTAAGTAACCCAACAGGTGGTTTGGTAACCATTGCTACTGCAACAGCTACGGCAACCATTACCGATAACGATACTTCGGTTGCATCTATTACGGCGGGTACGAGTGGAAATGAAAACGGACCAGTAAACGGAACATTTACCGTTAACTTAAGTAATCCATCGGCTACTGATACGCAGGTTACTTATTCATTAGGTGGTACTGCGGTAGAAGGTACCGATTACGATGCCATTGCAACCAAAATCATTACCATTCCTGCCGGTCAAACCTCAGCAACCATTACCATTCCGGTTAAAACCGATGCCCTGGTTGAAGGAACTGAAACGGTTATTGCCAACCTGTTGTCTACAAACAGTTCTCTGGTTAACGTAACCACAGTACCAGCCGATAAAACAGCCAGCATTAATATTCTCGATAATAACACTGCTACTGTAAGTATTTCGGCTACACCAACCAGTATTAATGAGGCTGCAGGTATAGCCACCTTTACGGTAACCTTAAACAGTGCGGTTCAAAATGCATTCGATGTTACCTATGCTACAACAAATGGAACAGCAGTTGCGGGACTTGATTATACCGCAACCAGCGGAACGCTAAACTTCCTGGCAAATGCTGCTGCAGGTACTACCTTAACCTTTAATGTACCTATCAATAACGATAACCTTGTTGAGCCAAACGAAACCTTTAACGGAACTTTAACCGGTGTAACAGGTGGTTTGGTTACCATTGCAACGGCCAGCGCTGCCGTTACCATTACCGATAATGATGCGGCTGTAGCCAGCATTGCAGCGGGTATAAACGGTAACGAAACCGGGCCAATAAACGGAACTTTTGTAGTTACCTTGAGCAATCCGGTATCAACCGATACACAGCTTACCTATACTTTAAGTGGTTCGGCTACAGAAGGAAGTGATTATAGTCCTATTGCCACTAAAACCATTACCATTCCTGCAGGCCAAACTTCAGGTACCATTACCATTAACGTTCAGGCCGATGCGCTTACCGAAAGCACTGAAACCGTAATTGCGGCTTTGGTTAGTTCGAATAGTGCTGCAACGGTAAATACAACGCCGGCTAGCATCAACATTATCGATGCCAATACTGCCAGTATTAGTATTGCCACAACGCCAACCGTTAATGAGTCGGCCGGTACGGCAACCTTTACCGTAACTTTAAATAATGCGGTTCAAAATGCATTTAGTGTAAATTACAGCATAGCTGATGGAACTGCAACTGCGGGACTAGATTACACCGCAACCAGTGGAACATTAAACTTCCCAGCCAATGCAGCTGCTGGTACGGTGTTAAGTTTTACCGTTCCTATCAATAATGATAACATAGCCGAAATTTCTGAAACCTTTACGGCTACATTAAGTGTCATTACAGGTGGGATAGTGGTGATCAGTAATGCTACCGCTACCGCAACTATTACCGATAACGATGCCGCAACTGTATCAATTATTGCAGGTACTAACGGAAATGAAAACGGACCAGCAAACGGAACATTCACCGTTAAATTAAGTAATCCGTCGTCAACCGATACACAAATTACCTATACCCTGGGCGGAACAGCAACAGAAGGTACCGATTACGATGCCATTGCTACCAAAACCATTACCATTCCGGCCGGACAAACCAGCGGAACCATTACCATTCCGGTTAAAACCGATGTTATTGTTGAAGGAACAGAGACTGTAGTGGCCACAATTGTAGCTACAAACAGTGCCCTGGTAACGGTAGCGCCGAGTCCGGCTGATAAAACCGCAAGCATTAACATAAATGACAATACCACCGCAAGTATCACCGTTTCGGCCACTAACGATGGGGCTGAACCTGGCACACAGGGCTTGTTTACCTTTACGTTAAGCAATGTTGCTACCACCGATACCCAAATTACTTATGCCCTGAGCGGAACAGCAACCAGTGGAACGGATTACAGCACTTTAGGTACAACGGTAACTATACCAGCCGGACAAACCAGTGTAACCCTACCGGTTTTAGTACTCGATGATACCTTTGTTGAGCCGACTGAAACCGTTGTGTTAACGATGGTGGCGGCTACCAGCAATCCGGCTATTACGGCAAGCACAGCGCCTGCAACGGTAAATATTAACGATAACGATAATGCGACAGTAAGTGTTGGTAATGTTTCGGTAACCGAAAATGGTACCAATGCAACTTTTACGGTAACTTTAACCGGTAATGTTCAAAATGCGTTTACTGTAAATTATGCAACTGCAAACGGATCGGCCTTGGCTGGTACCGATTATACTGCCACAACAGGCAGTGTAACTTTCCCGGCGGGTTCGCTTAGTGGTGCAACGCAAACCATCAACATTCCGTTAATTAATGATAACATCGCCGAATTGGCTGAAACATTTACCGTAACGCTGAATAGTGTAGGAGCGGGATCAACCGTAACTATTCCTGCCACCGGTGCTACCGGAACAGCAACCATTACCGACGATGATGCCGCTAGTGTGGCGATTGCCAATACATCGGCCATCGAAAGTGCCGGTAATATGGTTTTCACCATAACTTTAACAGGTAATGTACAGGATGCTGTTTCGGTAAATTACACCACTGCAGATAATACTGCCATAGCGGGTAGCGATTATACTGCTAAAACCGGCGTGATTACTTTCCCTGCCGGATCGGTATCGGGTGCAACACAAACCATTCTTATTCCGATAACTGATGATAACGTTACCGAAAACGCCGAAAGTTTCAAGGTAACATTAAGTGGTGCCACTGCTCCGCTTACCATTACGCAGGCGGAGGGAATCGGAACCATTAACGATAATGATGCTTCGACGGTTAGTATTTCAGCAACTCCAACCAGTGTTGATGAAGCAGCAGGCACCGCAACCTTTACGGTAACTTTAAACCGCGCCGTACAGGCAGGCTTTAGTGTTGATTATGCAACAGCCAACGGAACTGCTACCGCAGGTAACGATTACACTGCTACCACCGGAACATTAAACTTCCCTGCCGGATCTTTAGCAGGGGCAACTTTGACCTTTACCGTTCCGGTTACAAACGATAACATTGTTGAGCCAGCCGAAACTTTTGTGGCCACCATCAGCAATGTAACAGGTGGATTGGTAACCATTGCTACCAATACTGCTACGGCAACCATTACCGATAACGATACATCGGTAGCGACCATTACGCCAGGAACACCAGGTAACGAAAATGGTCCTGTTAGTGGTACCTACACGGTTACTTTGAGTAATCCATCGGCAACAGATACGCAGCTTACCTATACTTTAGGCGGAACAGCTACCGAAGGAAGCGATTACGCAACTATTGTAACCAAAACCATTACCATACCTGCGGGTCAAACCACAGCAACCATTACTATTCCGGTATTAACTGATGCGCTTGTAGAAGGTACTGAAACCGTAATTGCTACCTTAGCTACTACCAATAACCCGGCAGTAACCGTAAGCAATACACCAGCCAGCATTAATATTGGCGATAATACTACAGCTACCGTAACGGTGGCGGCAACTGCCGATGGTGCTGAGCCTGCTGTGCCAGGTGCCTTTACTTTTACATTAAGTAATGCAGCAACAACCGATACGCAGATTACTTACGCCATTAGCGGAACTGCCACCAGCGGAACCGACTACACTGCCATTGGCACAACTGTAACGATCCCGGCTGGTCAGAAAACAGCAACAGTTTCTGTTCCTGTAACAGACGACAACATTGCCGAGGGTAATGAAACGGTGATTTTAACCATGACCGCTGCTACAAGTAATCCATCAATTACGGCAAGTACAACACCGGCAACAGTAAATATTGCCGATAACGATACTGCTGTGGCTACCATTACCCCAGGTATTGCCGGTAACGAAAACGGACCGGTGAGTGGTACATTTACCGTAACATTGAGTAACCCTTCTTCGCAAGCTACCACCATTACCTATACTTTAGGTGGATCGGCAGCTGAAGGAAGCGATTACACCGCTATTACCAACAAAACCATTACCATCCCGGCTGGTCAAACCACTGGTACCATTACCATTCCGGTATTGGCCGATGCCCTGGTAGAAGGAACTGAAACGGTAATTGCTACATTGGCCACTTCGGCAAATGCACTGGTAACCGTAAGCAATACTCCTGCAAGCATAAATATTACCGATAACAATACCGCAACACTAAGTATCGCGGCAACACCTGCCAGTATAAACGAAGCAGACGGAACGGCAACTTTCACCGTAACCTTAAGTAATGCAGTACAAAATGCATTTACTGTTGATTACGCAACTGCAAACGGAACGGCAACAGCAGGTATCGGATCGGATTACACCGCAACAAACGGTACCCTTACTTTCCCTGCGGGATCTCCTGCCGGTGCAACCTTAACATTTAGTGTTGCCATTAATAACGATAACCTGGTTGAACCAGCCGAAACTTTCGATGGTATCTTAAGTAACGTTACCGGTGGATTGGTAACCATAGCCACCAGCTCTGCTACCGTAACGGTTAACGATAACGATGTTTCGGTTGCTACCGTTACACCGGGATCGAACGGCGATGAAACCGGACCTGCTAACGGAACCTTTACCGTAACTTTAAGCAAGCCATCATCAACCGATACGCAGATTACCTATACTTTAGGTGGTACAGCAACTGAAGGAAATGATTACTCAGCCATTACCACCAAAACCATTACCATTCCGGCTGGTCAAACTACCGGAACAATTACCATTCCTGTACTGGCTGATGGAGTAACAGAAAGTATAGAAACTGTAGTAACGAATCTGGTAAATACCTCAAATCCATCAATAACCATTAATGCTGCTCCGGCATCTATTAATATCCTCGATGCCAATACTGCAAGTGTAAGTATTACCGCAACACCTTCAGTTAATGAGAGCGATGGAACTGTTACCTTTACCGTAACCTTAAACAATGCCGTTCAGGATGCATTCAGCGTGAATTATACCACGACTAACGGAACTGCGGTTGACGGATCGGATTATACCGCAACAAGTGGTGTATTAAATTTCCCTGCAAATTCTGCCGCAGGCGATAAATTAACATTCACCGTGCCGGTAACCGATGATGGTATTGTAGAAGCGACTGAAAACTTCACCGCAACGTTAAGTAATATAACCGGTGGGGTAGTGTTAATCAGCAATGCAACCGCAACCGCTACTATTTTAGATAATGATAGCTCAATTGCAACTATTGCGGCCGGTGTACCGGGCGATGAGAATGGTCCGGTTAACGGAACATTTACCGTAACCTTAAGTAAACCATCATCAACCGATACGCAGATTACCTATACTTTAGGAGGAACTGCAACTGAAGGAAGCGATTACACACCGTTTGTTTCCAAAACATTAATTATCCCGGCTGGTCAAACCACGGGTACCATTACGGTTTCGGTACTGGCTGATGATTTGGTAGAAGGAACGGAAACGGTTATTGCAACCTTAACTACTTCTGGCAATCCGCAAATTACAGTAAACAATACGCCTGCAAGCATCAACATAAACGATGCGACTACGGCAACAGTAACTGTAGCCGCTACGACTGATGGTGCTGAGCCAACAACACCAGGTTTATTTACCTTCACTTTAAACCATCCAGCTACAACTGATACCCAAATTACCTATAGCGTAAGCGGAACAGCTGTAAGTGGTTTAGACTTTACTGCAATTGGTACAACGGTAACCATCCCTGCCGGCCAAACCACTGCAACAGTAAGTGTACCTGTATTAAATGATAATGTTGCTGAAGAAACAGAAACAGTAATTTTAACCATGGTAGCCGCAACAAATAATCCTGCTATTACCGCAGGTACGGCACCTGCAACGGTTAATATTACCGATAACGATACATCGGTAGCGACCATCACAGCAGGAACGCCAGGGAACGAAAACGGGCCTTTAAATGGTACATTCATTGTTACTTTAAGCAATCCGTCGTCGGTGCCAACTACCTTAACCTACACTTTAAGCGGTACGGCAACGGAAGGCAGCGATTATACCACAATAGTAACGAAAACAATTACTATACCGGCTGGTCAAACCACCGGTACCATTAGCATTCCGGTACTGGCCGATCAGATTATTGAAGGTAACGAAACCGTAACTGCTACTTTAACAAACTCTGCTAATCCACTTGTAGCCATAAGCAATACGGCCGCAAGCATTAATATTGATGATAATAGTACGGCAACTGTAACGGTATCGGCCACAACTAATGGGGCTGAACCTGCAACATCGGGCTTATTTACCTTTACCTTAAGTAATGTATCTACTACCGATACGCAGATTACCTATTCGGTTAATGGTTCTGCCATCAGCGGTACAGATTATACCGCAATTGGTACAACGGTAACCATCCCTGCCGGACAAACCACTGCAACAGTAACGGTACCAGTGATAGATGATAACATTGCCGAAGGAATCGAGACAGTTGTTTTAACCATGCAGGCTGCAACCAATAATGCTGCAATTACTGCAAGTGCAACTCCGGCTACTGTAAATATTGCTGATGATGATACCTCGATAGCAAGCATTAGCGCAGGTACAAACGGTGCAGAAAACGGACCGGTTAACGGAACTTTTGTTGTAACCTTAAGCAACCCATCGGCACAGCCAACTACCATTACCTATACCATTGGTGGTACAGCAGTTGAAGGAAGTGATTATGCAACAATAGTAACCAAAACCATTACCATCCCTGCCGGACAAACTACTGCTACCATTAGCATTCCGGTATTGGCCGATAATCTGGTAGAAGGAATAGAAACAGCTGTGGTTACTTTAACCAGTTCTGCAAATCCACTTGTAAGCGTAAGCAACACACCTGCCAGCATTAACATTATCGATAATACTACTGCAACAGTAACTGTAGCTGCAACAACCAATGGGGCTGAGCCTACCACTGCGGGTCAGTTTACTTTTACCTTAAGTAATGTATCTACCAGCGATACGGAAATTACTTACGCAGTAAGCGGAACCGCAACCAGCGGAACTGACTATACCGCAATAGGTACAACGGTAACTATCCCGGCCGGACAAACAAGTGCAACAGTAAGCGTACCGGTATTAAATGATGAACTTGTTGAAGGAACAGAATCGGTTGTTTTAACCATGACTGCTGCAACAAATAACGCAGCAATTACAGCAAGTACGAGCCCTGCAACCGTTAATATTACCGATAACGATACAGCTATTGCAACCGTAACAGCTGGAACAACAGGTAATGAAAACGGACCAGTTAACGGAACATTTACCATAACCTTAAGTAAAGCATCGGCTACCGATACACAGCTTACTTATACTGTAGGCGGAACAGCTGTTGAAGGAAGCGATTACTCGCCAGTGGTTAAAACCATTACCATTCCGGCAGGAGCAACTACCGCAACCATTACTATTCCGGTGTTGGCCGATGCCATTGTAGAAGGAACAGAAACTGTTGTGGTTACTTTGGGTACTTCAAATAACCCATTGGTGAGTGTAAACAATACACCGGCAAACATTAACATTTTAGATAACAACACGGCAACAGTAAGTATCGCTGCCACACCGGTTATCAACGAAGCTGCCGGAACAGCAACCTTTACGGTTACGCTAAATACAGCAGTACAAAATTCGTTTAGTGTTGATTATAATACAGCGAATGGAACAGCAATTGCAGGTTTAGATTATACTGCAACAGCAGGAACATTAATATTCCCTGCCAACTCAGCAGCAGGTACGAGCTTAACGTTCACGGTACCGGTTAATGATGATAACATTGTTGAACCAGCCGAAACCTTTAGCGCTAATTTGAGTAATGTAATTGGCGGATTGGTAACCATCGGCACATCAGCAGCAACGGTAAGCATTACCGATAACGATACCGCAGTGGCGACAATTGCACCGGGTATAAACGGAAACGAAAGTGGCCCGGTTAACGGAACATTTACGGTAACCCTGAGCAACCCGTCAGCAACCGATACGCAGCTGACCTATACTTTGGCAGGTACTGCAACCGAAGGTACAGATTACGCCAGTATCGTAACCAAAACGGTTACCATCCCGGCCGGACAAACAACCGCAACGATTACCATTCCGGTTATTGTTGATGCTGTGGCAGAGAGTATCGAAACAGTTGTGGCTACTTTAGCCACTTCGAATAATCCGGCCATCAGCGTGAACGGAACAGCGGCCAGCATCAATTTATTAGATGCCAATACGGCCAACGTAAGTATCTCGATCAGTGCACCAAGCATTAGCGAGGGGGTAAGCACAGTTACCTTATCTGTACTGCTTAATATTGCGGTTCAGAACAGCTTTACTGTTGATTATGCAACTGCAAACGGAACCGCTTTATCTGGATTGGATTACACCGCAACCAGCGGAACTTTAACCTTCCCGGCTAATTCGGCTGCAGGTACTGTACTTAATGTGGTTATTCCGATTATCGACGATCACCTGATCGAAAATTCAGAATCGTTTACGGTTGGCTTAAGCAATGTAGTAGGGGCAGATGTGGCCATTGGTACGAGTCCGGCAACAGTAGTAATTGCCGATAACGACAGCGCAGTGGCCAGTATAACCGCAGGCACGAATGTAAACGAGAATGGTTTAATAAACGGCGTATTTAATATTACGTTAACCAATCCTTCGGCCACGCCAACAACCTTAACCTTTGCTTTAACTGGTACAGCGACAGAAAGTTCCGATTACAGTGCGGTAACCAAAACTATTATTATCCCTGCAGGTGCTACCACGGCAACCATTACCATTCCGGTATTGGCCGATGCATTGGCCGAGGGAACTGAAACGGTTATAGCCACTTTAACAGCATCTGATAATCCGGCAATTACACTTGATAATACACCGGCCAACGTAAACATTACCGATGCGGATGCGGCAAGTGTAAGCATTTCTGCTACGCCGGTAATTAACGAAAACGCTGGTACCGCTACTTTCACGGTAACGTTAAACAACGCCGTACAAAATAGCTTTACTGTAAATTACGCTACGGTAAATGGTACGGCTGCTTCGGGTACCGATTTTACAGCAACCAGCGGAACTTTAACTTTCCCTGCAAATTCGGCGGCAGGTGCAACTTTAACCTTCACCGTACCAATTAACGATGATAACCTGGTTGAACCAACCGAAACATTCAGCGTGGCATTGAGTGATGTTACCGGAGGCGTAGTTACGCTTGGAACTTCTTCTGCAACGGTATCCATTACCGATAACGATGTTTCAGTAGCAACAATCACCACGGGTACAAACGGTAATGAAAATGGTCCGGTTAGCGGAACTTACACCGTAACATTAAATAATCCGTCATCAACCGATACGCAGATTACTTTCACAGTTGGTGGTACGGCAACCGAAGGCAGCGACTACAGCGTTATTACCAAAACCATTACCATACCAGCTGGTCAAACTACCGGAACCATCACTATTCCGGTGGTAAGCGATGCAGTTGTAGAGGGAACCGAAACGGTAGTAGTTACTTTGGTTAGCACCAATAACTCAAATGTAACGGTAAACAATACGCCTGCAAGCATTAATATTTTAGATAACAATGCTGTATCTGCAAGTATTTCGGTATTCCAAACCAATGTAGATGAAGCAGCAGGAACGGCCACCTTTACTGTAACCCTGAGCGGATCGGTACAGGATGCTTTCAGTGTTGATTATAACACATCGAACGGAACTGCAATTGCAGGTTTAGATTATGTGGCTACCAGTGGAAAATTAACCTTCCCTGCGGGGTCGGCTGCAGGTGCAAGTTTAACCTTTACCGTTCCGATTATAGATGATAACCTTGCCGAACCGGCCGAAACTTTCAATGGTATAATCAGTAATGTAACCGGTGGCCTTGTTACCATCGATGATGGTATTGCAACAGTAACCATTACCGATAACGACGCATCGGTAGCTACCATTACCGCGGGCACAGCCGGAAACGAAAACGGTCCCGTTAACGGAACCTTTACGGTAACATTAAGTAAACCTGCTGCTACTGATACGCAGCTTACCTATACTTTAAACGGAACCGCAACCGAGGGTAGCGATTACAGTAACATTGTAACCAAAACGATCACCATTCCGGCGGGACAAACCACCGCAACCATTACGATTCCGGTACTAAGCGATGCCATTGTTGAAGGTGCAGAAACCGTTGTGGCTACGCTGGTAACTTCAGGAAATCCGTTGGTAAGCATCAGCAATACGCCAGCTACCATAAATATTGCCGATAATACACAGGCAATTGTAACTGTAGCTGCAACTGTCGATGGTGCTGAACCTGCAACAGCTGGGCAGTTTACCTTTACGCTAAGTCATGTATCTACAACTGATACCAAAATTACTTATGCCGTAAGCGGAACAGCAGGCAGCGGAACCGATTATACTTCAATTGGTAATACGATAACCATCCCTGCCGGACAAACTACGGCAACGGTATCAGTACCAGTATTGAATGATAACATTGTTGAAGGAACCGAAACGGTAATTTTAACCATGAACCCAACTACCAGTAACACGGAGATTATTGCAAGTGCTACACCGGCGACAGTAAACATTACTGATAATGGTTCTTCTATTGCTTCGGTAACAGCTGGTACAAATGGTAATGAAAACGGACCGGTTAACGGCATATTTACCGTTACTTTAAATAATCCGTCGGCAACCGATACGCAGCTTACCTATACTTTAACAGGCACAGCAGCAGAAGGAACGGATTACAGTACCATTGTACCCAAAACCATTACCATACCTGCGGGTCAAACCACCGGAACAATTACGATTCCGGTACTTACTGATGCCATAGCAGAAGGTAATGAAACCGTAATAGCTACGCTAATTTCATCAGGTAATCCATTAATTACAATAAGTAATGTTCCGGCAACGATTAATATTGCCGATAACAACAATGCAGCGGTAAGTATCTCTGCCACACCAACCATTAATGAATCGGCTGGTACAGCTACATTTACCGTAACGCTGAGCGCGGCTGTACAAAATGCATTTACGCTGGCTTATACCACAAACGATGGAACAGCATTGGCCGGTTTAGATTACACCACAACCAGCGGAACTTTAACATTCCCTGCAGGTGCAGCAGCTGGTAGCACGTTAACATTCACTGTTCCGGTTAACAACGATGATATTGTTGAAGCCGACGAAACATTTAGCGCCACAATCAGCAATGTAACCGGCGGACTGGTAACCATTGGTACTGCTACCGCGACAACAACCATTACCGATAACGATACTTCAGTAGCTACTATTGCAGCTGGGGTTGATGGTAATGAAAACGGTCCGGCAAACGGTACATTCACGGTTACATTAAGCAAAGCATCGGCTACCGATACGCAGCTTACCTATACGCTAGGTGGAACTGCCTCGGAGGGTAGCGATTACAGCGCCATTGTAACCAAAACCATTACCATTCCAGCTGGCCAAACTTCAGGAACAATCAATATTCCGGTTCTTGCCGATGCGCTGCTTGAAGGTGATGAAACCGTTATCGCAACATTAACTCTTTCGGGTAACCCTGCAATAACCGTAAGCAATGTTCCGGCAAGCATTAATATTACCGATAACAATGCTGCAACGGTAAGTATTTCTGGTGCACCAACCGTTAACGAATCGGCAGGTACTGCTACATTTACGGTTACATTGAATAATGCAGTTCAAAATGCTTTCACCGTGGCTTATGCTACCAGCAATGGTACTGCAATGGCAGGCCTGGATTACACCGCAACCAGCGGAATTTTAACCTTCCCTGCAGGTGCTGCGGCCAATACCAGCTTAACGTTTACCGTGCCAATTAACGATGATAATATTGTTGAAACGGGCGAAACGTTTAATGCAAGCATCAGCAATGTTACCGGAGGTTTAGTAACCATTGCTAATAATACTGCAACGACTACTATTGTCGATAACGATGCTTCGGTGGCAACCATTACTGCCGGAACCGATGGTAATGAAAGTGGTCCGGCCAACGGATCTTTCAATATCACCCTGAGCAAAGCTTCGGCTACCGATACACACCTTACTTATACTTTAGGTGGTACCGCAACCGAAGGCAGCGATTACAGTGCTATTGTAACCAAAACCATTACCATTCCGGCTGGTCAAACAACGGCAACCATTAGCATTCCGGTATTGAGCGATGCCATTGTGGAAGGAGTAGAAATCATAATCGCTACCTTAACACTGTCTGATAATCCTTCAGTAACGGTAAGCAATGCTCCGGCAACCATCAATGTTTTAGATGGAACAAATACCACGGTAACGGTAGCAGCAACAGCCGATGGTGCCGAGCCTGCCACAGCAGGTCAGTTTACATTTACTTTAAGTAATGTATCTACAACAGCTACGCAAATTACTTATACGGTAAGTGGTACCGCAGCAAGCGGTACCGATTATACAGCCATAGGTACTACGGTAACTATCCCTGCCGGACAAACCACCGTAACCATTTCGGTTCCTGTACTTGACGATAACCTTAACGAAGGAAATGAGACGGTAATTTTAACGATGAATGCAGCTACCAACAATGCATTAATCGTAGCCAATACTACACCTGCTACAGTTAACATCAGAGATAACCGTGCACCAGTAGCTACATCACCGGCGCTAAGCACCAACGAGGATAGTGCTGTGAATGGAAGCATAACTGCTACCGATGCTGATAACGATCCGCTTACTTTTGCGGTAACTACACCTCCGGCACACGGTACGGTAGTGGTAAACCCTGATGGTACCTATATCTATACGCCAGCACCAAATTATAATGGTACAGATGTATTTATCATAACTGTAAGCGATGGCAAAGGTGGTACAACCGCAGTTACTGTTTCGGTAACTGTAACGCCGGTAAACGATGCGCCAGTTGCAACTGCACCAGCTGTTGTTACCAATAAAAATACACCGGTTAACGGAACCATTACCGCCAGCGATGTAGATGGCGATCCGCTTACCTTCACCGTAACTACGCAACCGGCACACGGAACTGTTGTGGTGAATGCCGATGGTACCTATACTTATGCACCTGCTAATAATTACAGCGGTGCTGATAGCTTTACGGTAACGATAAGCGATGGTAAAGGTGGTACAATTGCGGTAACTATACCAGTAACAGTTAATCCAACAAACGTTGCTCCGGTTGTTACGGCACCAGCTATTACCACAAACGAGGATAATGCGGTGAACGGAACCATTACTGCTACAGATGCTGATGGCGATCCGCTTACTTTTGCGGTAACTACGCCACCGGAACATGGCACGGTTGTGGTTAATGCCGATGGTACCTATACGTATACACCTGCTCCGAATTATAACGGTACGGATACCTTTACGGTTACTGTAAGTGATGGTAAAGGGGGTACAACTACGGTAACCATTTCGGTAACAGTAGCACCGGTGAACGATGCTCCTGTGGCCACAGCACCATTCCTGGTAACTACCAAAAATACACCGGTAAATGGTACAATTACCGCTAGTGATGTAGATGGCGATCCGCTTACCTATACAGCAACCACATTGCCTGCACATGGTACTGTGGTGGTTAATGCCGATGGTACTTATACCTATACGCCAACAGCAGGTTATAGCGGAGCTGATACTTTCACGGTAACGATTAGCGATGGTAAAGGTGGTACAACCACGGTAACCATTTCGGTAACGGTTAATTCAACCAACGATGCACCTGTGGCCACAGCCCCAGCGATAACCACCAACGAAGATAATTCGGCGAATGGAAAAATTACGGCTACCGATGCTGATGGCGATCCGCTTACCTTTACAGTAACTACGCCGCCTGCACATGGTACTGTAGTCATGAATCCGGATGGTACCTATACGTACACACCTGCGCCTAACTATAACGGTACAGATACCTTTACGGTAACCGTGAGCGATGGTAAAGGCGGTACCACTACTGTGAGCATTTCGGTAACGGTAAGTCCGGTTAACGATGTGCCTGTGGCAACCGCGCCAGCAATTACTACACCACAAAATACTGCGGTTAACGGCAGCATTACGGCCAGCGATGTAGACGGCGATCCGCTTACTTTCACCGTAAGTACGCCTCCTGCGCATGGTACGGTAACAGTTAATGCCGATGGTACTTATACCTATACCCCGGCTGCGGGTTACAGCGGTGCCGATAGCTTTACCGTAATCGTAAGTGATGGTAAAGGAGGTACAACTACCGTAACTATTCCGGTAAATGTAACCCTGGTTGCTGCTCCGGCCATGAGTTTAACAAAAGTGGCTACCAATGCGGTAAGCAAAGCAGGCGATGTGATTAATTACAACATTGTAGTAACCAACACGGGTAATGTAACCTTGACAAATGTTACTGTTTCTGATGCGGGTGCCGATGCCGGATCGATCTTGCCAGCTGGAATTGCAAGCTTATTGCCAGGTGCCAGCGTAACAGTTACAGCTAAGCACACGGTAACTTTAACTGAGGTAAATACAGGTTTGTTTAGCAACCAGGCTTCTGCAACTGCCCAAACACCAAATGGTGGTACTTTAAATAAACCAAAATCTGATGATCCGAATACAACGGCTGTTGATGATGCCACAGTAACGGTAATCGCTCCGGCATCAACCCTTACTTTGGTTAAAACAGGTACTTTAAGCAGCGATGGAAATAGCATTACCTACAACTTCACTGTGAAAAATACAGGCAACGTAACCTTGCATATTATCACGTTAACTGATGCTAAACTGGGCTTAAACAGGGTAATTCCTGGAACATTGGCTCCGGGTGCAACCGTAACCGATAGTTATGTGTATCAGTTAACTCAGGCTGATAAGGATGCAGGTAGCGTGACCAATACGGCTGGCATTGCTGCTCAAACACCGGCAAATGTTACGGTAAAAGATGTATCCGGAACGGCCGAAAATAACGATGCGCCAACCGTTACGGTAATCCAGAGTTCGGGAGCAATTGCCCTGGTTAAAACGGCAACATTTAGTGGCAACAAAGTTACCTATACCTTTACCATCAAAAACACTGGTGCGGTTACTTTAAACACCATTACGTTAACCGATGCTAAGCTCGGCTTAAACAATAAGGCTATCACTGTTGCCGGCGGACTTGCTCCGGGAGCAACGGTTACCAATGTTGAAGTGTACACTTTAACCCAGGCCGATAAGGATTTAGGTACAGTAACCAACACCGCAAGCGTAAACGCAAAAACTGCAGGTGGCGCTAATGTTTCCGATATTTCCGGAACATCAGATGGTAATAATGCCGCAACTGTAATCGCGGTGCCTAAATCGCCAAAAGCAGTTGATGATGAAGGTGGAACCGTTGCCAATAAACCGGTAACCATTAATGTACTCGCTAACGATGATCCGGGAAATTCTACCCTCGATCAGTTAACGGTAGAAATTATGGTTCAACCTAAACATGGTAAGGTGGTTGTAAATGCCGATGGTAGCATCACCTACACGCCTGATCCTGGTTATAACGGCGATGATACGTTTAGTTACCGCGTAAAAGATGCTTTCGGATATTACACCAACGTAGCTGCGGTAACTTTAACCGCCAACTTCGCCGGACTCACCATTCCGAACCTGTTTACGCCAAACGGCGATGGTATTAACGATACCTTCGAAATTTTGGGTATCAACCAGTACCAGACCAACGAACTTACCATTGTAAACAGATGGGGTAACGAGGTGTTCCGGGCTAAAGGTTACCAGAACAACTGGACAGGAGAGGGATTAAACGAAGGTACTTATTACTACCTGTTGCGTGTTAAAAAAGCAGGCAGCGATCAGTACGAAGTATTTAAAGGTTATATTACATTAATCCGGGCGTTTAAAAAATAGATAAGAGGCTTAGTAGGGTCTGGTTTTTAAACCAGACCCTACTTTAAGATATTAAGACGATGAAGAAATTAATTTGGATAATAGCAGGTGCGTTCATGTTGCTTTCGGGGGCAGCATCTGCACAGCAGGATGCCCAGTACAGCCAATACATGTTCAACGGCATTTACATCAATCCGGCCTATGCAGGTTATAAAGAAGTGTTAAACGTACACACCTTTTACCGTAGCCAGTGGACGGGGATTACCGGTGCACCAAGAAGCATGTCGCTGGCAGTCGATGCCATTGCCAACAGTGGTAATGTGGGTTTGGCCCTGCAGGTAGCCAGCGATAAACTGGGCGCGCAAAATAACCTGAGCATTTATGGTAACTATGCTTACCGCATCAGGCTAAACGATGATGGCAGTTCGAGGCTGGCACTGGGCTTAGGTGTAGGTATGGTACAGTTGGGGATTGATGGTTCAATGCTTAATCCCAACAATCCGGAGCCTAACCAACCGGTAGGCATGCAGAGCACCATTGTGCCCGATGCCAGGGCAGGGGTATATTTTGCCAACGATAAATACTATGCAGGCTTCTCGGTCGATAACCTGATTGCGACTTACATCGACATTGATCGTTATGCATTTATTCCGCAACCCAAACCGCATTACTATTTAACCGCAGGCGCACTGTTTCCACTTTCAGAAA
>RCUK01000512.1_pt1 | contig 33833 bp, 30 predicted proteins | sample 2166381 | NCBI WGS metagenome assembly RCUK01 (sample SAMN09932809, study PRJNA488358) | compost metagenome | isolation source: compost soil in an enriched community | place: Germany: Experimental Botanical Garden | reverse complement strand
GATCGCCGAGCCGCCGAAGCTCATCAGCGGCAAGGTCAGGCCCTTGGTCGGCAGTGCGCCCAGGTTCACGCCCATGTTGATGAAGGCCTGGAAGCCGATCCACACGCCCACGCCCTGGGCCACGAGGCCCGAGAACACGCGGTCCAGCGCGATCGCCTGGCGGCCGATGTGCATGATGCGGCGCGTGAGCCACAGGAACAGGCCGATGATCAGCAGCACGCCGATGAGGCCGAACTCTTCGCCGATCACGGCCAGCAGGAAGTCGGTGTGCGCCTCGGGCAGCCAGTGCAGCTTCTCGACGCTGCCGCCCAGGCCCACGCCGAAGACCTCGCCGCGCCCGATGGCGATCAGCGAGTGCGACAGCTGGTAGCCCTTGCCCAGCGCGTGCTCTTCGCTCCACGGATCGAGGTACGCAAAGATGCGCTCGCGGCGCCACGGGCTGCTCGCCACGATGGAGCCGAAGGCCACCACCACCAGCGTCGCGATCACGAAGAACATGCGCGCGTTCACGCCGCCCAGGAACAGGATGCCCATGGCGATCACGGCGATCACCATGAAGGCGCCCATGTCGGGCTCGGCCATCACCAGCATGCCGACCACCACCACCGCGATGCCCATCGGCAGCACGGCGCGGAAGAAGCGCTCCTTGATCTCCATCTTGCGCACCATGTAGCTGGCGGCGTAGAGCACCATCGCGAACTTGGCCAGCTCCGACGGCTGGAAGCGCATGAAGCCCATCGGCAGCCAGCGGCGCGCGCCGTTCACGTTGATGCCGATGTGCGGAATGAGCACCGCCACCAGCAGCAGCAGCGAAGCCACGAAGAGCCAGGGCGCGGCGCGCTCCCAGGTCTTCATCGGGACCTGGAAGGTCAGCAGCGCGGCGATGAAGGCGATGACCAGCGAGGCCGCATGCCGCGTGAGGAAGTACGAGGCGCTGTAGCCGGCGCGCGCGAAGCGCGGGTTGTCGGGCAGCGCGATCGAGGCCGAATACACCATGATCAGGCCCCAGGTCATCAGCGCGACCGTGACCCAGACCAGCGCCTGGTCGAAGCCCAGCACGCGCATCGGCGTGGCCTTGGTCTGCGCGACGCCGGCGCCGCCCAGCCGCACGGGCAGGTGCACGGGCAGCGAATCCATGCCGCTGCGGGCGCGCCGGAACCAGCCGCCGAAACGGCTGCCGGTGCTGGTTTCCTGGCCTGCGGCTGCGGAGTTCAAATCGGGTCCTCCATCGATCCGGCGGTGGACAGCGACGCGCCGGGCACATACGACACCACCGCGTCGTCGCCACCCACGGCCTCGCGCGGGCTGTCGGCGTAAGCCTCGACGGCCTCGCAGAACACCTCGGCGCGGTGCGCGTAGTCCTTGAACATGTCGAAGCTCGCACAGGCCGGTGACAGCAGCACGGCATCGCCGGGGTGGGCGCGCGCGGCGGCGAGCTTCACGGCCTCTTCCATCGAGCCCGCGTGCTTCAGCGAGACGCCGGTGGAAGCCAGCGCGGCCTCGATCAGCGGGGCGTCGCGGCCGATGAGCACGACGGCGCGCGCGTACTGGCGCACGGGGTCGGCCAGCGGCTCGAAGTCCTGGCCCTTGCCTTCGCCGCCGAGGATCACGACCACGCGGCGCTCCTCGCCGAGGCCGCTCAGTGCGGCCACGGTGGCGCCGACGTTGGTGCCCTTGCTGTCGTCGAAGAACTCGACCTCGTCCACGATGGCGATCGGCTCGACGCGGTGCGGCTCGCCGCGGTACTCGCGCAGGCCGTAGAGCATCGGGCCCAGCGGGCAGTCGGCGGCACTGGCGAGCGCGAGCGCGGCCAGCGCGTTCATGGCGTTGTGGCGGCCGCGGATGCGCAGCGCGTCGGCGGGCATGAGGCGCTGGAAGAAGAGCTCTTCTTCGACCACCGCGCCGCGCTTGCGCTTCTGCGTTTCGTCGGCTTCCAGCGCGCGCACCAGCCAGGCCACGCCGTTGATGCGCTCGATGCCGTAGTCGCCCGGGCGCAGCGGCATCGCGCCGCCGAAGGTGACGTGGGTGCGGATCTGCGGACGCTGCAGCCGCACCTTGACCGGCGGCGGCAGCATGGCCATCACGCCGGCGTCGTCGCGGTTGAGGATCATCAGGCCCTTGGCGCCGAAGATGCGCGCCTTCGCGGCCGCGTAGGCCGGCATGTCGCCATGCCAGTCGAGGTGGTCCTGCGTGAGGTTGAGCACGGTCGCGGCCGTGGGCTCGAAGCCCTGCACGCCGTCGAGCTGGAAGCTCGAGAGTTCGAGCACCCACACGTCGGGCAGCGTGCCGGCGTCGAGGTGCCCGGCCAGCGTGTCGAGCAGCGTGGGGCCGATGTTGCCGGCCACGGCCACGGTCTTGCCCGCGCGTTCGACCAGCTGGCCGGTGAGCGAGGTGACGGTGGTCTTGCCGTTGGTGCCGGTGATGGCGAGCACGGCGGGCGTGTAGCCCTTGGGCGCTTCGGGCTCGGGTTCGGGCACGAGTTCGAGCTGCGGCGTGGCCTCTTCCTCGACCGCGGCCGACGCCGGGTTGGTGGCGGACAGCTCGGCGATCTTGGCGACGAACTCGGCGGCCTCGCGCGCCGCGGTGGGCACGTAGGGCTTGCCGGGGGTGGGCAGGCGGGAGACGGTGGCGGCGGGTGCGGGCGACACGGCGGGCGTATCAGCGGTGGCCGGCGCTGCGCCGTCTTCCGTGGTGGCGTCTTCCGTGGTGGCGCCGTCGGCGACGACGTCTTCGGTGGGCGGCGTCACCGGCACGCTCAGCGATGCATCGCGCGGCATGGCTTCGGCCATGGCGGGCGGTGTGGGTTCGGTGGCTTCGGTCGGTTCGACGGGAACAGGCTCGGCTTCTGCGGCAGTCGCATCGACTGGCAGTGCGGCTTCGGTCGACTCAGCGGCCACGGCCTCCGTGGGTGCAACCGCCTCGGTCGCCTCAACAGCTTCGACGGGCGCGGCCGCTTCGGGCTCGCCTTCGACAACCGCAGCAGCCTCCGGCGCAGGCACTTCCGGCGTCTCGACCACCGCAGCCTCCGCCACAGGGACTTCTTCGCTCAGGGCCAGTTCGGCCTGGGCCGGCGTTTCAACGACAGGCTCGACCACGGCGGTTTCGACCGGCACTTCCGCCTCGGCTTCCACCACTGGCACCTCGACCGTCCGCAGGTCGAGCAGCGCACGCGCGAACAGGTCCAGCTCGCCGCCGACCACGAGGCCCACGGCCTTGGCGGCGTCGACGACCGGCGCCAGCGTCGCGGGCGACAGGCCCGGCGAGCGGTACACGGCGCGGATCGGCGTGCCTTCGACCAGCGCGGCCGTGAACGGCCCGCCGATGAAGGTGGCATCGGGCAGCTCGGCCTGCAGCGTCGCCAGCGAAGCCGGTGCCTCGCGCGTGTCGGCCACGGTCACGACCGCGCCGTGGCGCGCGCACCAGCGCGCCATCGCCAGCCCGGACGCGCCGAGGCCGAGGATGAGAACGGGGAGGTCTTTCAGGTGCCGCATGGTTGTGTTGTTACCGCAGCTTCAGCGTCGACAGGCCGATGAGGCACAGCAGCATCGTGATGATCCAGAAGCGCACGACGACCTGCGTCTCGCGCCAGCCGCTCTTCTCGAAGTGGTGGTGCAGCGGCGCCATCTTGAGCACGCGCCGGCCTTCGCCGAAGCGCTTCTTCGTGTACTTGAAGTACGTGACCTGCGCCATCACCGAGATCGCCTCGACCACGAAGATGCCGCCCATGATGAAGAACACGATCTCCTGGCGCACGATGACCGCGATGGTGCCCAGCGCGCCGCCCAGCGCCAGCGCGCCCACGTCGCCCATGAAGACCTGCGCCGGATGGGTGTTGAACCAGAGGAACGCGAGCCCCGCGCCGGCCATGGCCGAGCAGAACACCAGCAGCTCGCCCGAGCCCGGGATGTTGGGGAACAGCAGGTACTTGGAGTACACCGCGCTGCCCGTGACATAGGCGAACACGCCCAGCGCCGAACCCACCATCACCACCGGCATGATCGCCAGGCCGTCCAGACCGTCGGTGAGGTTCACGGCGTTGCTCGCGCCCACGATCACGAGGTACGTGAGGATCACGAAGCCGATGCCGCCCAGCGGGTAGCTCACTTCCTTGAAGAAAGGCACCAGCAGGTTGATCTTGGGCGGAAAGTCGAGGTCGAAGCCCGAGCGCACCCAGGCGTAGAACAGCTCGAGCACGCGCCAGTTGGAGCTCTCGGAAATGCTGAACAGCAGGTAGAAGCCGGCGAGCAGGCCGACCAGCGATTGCCAGAAGTACTTTTCGCGCGAGCGCATGCCTTCGGGGTCCTTGCGCACCACCTTGCGCCAGTCGTCCACCCAGCCGATGGCGCCGAAGCCCATCGTGACCCACAGCACGATCCACACGAAGCGGTTCGAGAGGTCGAACCACAGCAAGGTGGCGAAGGCGATGGCGAACAGCACGAGCACGCCGCCCATGGTGGGCGTGCCGCTCTTGGTCAGGTGCGTTTCCATGCCGTAGCCGCGGATCGGCTGGCCGATCTTGAGCGCGGCGAGGCGACGAATGACGTACGGGCCGGCCACCAGGCCGACCACGAGCGCGGTCAGCGCGGCCATGAGGGCGCGGAACGTGAGGTAGTTGAAAACGCGCAAGAACCCGAACTCGGGCGACAGCGTCTGCAGCCATTGGGCCAGGGACATCAGCATGGTGTGTTGCGCGGCTCATGCGTCATGACCGGCCTCCTTTTGTTGTTGTGCTTCGATCGCCTGCACCACGCGCTCCATCTTCATGAAGCGCGACCCCTTGACCAGCACGCTGCCCAGCTGCGGCAGGCGGGCGAGCACGGCCGCGCGGAGCGTGTCGAAATCGTCGAAATGGCGTCCATCGACACCATCGTTGTTGTTGAAAGCCGTCGCCGCATGCACGGTCTCGCCGCCCAGCGTGTAGACGGCGTCGAGGCCGCGCTGGCGCGCCCAGGCGCCGACCTCGGCGTGGAATTCCGGCGAACGGTCGCCGACCTCGCCCATTTCGCCGAGCACCAGCAGGCGCGGGGCGGGCAGCCCGGTGAGCACGTCGATGGCGGCAATCACGGAATCGGGGTTGGCGTTGTAGCTGTCGTCGACCAGCGTGAGCGCGTGCCCGCCGGGCAGCACGACCTCGCTGGCGCGCGAACGGCCCTTGACCGGCTCGAAGGCCGACAGGCCCGCGGCGATGGTGTCGAGCGACACGCCGGCGGCCAGCGCGCAGGCGGTGGCGGCGAGCGCGTTGCCCACGTTGTGGCGGCCCGCGATGTGCAGGCGCGCATCGAAAGCGCCCAGCGGCGTGCGCACGCGAACGCGCCAGGCGCCCTGCTGCCATTCGGCGCTGTCGAGCGAGATGTCGGCGTCGGCGTGCTCGCCGAAGGTCAGGCAGCGGCGCGAACCGCTCTGGCGCGCCAGGTCGGTCCACAGCGAGGTGAAGGTGTCGCCGTAGGGGAACACGGCCGTGCCGTCGTCGGGCAGTTCGGCGAACACGGCGGCGTTCTCGATGGCGACCGCCTCGACGCTGGCCATGAACTCCTGGTGCTCGCGCTGCGCGTTGTTGACCAGCGCGATGGTCGGGCGCGACATGGCGGCCAGCCGCGCGATCTCGCCCGGATGGTTCATGCCCAGCTCGAGCACCGCCAGCTGGTGCTGCGCGCGCAGGCGCATCAGCGTGAGCGGCACGCCGATCTCGTTGTTGAAGTTGCCGGCCGTGGCCAGCGCGCGGTCGGCGCGGAAGGCCGCGAGCACGGCCGCGATCATCTGCGTGACCGTGGTCTTGCCGTTGCTGCCGGTGACGGCGATCAGCGGCAGCTGGAACTGCGCGCGCCAGCCGGCACCCAGCGCACCGAGCGCGATGAGCGAATCGGGCACCTCGAGGCCGGCGAGCCCCGCGGCTTCGAGGCCGCCGTGCGCAATGGCGGCCACGGCGCCCTGCTTCTTGGCGTCGGCCAGGAAATCGTTGGCATCGAAACGCTCGCCCTTGAGCGCGACGAACAGGTCGCCGGCGGCCAGGGTGCGGGTGTCGGTGTGGACGCGGGCGATCACGGTGGCCGGGTCGCCCACGAGGCGCGACCCCGGCACCCATTGCTGCGCCTGCGCCAGCGTGAGGTTGAGCGGGGTGGAGACGGGCGTGGCCATGGCGGTCATGCGGCACCCCGCTTCGCGAGCGCGTCGAGCGCGTGGGTCTTGTCGGAGAACGGCAGGCGCTGGCCCGCGATCTCCTGCCACTCTTCGTGGCCCTTGCCGGCGATCAGCACCACGTCTTGCGGCGCGGCCTGGGCGATGGTTTCGGCGATGGCGCGCGCACGGTCGACCTGCACGCGGGCCGCTTCGACGCGCGTGAAGCCGCGCAGCGCCTGGCTGATGATCGCGTCGGGGTTCTCGTTGCGCGGGTTGTCGCTGGTGAGCACGACATGGTCGGCCTGCCGTTCGGCGACGGCCGCCATCAGCGGGCGCTTGATCGGGTCGCGGTTGCCGCCGCAGCCGAACACGCACCAGAGCGCGCCGCCGCGCTGTTTGGCCAGCGGGCGCAGGCCGGCGAGGGCCTTGTCGAGGGCGTCGGGCGTGTGGGCGTAGTCGACCACGGCCAGCGGCGCGCCCTCGGTCGGCTGCACGCGGTCCATGCGGCCCGGCACGCTGCTGAGGTGGGCGCAGGCGGCCACGGCCTGGGCGAGCGTGAGGCCCAGCGCGCGCAGGGTGCCGAGCACGCCGAGCAGGTTGGCGACGTTGTACTGGCCGATGAGCCCGGTCGCGAGCCGTTCGGCCGGCGCCGTGCTGCCGTGCTCGGCCACGGTGAACTGCAGGCCCTGCGCGTCGTAGCCGATGTCGCGCGCCACCAGCCGCGCGGGCTTGCCGCCGGCCGAGACGGTCCAGACGTCGAGCGCGCCGATGCCGGCGTCCAGCAGGTTGGCGCACAGGCTGGCGCCGTGCATGTCGTCGATGTTGATCACCGCGGCGCGCAGGCCGGGCCAGCGGAACAGCTCGGCCTTGGCCTGCCAGTAGGCGTCCATGCTGCCGTGGTAGTCGAGGTGGTCCTGCGTGAAATTGGTGAACACGGCGACCGCGATGCGGCAGCCGTCGAGCCGGCGCTCGGCGATGCCAATGGACGAGGCCTCGATGGCGCAGGCGCCGAAGCCTTCGGTGACGAAGCCGCGCAGCGCGCGCTGCAGCATCACGGGATCGGGCGTGGTCAGACCGGTGTAGGTGAGTTCGGGCGGCACGCCGATGCCCAGCGTCCCCACCACGGCGCAGGGCGACGGAGCGCCGCGCTCGGTGGTGCCGTCGGGGCGCATGGCGCGCACGCCGCCGGCCGCGCGCAGCGTGGACAGCGATTCGGCCAGCCACCACGCGGTGGAGGTCTTGCCGTTGGTGCCGGTCACGGCCAGCAGGTCGAGCTGCGCCGAGGGGTTGTCGTAGAAGGCGGCGGCGATCGGGCCGGTGGCGGCCTTGAGGCCGGGGTAGCTCACGATGCGCTCGTCGCCGTCGAAGCCGAAGGCGTCCACGCCCTCGTGCTCGACCAGGCAGGCCACGGCGCCCTGCGCCAGCGCGGCCGCCACGTGCTGGCGGCCGTCGGTGGCGGCACCGGGCCAGGCGATGAAGGCATCGCCCGGGCCGACCGCGCGGCTGTCGGCCTGCAGCGCGCCCTGCACGCGCTCCTTGAGCCAGAACGCGGCGGTGGTGGGGGAAGTGAGTGTCAGCATGTCAGAAGCTCTCGGGGACGTCTTGCGTCTGCACGAGGGGTTTGACCGCCAGATCGGGCGGGACGTTCATCATGCGCAGGGTCTGCTGCACGACTTCGCTGAACACCGGCGCCGCGGCGAGGCCGCCGAAATACTGGCCGTCGGTCGGCTCGTCGATCATCACCGCGACGATGATGCGCGGCTTCTCGATGGGCGCCATGCCGGTGAACCAGGCGCGGTACTTGTTGCTGGCGTAGCCCTTGCCGACCTGCTTGTGGGCCGTGCCCGACTTGCCGCCGACCGAGTAGCCCACCGTCTGCGCGCGCGTGCCGGTGCCGCCCGGGCCGGCGGCCATCTGCAGCATCTTGCGCACCGCGAGCGCGTTGGACGGCGAGAACACCCGCACGCCGACCGGCGGCTCGGTGTTCTTCAGGATGGTGACCGGAATGATGGAGCCGTCGTGCGCGAACGAGGTGTACGAATGCGCCATCTGGAACAGCGACGCCGACAGGCCGTAGCCGTAGGCCATGGTGGCCTGCTCGACCGGCTTCCAGGTCTTCCACGGACGCAGCCGGCCCGTCACGGCGCCGGGGAACTGGATCTGCGGCTTCTGGCCGTAGCCCAGCGCGGTGTAGGTGTCCCACATCTCGTGGGGCGTCATCTTCTGGGCGATCTTGAGCGCGCCCACGTTGCTCGACTTCTGGATCACGCCCTCCACCGTCAGCGAGCCGTAGTTGTGGGTGTCGCTGATGGTGAAGCCGCCCAGCTGGTAGCGCCCGGGCGCGGTGTCGATGATGGTCGAGGGCTTGACGCGGCCGGCCTCCAGCGCCATCGCCACGGTGATGGGCTTCATGGTCGAGCCGGGCTCGAAGGTGTCGGTGAGCGCGCGGTTGCGCAGCTGCTCGCCGGTGAGGTTCTGGCGCTTGTCGGGCACGTAGCTCGGGTAGTTGGCCAGCGCCAGCACCTCGCCGGTGGTGCTGTCGAGCACCACCACGCTGCCGGCCTTGGCACGGCGCGCGGTGACGGCGTCGCGCAGCTTCTGGTAGGCGAAGAACTGCACCTTGCTGTCGACGCTGAGCTGGATGTCGCGGCCCTCGACCGGCGGCACCTGCTCGCCCACGCCCTCGACCACGCGGCCCAGCCGGTCCTTGATGACGCGGCGCGAACCGGCCTTGCCGGCCAGTTCCTTGTTGAACGCCAGCTCGATGCCTTCCTGGCCGTTGTCTTCCACGTTGGTGAAGCCCACCACGTGCGCGGCCGCCTCGCCCTCGGGGTACTGGCGCTTGTATTCCTTGCGCTGGTAGATGCCCTTGAGGTTGAGCGCCGCGATCTGCTTGGCGATGGGCTCGTCGACCTGGCGCTTGATCCAGACGAAGGTCTTGTCTTCGTCTTCGAGCTTCTTGTCGAAGTCCTTCTGCGGCATGCCGAGCAGCTTGGCCACCTGCTTGAGCTTGGCGCGCACCTCGGGGTCGTCGCGCTCCACGTCTTCGGGAATGGCCCAGATGCTGGGCGCCACCACGCTGGACGCCAGGATGAGCCCGTTGCGGTCGAGGATGCGCCCGCGGTTGGCCGGCAGCTCCAGCGTGCGCGCGAAGCGCACCTCGCCCTGGCGCTGGAAGAAGCTGTTGTTGAAGACCTGCACGTACGCGGCCCGCCCCGCCAGCATGACGAAGCCGAAGGCGATGCCGGCGACGATGAACTTGCTGCGCCACACCGGCGTCTTGCTCGCGAGCAAGGGGCTGGTGGTGTAGCGCACGCTGCGGTTGCCGCGGCTCATCGGGCGGGCCTCGCGGTGGTGCCGGGCTTGGGCGGCGTGGTCGGCGGCAGCGGCGCGACGGCCGGGATCACCGAGCCGTCGGGGCGCACGTACTGCGTGATGGCCGGCGAGGCCGTGCGCATCTGCAGCTGTTCCTTGGCCAGCTTCTCCACGCGCAGCGGCGTGGCCTGGGCGCGCTTCTCGACCTGCAGGCGGTCATGCTCGGTTTCGAGCTTGCGCGTCTCCTGCAGGGCGCGGTCGAACTCCGTGTAGAGCTGGCGCGACTGGTACTGGGTGTGCACAAGGTACAAAGCCGTCGCAATGACGGCCAGCAGAAGAAGCAGGTTGATGCGCGCCATGGCTACCCGGCCTCCGTGCGTTCGGCCACCCGAAGGATGGCGCTGCGCGAGCGCGGGTTGCCGCGCACTTCTTCTTCGGACGGCTTGATGCGCTCGAGCGCGTGCAGCTTCATCACCTTGGGCGCGGCGAAGGGTGCGCGGCGGTCGTAGACCTCCTTCGAGTGCTTGGCGATGAACTGCTTGACGATGCGGTCTTCGAGCGAATGGAAGCTGATCACCGCGAGGCGGCCGCCGGGCGCGAGCACCGACAGGCTGGCTTCTAGCGCTTGTTGCAGCTCCTCAAGCTCGGCGTTGATGAAAATCCGAAAAGCCTGAAATGTGCGCGTTGCAGGGTTCTGGCCCTGCTCGCGGGTTTTGACCGTGCCAGCCACGAGCTCGGCCAGTTCGGTGGTGGTTGAAATTGCGCCCCGTTCTTGTCTGCGAGCAACAATCGCCTTTGCAATCTGAACAGCAAACCGTTCTTCGCCATAGTCACGGATCACCTCTGCAATTTGTTGAAGTTCGGCCGTTGCCAGCCATTCGGCCACGCTCTCGCCGCGCGTGGTGTCCATGCGCATGTCGAGCGGACCGTCGAAACGGAAACTGAAGCCGCGCACCGGGTTGTCGATCTGCGGCGAACTCACGCCCAGGTCCATCAGCAAGCCGTTGACGCTGGCGTCGGGCAATTCGCCCAGCGAGCGGAATCCCTGGTGGCGGATAGAAAAACGCGCATCCGAGATGCGCGCTGCTTCGGCCACCGCTTCTGCATCCTTGTCGAATGCGATGAGCCTGCCTTCCGGCGCCAGCCGCGCGAGGATGGCGCGCGCATGTCCTCCGCGGCCGAAGGTGGCGTCCACGTACGTGCCCGTGGCTGCCGCGCTGCCGGAAAGAAGGGCTTCCACCGCCTCGTTCAACAAGACGGTCGTGTGGGTCAGGGGGGTGTTCACGGGGCTCCTCAGAACGCGAAGTCCTGAAACACATCCGGCATCTCGCCCTGGGTGGCCTCGGCCTCCTTGGCCTCGTAGGTGGCCTTGTCCCAGAGTTCGAAGTGGTTGCCCATGCCCAGCAACAGCGTCTCGCGGTTGATGCCGGTGGCGGCGCGCAGCTCGGGCGACACCAGCACGCGGCCGGTGCCGTCCATCTCGACGTCCATCGCGTTACCGAGGAAGACGCGCTTCCACCACTGCGCCGACATCGGCAGCGCAGCAATGCGTTCGCGGAATTTTTCCCATTCGGGACGGGGGAACACCATCAGGCATCCGTGCGGATGCTTGGTGATCGTGAGCTGGCCGCCTGCCGTGGCGCTCAGGACGTCGCGATGCCGGGTCGGCACGGAGAGCCGCCCCTTGGCATCCAGACTGAGCGATGAAGCGCCTTGAAACACGACCACGAAACCCCTGTGGTGGGAGGTGCCGCGACACCCGGAAGGGGCGTTGCCCGCACTTTTTCCCACTTAACTGCACTTTTTTCCACTGTAGCAGGAAACACTTGCGACGCAACTGGGGCTCGGGGGTATTTTTTGTAATGGAATCAACGACTTAGCGCCGATTTCCAAACCTGGAAATCGGCGAATTGTGTTGAAAATGAAGTACTTAGCTCACGCAGTGAAAGTGATGCGTGAAGGACGACCCCGTTACAGGGGCCGAGGGAGGCGGCTTCAGAGGATGAAGCGCGAAAGGTCTTCGTCGTGACTTAGTGCCGCGAGGCGCTCGTCGACATAAGCGGCATCGATGCGGACCGTCTGGCCCTCGATGCGGGTGGCATCGAAGCTTACCTCATCGAGCAGGCGCTCCATCACGGTCGACAAACGGCGTGCGCCGATGTTCTCGGTGCGCTCGTTCACCTCGAAGGCGATGGCCGCCAGCCGCGTGATGCCGTCGGGCGCGAAGTCGAGCGTCACGCCTTCGGTGGCCAGCAGCGCCTGGTACTGCTTCACGAGCGAGGCGCGGGTCTGCGTGAGGATGCTCTCGAAGTCCGACACCGAGAGCGATTGCAGCTCGACGCGGATCGGAAAGCGCCCCTGCAGCTCGGGAATGAGGTCGCTCGGCTTGCTCAGGTGGAACGCGCCGCTCGCGATGAACAGCATGTGGTCGGTGCGCACCACGCCGTACTTGGTGGACACGGCCGTGCCCTCCACGAGCGGCAGCAGGTCGCGCTGCACGCCCTGGCGCGAGACGTCGGAGCCCTGCGCTTCGCTGCGCGTGGCGACCTTGTCGATCTCGTCGATGAACACGATGCCGTTCTGCTCGGCGTTGGCGATGGCCTGCGTGCGGATCTCGTCCTCGTTGACCAGCTTGGCGGCCTCTTCGTCGATCAAGAGGCGCATCGCCTCGGCGATCTTGAGCTTGCGCGTCTTGCGCTTGCCGCCGCCGAGCTGGCCGAACATGCCGCGCAGTTGCTCGGTCATTTCCTCCATGCCGGCCGGGCCCATGATCTCCAGCGGCGCGCGGGTTTCGGCGAGGTCGAGCTCGATCTCCTTGTCGTCGAGCTGGTGCTCGCGCAGCTTCTTGCGGAAGGCCTGGCGCGTCGGGTTGGGGCTGTCGAGTGCGGGCGCAGCGCCATCGGCACCGCGCGCCGGAGGCAGCAGCGCATCGAGGATGCGCTCCTCGGCCGCGTCTTCGGCGCGGGCGCGCACCTTCACGCTTTCGGATTCGCGCGTCTGCTTGACGGCGATCTCGGCGAGGTCGCGAATGATGGAGTCGACGTCCTTGCCCACGTAGCCCACCTCGGTGAACTTGGTGGCCTCGACCTTGATGAACGGCGCATCGGCCAGGCGGGCCAGGCGGCGGGCGATCTCGGTCTTGCCGACGCCCGTCGGGCCGATCATGAGGATGTTCTTGGGCGTGATCTCGTGGCGCAGCTTCTCGTCGACCTTCTGGCGGCGCCAGCGGTTGCGCAGCGCAATGGCCACGGCGCGCTTGGCGGCGGGCTGGCCGACGATGTGGTTGTCCAGCTCGGAGACGATTTCCTGGGGGGTCATGGACATGGTCAGAGCGCTTCCACCGTGTGGTTCATGTTCGTGTAAATGCAGATTTCTCCGGCGATCGCCAGCGATTTGCGCACGATCTGCTCGGCCGAGAGCTCGGTGTTGTCGATCAGCGCCTTGGCCGCCGACTGGGCGTAGGCGCCGCCCGAACCGATGGCGATCACGCCGTCTTCAGGCTCCAACACGTCGCCATTGCCGGTGATGATGAGCGAAGTCGTGGCGTCGGCCACGGCCAGCATGGCTTCGAGCTTGCGCAGCACGCGGTCGGTGCGCCAGTCCTTGGTGAGCTCGACCGCCGCGCGGGTCAGGTGGCCCTGGTGCTTCTCGAGCTTGGCCTCGAAGCGCTCGAAGAGCGTGAAGGCATCGGCCGTGGCGCCGGCGAAACCCGCCAGGACCTTGCCGTGATAGAGCCGCCGCACCTTGCGCGCCGTGCCCTTGATGACGATGTTGCCGAGAGTGACCTGCCCGTCCCCGCCGATGGCGACCTGATCGCCTTGGGGGGTCTTGCGGCGCACGCTCACGATGGTGGTGCCGTGAAACTGTTCCATCGCAGCCATCTGGGGATGGGCCCCGCCAATGCAACCCTTGCGGTCGGACAAACTGCTGGCGGAAAACACGGCCGCGCCGGGGCCGCGGAACCCCTGTGACGGGGTCAGCTCTTGCGAACTGCGACGGTGGCGTGGTCGGTGATGCCGATCAGCCCGAACAGCGCGGCAATCAGCCGGTGGGCGTCGACGAACTGCACCCGCTCGCCGTTCGCATCGCGCTCGCGGACCCAGCTCAGCAGCGTGCCGGCCGCCGTCAGGTCCATGCGCAGCAGGGCCGCGCACGAGATGACCGGCGCCGTCGTGTGGCGCAGGTCGTGGTCCAGGCGCTGCCAGCACGACAGCGAATCGCCGCGCAGGTCGCCCGCCAGCGCGGCAAAGCCGCTGTCGGTGGACGGGAAGCTCTCGGAATCGCCCCCGACCGACAGCAGCGACCACACCGAGCTCGGCCGGCTCGCCGGCGGCGCGGCCAGCGAGGTGCACTCGCCCTTCGGGTCCTGCCAGGACGGCGGCGACACCTCGTAGGTGATGCAGTAGTTGAGCGCCACCAGCTCGAAGTCGTCGGGCAGGTGCATCATGCGCAGCGCCGCCAGGCGCAGCTGCCACCAGGCGTCGTCGGGATGGCGCTCGTTGTTGGGCGTGGCCGCGGCCAGCACGGCCATGAGCTGCGAGGCGCCGAAGAAGCGCAGCTGCACCGGCGAATCGGACCAGTGCGCGAACAGGATGCGCAGCGGCGCGGCGGCCGGCGGATCGATCTCGGTGAGCGCGCGCCAGTCGAGCGTCCAGACCATGCCGGCCTGCGAGAGCGCGCGCGTGAGCGCCATGAGCCCCTCGCGCGTCAGGTGCGCGGGGCTGGCCCAGTCGGCGGCGCCGGTGGTGTCGGAGGCCGCTTCGGCGTCTTCGCTGGCGGTGACGGCCTTCACGCTGCGCGCGAGTTCGTCGAGCGAGACCCAGTCGGGCCCCATGCGCTTCATGCGCTGCGCGTAGCGCATGCGGGCGGCCGCGAACTTGGCGGCGTCGCCGGTGGCGCGGTACAGGTCGAACAGCGCGCGCCAGCGGGCGTCGTCGCGCTCCAGCGTGACGGCTGCGGTCGCGTCGTCGGCGGCGAACGCACTTTCGGCGGCCAGCGCCTGCAGCAGGATGGCTTCGGCGCCGGTGTCGTCGCCGTGCGCGAAGCGGATCACCGCCTCTTCGAGCGCGCCGTCATGCGCGAGGCGCGACGGCTGCGGTGCCGGGGCGGCTGCCGCAGCAGCAACCGCTGGCGCTGCGCCCACGGGTTCGGAAGCGACCGGTGCGCCCTGCCCGACCGGCAGCTGGTCGCCGCCGCTGTCGACCGGCGGCAGCGTTTCAGCGCCCGCGTCGGGCGGCGGATTGACCAGCGTCTCGCCGTTCGGCCCGCGGCCCTTCCACCACTGCTGCGACATCTGCTCTTCGATCTCGTCGATCTTCTTGAGCGTGAGTGCGCGGCCTTCGGATTTTTCGGAGGTGCTGTTGAGGTTGAACGACGACGGCGTGACCGTTGCCTCGAAGGCATGGGCCGCCGCCTCGCGCTGGCGCAGCTTGCGCAGCATGTCGAACTCGCGGCGGCGCACGAAGTCGTTGCGCTGGCGCCGCTCGATCATTTCCTTCAGCATCTCGCGGCTGTAGGTCTGCTCGGGCAGCGACGAGTCGGAGGACGGCGTGTCCAGCTCCGACCAGTCTTTCAGGGGATTTCGAACGAACTTGGCCACCTTCGAGAAAAGGCGGCCTGACTCTTCCTTTGGCATTCAGAGAAGGTTATCGAAAGCGCGGGTTCCGTTCTACCGTGCAGCCGTTCAATCCCCGAACATTTTCTGCTTCAGCTCGCGGCGCTGCTGCGCTTCGAGCGAGAGCGTGGCGGTCGGGCGGGCCAGCAGGCGGCCGACGCCGATGGGCTCGCCGGTCTCGTCGCAGTAGCCGTAGTCGCCGGCGTCGATGCGCTGGATCGACTGCTCGATCTTCTTGAGCAGCTTGCGTTCGCGGTCGCGCGTGCGCAGTTCGAGCGCGTGCTCTTCCTCGATGGTGGCGCGGTCGGCCGGGTCGGGCACGACCACGGTGTCTTCGCGCAGGTGCTCGGTGGTTTCACCGGCGTTCTCGAGGATGCCGCGCTTGAGTTCTTCGAGCTTCAGGCGGAAGAACGCCATCTGCTTGTCGTTCATGTACTCGTCGTCGGGCATCGCGATGACCTCGGCGTCGCTCAGCTCGGCGGGCGTCTTGGTCTTCCAGTTGTTGGCCAGCTTCGGGTCTTTCTTGACGGCCAGGGGCGGCGGCGGCACCAGCGCGGTGGAAGGCGCCTGCGAGAAGCTGGATTTGGCGGCGGTCGAGGCCACGGATTGCGGCATCGAGGGCACGGTCAGTTGCGACAGCCGGGACACGCGGCCACCACGCGCAGCGGGAGCGGGCGTAGCGGGGATCGAGGGTGTCGCCGGGGCGGAAGAAGAGGCGGCAGCCGTTTTTTTCATGGGGGTCGGGGGAGCAGAAAGGGCGGCCGCAGGACGGCCGACCGGTTGGGATGACGTAGGCGCCGCGCCCGCGGACTTGGTTGCGGGCTTGGCGGACTTCTTGGCAGCCGCGGTCCCGGTCTTGGCCGGGGTTGCCGCAGGCTTCTTGGCAGCGCTTTTCTCTTTCGCGGCAGAGGCAGCAGCAGCGGTGGCAGAAACCTTCTTCGTCGCGGGTACAGCCTTCACAGCCGTCGCCTTCTTTGCGGCGGGCTTGGTGGCTGGCGTGGCCTTGGCGGCGGGTTTCTTCACGGTGACTGGCTCCTTGTACGAACTGGAACGCGCTTTCACTGGGTGTCTCCTCCCAAGGGAACCGTTGCGGGTGTCAGGCCGCGTCGGCTCACGTTGTCGGGGGCGTCCTCAAGTGGTGAACCCCGGGGTTATACCCCCGAAAGCCCGCCAAAAACCCTTGGCGCCCCGTGCCGTAAGTCATATCTCGCCCCTGTGGACGAAGCATGGCTCCCGGAACAGGCGCGCGATTGTATAGAGAACTCGAAACGCAAGGCCATCGGGTGACGCACTGCCCTGCTCCGTTAGCATCGCCCGGCGCCATCACAGGGGGTGGCGCAGGCACGCCGCGGGTCGGGGAGACACCGCGGCGGCCCTTCAAACAACCGATCGGAAAATAATCTTGAGCAAAAAAGCAGTATTGGGAGTCCTGGCCGCGGCCATCGCCGTCGCCTACGGCGGCAGCACCTGGTGGGCCGGCACGCAAATCAAATCGAGCTACGACGTCGCCCTGGGCGAACTGCCCAAGCAGACCGCGCTGGTGCGCGTGATCGAGCGCAGCTACGAGCGCAACTTCTTCGGCGCCGTGAGCACCGTGACGCTCGAACTGGGCTGCCCGGCCGAGGCCGAAGCCGCCACCGCCCCTGCCGCGTCGGCACCCGCCGCCGCACCGGCTGCCGCCACGACCGACGTCGCCGAGGCCGCGACCGAAGGCGACGAAGAAGAACCCGCCGAAGACGACAGCGACGCCGCGGCCACCCCGCCCAAGCCCGTGCGCATCACCATCCGCGACACCATCCGCCACGGCCCGATCGCCGGCGCCACGCTGGCCGCGGCCGTCATCGACAGCGAACTGGTGCTCGACGCCAAGGCGCAGGCCGAGGCCGAGAAGCTGTTCGGCAAGGCCAAGCCGCTGACCGCGCGCACCAAGGTCGGCTTCGGCGGCGGCTTCACCAGCGACTTCACCGTCGCGCCCGCCAAGCTGGCCGAAGAAGGCAAGGGCGAGTTCGCCTGGCAAGGCGCGCAGGCCCGCCTGGACATGAACGCGGCCCGCACCCACGTGCGCTATGACATGACGATGCCCGGCCTGGACGTCAGCACCGCCTCCAAGGGCGTGCAGCTGAAGATGGGCAAGTTCACCGCCAAGGCCGACATGGACGGCAGCGCCGGCTGGATGCTGGCCACCGGCAAGTCCGAAGGCCGCCTCGACAGCTTCGAGCTGAACGCGCCCAAGGGACTGGGCCTGGGCGCGGGCACCGAGGCCGCCCCCGCCAAGGCGATCAAGGTGCTGCTGCAAAGCATCGACCTGACCGGCGAAGCCACCATCAAGGACGGCCTGTACGCCTCCGAAGGCGCCTTCAAGGGCAAGGGCAAGGTCAACGAGACCGCCATCGACAAGTTCGAGATCGCCAGCAGCGCACGCCGCATCCAGGCGGCCGGCTACAAGAAGCTGGCCGACGCCTGGCTGCAGTCGACCGCCGGTGCCGGCTGCGGCCAGCGCAGCAAGGCCCAGAAGGACGCGATGCAGGCGCTCATCGAACAGCTCGCACCCGACCTCAAGGCCATGGCCAAGCACAGCCCCGAAGCCGGCCTGGACCGCATGCTGGTCGAGATCGGCGGCCACAGCGCCGAGCTCAGCTACTCGGTGGCCCTCGCCGGCGTGACCGACGAAGACCTGCAGCTGCCCGGCAACGCGCTGGTGCTCAAGCGCGGCGTGCTCAAGGCCAACGCGCGCGTGCCCGTGAAGTGGATCGAGAAGCTGGCCGAAACCGGCGCCGAGAGCGGCCGCACGCCGCCGCCTGAAATGCTCGCGGGCCTGATCGAACAGGGCGAAGCCAACGGCTACGTGAAGCGCACGGGCGACGACCTGGTCAGCCAGGTCGAGTTCAGCGAAGGCCAGCTCAAGCTCCTGGGCAAGCCGATGGGGAATTTCGGCAAGTAGGCACGGCCCGCCCCATGAAAAACGGCGCTGACCGCAAGGCCAGCGCCGTTTTTATTTCGTCAACTCAGGCGAACGTGCTCAGACCAGGCACTGCTCCAGACCCTGCTCCAGGATCTCGCGCGGCAGCTCGATGCCGATGAACACCATGCGGCTCTGGCGCGCCTCGTCCTTGCCCCACTCCGGGCCCAGGTCGCTGCCCATGAGCTGGTGCACGCCCTGGAAGATCACCTTGCGCTCGGTGCCCTTCATGTTCAGCACGCCCTTGTAGCGCAGCATGCGCGGGCCGTAGATGTTCACGATGGCGCCCAGGAAGTCTTCCAGCTTGGCCGGGTCGAAGGCGCGGTCGGCCTTGTAGACGAAGCTCTTCACGTCGTCGTCCGTGTGGTGATGGTGGCCGTGGCCTTCGTGCTTGTGCGAGGGGTGGTCGCACGCCTCGCCATGCGCGTGGTCATGGTCGTGATGGTCGTGGTCGTCTTCCTTCAGGAAGTCGGGGTCGATGTCCAGCTTGGCGTTCAGGTTGAAGCCGCGCAGGTCGAAGATGTCCTTCAGCGGCACGTCGCCGAAGTGCGCCTTCTGCTGCGGCGCGCGCGGGTTCATGTGCTTCAGGCGGTGGATGAGCGCGTCGGTCTCTTCGGCCGACACCAGCTCGCTCTTGCTGATGAAGATCTGGTCGGCAAAGCCCACCTGGCGGCGCGCTTCCTGGCGGTCGTTGAGCTGCTGCGGCGCGTGCTTGGCGTCGACCAGCGTCAGGATCGAGTCGAGCAGGTAGCTCTCGGCGATCTCGTCGTCCATGAAGAAGGTCTGCGCCACCGGGCCGGGGTCGGCCAGGCCGGTGGTCTCGATCACCACGCGGTCGAAATCGAGCAGGCCCTGGCGCTTCTTGGCGGCCAGCAGCTGCAGCGCCTCGCGCAGGTCTTCGCGGATGGTGCAGCAGACGCAGCCGTTGCTCATCTGCACGATCTGCTCCTTCGACTCGGTCACGAGGATGTCGCTGTCGATGTTCTCCTCGCCGAACTCGTTCTCGATGACCGCGATCTTCTGGCCATGGGCCTCGGTCAGGATGCGCTTGAGCAGCGTGGTTTTGCCCGAGCCGAGAAAGCCGGTCAGGATGGTCGCGGGAATGAGGGCCATGGAAAAGTGCTCCGGAAACGGAAAACAGAAAAAGGCGGGGGATTGGCGGGCAGTTTAGCCAATGCCACTGAGTTGCGTTGCCGACGGGGTCAAGCCCTCGCTCACAGGGGCTTTCTCACCACCACCAGCCCCTTCAGGTACTCCCCTTCCGGGAACTCGATGGTCATCGGGTGGTCGGGCGCGGCGCCCAGGCGTTCGGCGATGTAGCCGTCCACGCCGGCGTCCAGCCCCGCCGAGGCCACGATCTTGTGGAACAGGTCGGCGCTGATGCCGCCCGAGCAGGAAAAGGTGAGCAGCACGCCGCCCGGCTCCAGCAGCTTGAGCGCCAGGCGGTTGATGTCCTTGTAGGCACGCGCGGCGCGCTCGGCGTGCGCCACCGTGGGCGCGAACTTCGGCGGGTCGAGCACGATGGCGTCGAAGGTGCGGCCCTGGTCGATGAACTCGCGCAGCACCGTGTTCACGTTGGCGTCGAGAAACTCCGTGGCAATGCCCTGCCCTTCGAAGCCGTTGAGCGCCAGGTGCGCGCGCGCCCGCTCGAGCGCGGGCTGCGACGAATCGACCGACACCAGCGAAGCGCCCTCGAGCGCCCCGGCCGCCTTCAGGCCCGCGAGCGCCGCCACGGTGAAGCCGCCCGTGTAGCAGAAGCAGTTGAGCACGCGCCGGAAGCGCCGGTGCTGCGCCAGCTCGGCAAAGCGCTGGCGGCTGTCGCGCTGGTCGAGGTAGAAGCCGGTCTTGTGGCCGGTGGCGATGTCCAGCGACAGCTGCCAGCCGTGCTCGCGGATGGTGATCTGGGTCTCGCCCTCGCCGCGCAGCCAGCCCGTGACCGGCTTCAGGCCCTCGCGCTCGCGGCCGCTGGCGTCGGAGCGTTCATACAGCTTGGTGAGCCCCGTGGCCTTGAGCAGCGCATCGGCCAGCACGTCTTTCCAGCGCTCCACGCCGGCCGACAGAAACTGCGCCACCAGCGTGTCGCCGTAGCGGTCGACGATCAGCCCCGGCAGGCCGTCGGCCTCGCCGTGCACCAGCCGCACGCCGTCGCTCTGCAGGTCGAACAGGCCGCGCGCGTTCACCGCGCGCGTGCAGACCGTGGAAAAAAAAGCAGCGTCGATGCGCTGCTTCTCGTCAAAGCTCCAGGCCCGCGCCCGGATCTTGGAGGTGGGGCCGAAGGCCGCCCACGCGAGAAAGTGGCCGTCGTGCGACTCCACGCGCACCGTTTCCCCCGAGTCCGCGCCGCCGCGCGCAATGGCGGATTCGAAGACCCAGGGATGGCGGCGTTGGAGCGAGCGCTCCTTGCCCGGCTTGAGGCGGAGGGTTTTCATGGGAGATGAATGAAAGAAGAAATGAAAGACGAAAGAAAACGATGCAGGCGACGGGTGGCGGCTACTTGCCGTCCTTGTCCGGCCGGGCCTTGGCGCGCGGATGCGCCGCGTCGTAGACCTTGGCCAGGTGCTGGAAGTCCAGCCGCGTGTAGACCTGCGTGGTCGCGATGTTGGCATGGCCCAGCAGCTCCTGCACCGCGCGCAGGTCGCTGCTCGACTGCAGCACGTGGCTCGCGAACGAGTGGCGCAGCATGTGCGGATGCACCGGCGCGGCCAGGCCGGCCTTCAGGCTGCGCTCGCGCAGCAGCTTCCACACCGCCTGCGACGACATGCGCGCGCCGCGCGCGCTGACGAACAGCGCCGGCTCCTGGCGCTCGCCGCGCACCGCGAGCCAGTCGCGCAGCGCCTCGGCCGCCTTGCTGCCCACGGGCACGCTGCGCCGCTTGCTGCCCTTGCCGAGCACGTGGGCTTCCATGGCGTCGAGGTCGACCCAGCCGAGCGCCGTGGCGCTGGCCTGGGCGTCGAGCCCCGTGAGCTCGCTCACGCGCAGGCCGCAGCCATAGAGCATTTCGACGATGGCGCCGTCGCGCGCTTCGGTCCAGGGGTCGGCCTCGGGGTCGTACAGCTCGGCCAGGCGCACCGCGTCGTCCACGCCCAGCGCCTTCGGCAGCGGCCGGCCCGCCTTGGGCGCGTGCACGTCCTGCACCGGGTTGAAGCCGATCAGCCCTTCATGGCCGAGCCAGCGGTAGAAGCTGCGCCAGCACGACAGCACCAGCGCAATGCCGCGCGGCTCGCGCCCGGCGCTGTGCAGCTGCGCCATCCAGCGGCGGATGTGGGCGGTCTGCACGCGGTCCAGCGGCAGGTTGGCCTCGGCCGCGTGGTCGGTCAGCGCGCGCAGGTGGAAGGCATACAGCTCGACCGTGCGCGGCGCGAGCCGACGCTCCACGCGCACGTGTTCGAGGTATTTGTCGATCCATTCCATGTCGTCGTGCTCCGTGCGGCGCCCGGGCCCGCTAGCTGGAACTAGAACAGATAGCCCAGCGATGCATTGTTCACGATGGCCGCCGGCTCACGCAATGCGCCCTTGAACAGCATGCCCCAGCGGCGCCAGCACGAGGTGGGCGCGGCGGCGTACTGCACGTCGAAGGCCTGGTCGAAGCCGCTGGCACGCACCAGGCGTTCGATGCGCCACAGGTGGTAGGGCTCCGACACGATGATCACGCTGCGCACGCCGTTGGCTTCGAGCACCGTGCGCGACAGCGACAGGTTGGCGCGCGTGGACGACGACACCGACTCCAGCACCATCGGCCCCGTGTAGCCCTCGGCCGTGGCGTGGTCGCGCATCACCTCGGCTTCGATGCGGCCGTCTTCCACGTCGACACCGCCCGAGAACACCAGCGTCTGCACGCGACCGGCGCGCGCCAGCACGATGCCCTGGTCGACCCGGCCCGTGAGGCAGGGGTTGGGCTTGCCGTCGAGGTAGGCGCGGTTGCCCAGCACCAGCGCCACGTCGGCCGCGCGCGGCATCGGGCCGGCCAGGGCGGCCTCGGCACGCTGCCAGATCACGCCCGCGATGGCGACATACGTCAGCACGCCGGCCAGCAAGACCACGCACAGGCCGGTCAGCCAAGGCCGGCGGCGCCACCCGCTTCGCGCGGAACGGCTCAAGGGCGCAGCCGCGACAGCGCGCCCGACGACAGCTCGGCGATGCGCTCGAGAAAGTCCGTGCCCATTTCGGCGTTGAAGCGCTGCGCGTCCGGCGAGGCCAGCACCAGCAGGCCGAAGGCCGGCGACTCGGCGTCGGGGCGCAGCGGAATCAGCGCGATCGACGCGGCGCCCTGCGGCTCGGGCAGCCAGTTGGCCGCCTCGAAGCCCGCGTTGAGCCCGCAGTACGGCGAAGTGAGCGAGGTGGCCAGCGCCTTCACGTCGTCGCTCACCCACTGGGCATAGGCTTCGTTCAGGTACTCGGTGCCGCAGTCCCACACCTTGATGGCCGTTTGCGGCACCAGGAACAGCGACTGCAGGTCGACCGCGATGCGGTACGGCAGGCTGCGCGGGTCGCGCGTGGTCAAGAGGCCCTTGGTCCAGCGCTGCAGGCGGTCGGCGATGACGACGTTTTCGGTGCCGTGGCGCACCATGTCCATCAGGCGGTGCTCCAGCGCCTTGATCTTCTCGCGCAGCATCTCGGCCTGGCGCTCCTGCAGGCTCACGGCGCGGTTGCCGTGCGGGCTGGTGAGCTGCACCTGCGCCAGCAGCTGGGCGTGGCGCTCGAAGAAGTCGGGCGTGTTCGACAGGTAGTTCGCGATGTCGTCTTCGGTGATCGGGTTCATGGCGTTGTTGTCGTGGGTGAATTGGGTCATGGCTGTTCCGAAATGTCGGGCACGTCGATCTCGCCCTCGAACACCGTCGTGGCCGGTCCTGTCATGAGCACCGGCCGGCCGTCGCCCTGCCACTCGATCGTGAGAATGCCGCCGTGCGTCTGCACGTCGACACGGGAATCCAGCAGCCCCAGGCGGATGCCCGCCACCACGGCCGCGCAGGCGCCCGTGCCGCAGGCCAGCGTTTCGCCGGCGCCGCGCTCGAACACGCGCAGCTTGATGTTCGTGCGGTCGACCACCTGCATGAAACCGGCGTTCACGCGCTGCGGAAAGCGCGGGTGGTGCTCGATCTGCGGGCCCTGCTCGGCCACCGGCGCGGTGTCGACGTTGTCGACCACCTGCACCGCGTGCGGGTTGCCCATGGACAGCACCGCTACCGAAACGATAGCGCTGCCGGCCCGGGTGCCCAGCGCCAGGTGCCAGGTCTGCCACGCGCCTTCGTGCTGCGGGTCGAGCCCGGCCGTGTCGAAGGGCACGCGCGCCGGCTCGAAGACCGGGGCGCCCATGTCGACCGTCACGCGGCCGTCGTCGCCCATGCGGGGTTCGATCACGCCGGCCAGCGTCTGCACGCGCACGTCTTTCTTCTCGGTCAGGCCGTGCTCGCTCACGAAGCGCATGAAACAGCGCGCCCCGTTGCCGCACTGCTCCACCTCGCCGCCGTCGGCGTTGTGGATCACGTACTGGAAGTCGATGCCTGCGGCGGGCGACGGGCGCACCGTGAGGATCTGGTCGGCGCCGACGCCGAAATGGCGGTCGGCCAGGAAGCGGTACTGCGCGGCCGTGAGGCCCAGCGTGCCGCGCGTTTCGTCCAGCACGACGAAATCGTTGCCGGCTCCCTGCATCTTGGTAAAGCGGATTCGCATCGCCGGATTATCGCCACCGGCGCCGCCCTTCGCGCCGGAAGGGCCGCAGGGCGCGGCCCTTTCGACACACCCGGCCTCAGCCCTGGATGAACGCCAGCAGGTCGGCGTTCACCTGCGCCGCGTGCGTGGTGCAGGTGGCGTGCGGCGCGCCGGCGTACAGCTTGAGCTGGCTGCCCTGGATCATTTCGGCCGCCAGCTTGCCCGTGGCCTCGAAGGGCACGACCTGGTCGTCGTCGCCGTGGATCACCAGCGTGGGCACGTCGATCTTCGCCATGTCGGGGCGGAAGTCGGTCTCGGAGAACGCCGTCACGCAGTCGATGGTGGCCTTGATCGAGGCCTGCAGCGCGATCTGCAGCGTCTGCTTGAACACGCCCTGCGACACCTTCGCGCCCGGGCGGTTGGTGCCGTAGAACAGCGTGCTGAAGTCGTCGATGAACTGCGCCCGGTCGGCGGCCAGCCCGGCGCGGATGCCCGCGAAGAGCGACGCCTCGGGGCCCACGGGATGGTCCGCGGTCTTCATGAACAGCGGCGTCACCGCGCTGATGAGCGCCAGCTTCGCCACGCGCGCGCTGCCCTTGCGCGCGATGTAGCGCGTGACGTCGCCGCCGCCCATCGAGAAGCCCGCCAGGATCACGTTTTTCAGGTCGAGCGTTTCGATCAGCTCGGCGATGTCGTCGGCGAAGGTGTCGTAGTCGTAGCCGGTCCAGGGCTGGCTGGAGCGGCCGAAACCGCGGCGGTCGAACGCGATGACGCGGTAGCCGCGCTCGGCGAAGAACAGCATCTGGGCGTCCCACATGTCGGCGCTCAGCGGCCAGCCGTGGCTGAAGACGATGGGCTGGCCGCTGCCCCAGTCCTTGTAATAGAGCTCGGTGCCGTCGCGAAGGGTCAGTGTGGTCATGGTTTTTCCTTGAGATGGACGAAAGGGTGAAAGGGAAAGAGAAAGAATCCGCGCCGCTCAGAGCGCCAGGAAGTGATGCACCTCGGGCTTGCCCGGGCCGATGTGAAAGCGCAGCGCCTCGGCCTGCAGGTCGGCGTCGGCGTGCGACACGCGGTGGTGCTGGCGCAGGTGCTCGGCCCACGACTCCACGAGGAACCACTCCATCACGCGCTCGGCGTCGGCCGTGTGCTCGTGCACGCCCCAGGCGTAGGCGCCGTCGCGGCGGCGCTCCAGCGACAGGCGCTTCATCGCATCGAGGAACGCCGGCCGGTCTTCCTTGCGGATGCGGTACTCGACCTGGATCATCACGGGCCCGCGGTCGTGCGCCACCGGCTCGGCCAGGAGCGGCTCGGGCCAGTGGTTCGAGGCCTGCAGGTCGGCCTCGCCGGCGGGCAGCCGCACGCGGTGGAACACCAGCCCCATCACCACCAGCCCCACCGCCCCCGCCACCAGCGTGGCCGGCACGCCGATCTGCTGCGCGACCAGGCCCCAGCCCAGGCTGCCGGCGGCCATGGCGCCGTTGAACACCGTGAGGTACACGGCCAGCCCGCGCCCGCGCACCCAGTTCGGCAGGATCGACTGCGCCACCCCGTTGAGCGTGGTCAGCGCAATGATCCAGCCCAGCCCCAGCACGCCCAGCATCGGCACCGCCAGCCATTGCGGCGGCGCGAACACCAGGGCGCCCATCACCGCGGCCGTGAGCAGCGAGGCCAGCAGCAGCATGCCGTCGGCATCGAGCCGGGCACGCAGCCGCGGCATCACCAGCGCGCCGCCGATGGCGCCCGCGCCCACGGCGCCGAGCAGGATGCCGTAGAAGCTCGCCGTGCCGCCCAGCATCTGGCGCGCCACCAGCGGCAGCAGCGCCCACACCGAGCTGGCGAACAGGAAGAACACCGCCGCGCGCAGCAGCACCACGTGCAGCTCCTTGCTGGCCCGCGTGTAGCGCAGGCCGGCGCGGAAGGCGCCGAAGAAGTTCTCGGACAGCCCGCTGTCCACCGCCGCCGGGCGCTTCCACCACAACAGCGCCGCGATCACGAACACATAGCTCAGCACGTCCAGCCCGTAGGTGGCGGCCGCGCCGAAGCTCGCCAGGATCAGCCCGCCCGCCGCCGGCCCGATGGAGCGCGCGATGTTGATGCCCAGCGAGTTCAGCGCCACCGCGCCCTTGAGCTCGCTGCGCGGCACCAGCTCCGGCACGATCGACTGCCAGGTCGGCCCCATGAGCGCCGCGCCGATGCCGCCCACGAAGGTCAGCGCAATCAGGTACTCGACCGTGAGCGTGCCCGTTTGCGAGAGCACCAGCAGCGTGCCGCTCACCGCGGCCAGCAGCACCTGCACGAAGATCAGGAAGCGCCGGCGGTCGAGGATGTCCGACAGCACCCCCGCCGGAATCGCCAGCAAAAAGATCGGCAGCGTCGCCGCCGTCTGGATCAGCGCCACCGCCGTCGGGCTGGCCGACAGGTCGGTCACCAGCCACGAGCTGGCCACGTCGCGCATGAAGCTGCCGATGTTGCCCAGCACCGTGGCGGCCCACAGCACGGCGAAGACCGGCTGGCGCAGCGGCGCGAACGCGCCGGCGGCTTTGGCTTGGGGCTCAGTCATCGTGGCGCTCCTTGAGGTCGAGCCAGGCAACCAGCACGAAGCCGCCGACCAGGCCCAGGTGTTCGAAGAAGGAGTTGGCCGCCATGAAGCGTTCCTGCCCCAGCGGCATCTCCCAGAAACGCAGCGCGACGAAGGTCGCCATGAGCGTGAAGCCGCCCAGCGCGAGCGCGCCGAGCCAGCGCCAGAAGCCGGTGAGGATGAGCGCCGCGGCGCCCAGCTCCAGCACGATCACCGCCACGGCCAGCGGGCCGGCCGGCGACAGGCCGAAGTGGTTCATCTCGGCGATGGCGGCGTTGAAGTCCAGCGCCTTGTTCAGGCCGCCCTGCAGGTAGGCCGCGCACAGCAGCAGCAAGGCGATCCAGCGCACGGCGGGCGACAGGGTCCAGTGCATGGCCTTCATCACACCGCCCAGCAGGCGCAACCCAGCGCGCCCCAGAAGCTCTTCAGGTCGGCGATGGGCAGCTTGCTGCTCCAGGCCGTCGCGTGGCTGTGGCCGTGCACGTTGCAGTCGTTGGCGCAGGCGCACGACATCGCGGCGTTGCGCATCACCTTCTGCAGCGGCGCGCCCTCGGCCGTGTCGGCCCAGCCGGCATAGCCGCCGAAGGTGCGCGCGGGCGACCAGTCGGGCATGGCGGGCGGCAGGCCGCCTTCGTCGTGCGCGGCGAACGGGCCGGCGCCGTAGACCACCTTGCCGCCCACCATCGTGAGCAGCGCCGTGGTGTCGGCAATCTCCGATTCGGCGCAGGCGAAGAAGTCGCGGTCGGGCACCACCAGGTCGGCGAGCTGGCCTTCCTGGATGCGGCCCTTCTTGCCCTCTTCGTTCGAGAACCAGGTGACGTTCTCGGTCCACATGCGCAGCGCGGCCTCGCGGTCCAGGCAGTTGCGCTGCGGGTACAGCTGCATGCCGCCCACCGTCTTGCCCGTGACCAGCCACGACAGCGACACCCACGGGTTGTACGAGGCCACGCGCGTCGCGTCGGTGCCGGCCGACACCTTCAGGCCGCGCTCCAGCATCTTCTTGACCGGCGGCGTGGCCTCGGCCGCGCCGGGGCCGTAGCGCTCCACGAAATACTCGCCCTGGTAGGCCATGCGGTGCTGCACCGCCACGCCGCCGCCGAGCGCGGCGATGCGGTCCATCGACTTTTCGGAAATCGTCTCGGCATGGTCGAAGAACCAGTTCAGGCCGGCCAGCGGCGTGTCCTTGTTGACCTTCTCGAACACGTCGAGCGAGCGGCTGATGGTTTCGTCGTAGGTCGCGTGCATGCGCCACGGCCAGCGGTTCTGCGCCAGGATGCGCACCACGCCTTCGAGGTCGCCTTCCATCTCGGGCGCCATGTCGGGGCGCGGCTGGCGGAAGTCTTCGAAGTCGGCCGCCGAGAACACCAGCATCTCGCCCGCGCCGTTGTGGCGGAAGTAGTCGTCGCCCTGCTTGTATCTGGAGTTGGCCGTCCAGTTCAGGAAGTCGTCCTTCTCGGCCTTGGGCTTCTGCGTGAAGAGGTTGTAGGCCAGGCGGATCGTGAGCTGCCCGTCGTCGTGCAGCTTCTGGATCACCTCGTAGTCGTCGGGGTAGTTCTGGTTGCCGCCGCCCGCGTCGATGGCGCCGGTCACGCCCAGGCGGTTGAGCTCGCGCATGAAGTGGCGCGTGGAATTGAGCTGGTAGTCGAAGGGCAGCTTCGGCCCCTTGGCCAGCGTGGCGTACAGGATGGCCGCGTTCGGCTTGGCCAGCAGCAGGCCCGTGGGGTTGCCGGCGCTGTCGCGCACGATCTCGCCGCCGGGCGGCGCGGGCGTGTCCTTGGTGTAGCCCACGGCGCGCAGCGCGGCGCCGTTGAGCAGCGCGCGGTCGTACAGGTGCAGGATGAACACCGGCGTGTCGGGCGCCACCGCGTTCAGCTCGGCCAGGGTCGGCAGGCGCTTCTCGACGAACTGGTGCTCGGTGAAACCGCCCACCACGCGCACCCACTGCGGCGCGGGCGTGATCGCCACCTGGCGCTTGAGCATGCCCATCGCATCGGCCAGGCTCTTCACGCCGTCCCAGCGCAGCTCCATGTTGTAGTTCAGGCCGCCGCGAATGATGTGCAGGTGGTTGTCGATGAGGCCCGGCAGCACGCGCTGGCCCTGCAGGTCGATCACGCGGGTCTGGCTGCCGGCCAGCGGCAGCACGTCTTCGGCGCGGCCCACGCGGGTGAAGCGGCCGTCCTTGATGGCCACCGCGTCGGCCGTGGGGTTGGCACGGTCCAGCGTGGTGAAGCGGCCGTTGCGCAGGATGAGGTCGGGGGTCTGGGTGGTGGCCATGGTGGATGCGGGTGCGAGGGAGGTGGCTGCAAAGGCGCCGAGGGCGCCCAGGAAGTGGCGGCGTTGCGGGTCGGGGGCGTTCATGCGTCGCTCCGCTCGGACGGGCGGCTGCCGGCGGCGGCGGACTTCACCGCCCCGGGCTGCGCGCAGGTCGGCAGCTCGCCGAACACGTGCGGCTTGACCTGGTCATGCAGCCACGAGGTGGCGGCCGGCCGGTCGAACACCTGCCGCACCAGCGGCGGGATCTGCTCGCCGAGCAGGATGCCCAAGAGGCCCACCAGGGCGATCACCGGCGGCGCCGGCGAGCGCACCTGGAAGAGCGCGTAGATCACGCCGACCAGCAGGCCGAGCGCGAGGGAAACGACATAGGTCTTCATGGTCGGTCGGCCTTCCGGGTGCTCTGCGCTCAACCCTCGTGGGCGCCGAACATGGTCTTGGCGTACGTCACGCCCAGACCGTAGGCGCCGCCCACCTTCTTCGCAATACCGGTCGTCAACTCGTAGGTGTCGCCACGCGCCCAGTCGCGCTGCAGCTCCAGCAGGTACTGCAGCGAGGTCATCGGCTGCGCGCCGGCCTGCACCATGCGCTCCATCGCGCGGTTGTGCGCCTCGGTGGACACGTCGCCGCAGGCGTCGGCAATCACGTACACCTCGAAGCCCTGGTCCAGCGCCGACAGCGCCGGGCCCACGATGCACACGCTGGTCCACAGGCCGGCCAGCACGATGCGCGGCTTGCCGATGGCGTTCACGCGCTCGATCACGGCGGCGTCTTCCCAGGTGTTCATCGAGGTGCGGTCGAGCATCTTCTGGCCGGGGAAGGCGTCGGTGATCTCGCTGAACATCGGGCCCGAAAAGCTCTTCTCGGCCACGGTCGTGAGGATGGTCGACACCTTGAAGCCGGCCGCCGCCTGCGCCACCAGCGCGGCGTTGTTGCGCAGGTTGACGGCGTCGATCGAGTGCGTGGCAAAGGCCATCTGCGACTGGAAGTCGATCATCACCAGCGTGTGGTCGGTGGGGGTGAGCAGCTTGGCGCCGGCGGTGGGGGTGGCTTGGACGGTCATGAAAGGCTCCTTCGGCAAAGTTGGGTGCGTGGATATTCGATTCGGTTCACAATCGCTTTCGGAGGGAATCTCCTTGGCGTGGGCTGAATCATCCGGTGCACGCAGGCCTCTATCGACGAAACTTTTCACCATCAATGATCGAAGTTTTCGATCATTCCTTTTTTCCTGCGAGGAACGCCCCGTGCTCAAGCTCACCCTGGAAGCCATCGAGGTCGTCGACGCCATCGCGCGCCACGGCTCCTTTGCCGCCGCCGCCGCGCGGCTGAACAAGGTGCCCTCCACCATCTCCTACGCCGTGGGCAAGCTCGAAGAGCAGCTGGGCATGCTGCTGTTCGAGCGCAACGGCCCGCGCGTGACCCTCACCGCCGCCGGCGAGGAAATGCTCAAGGAAGGCCGCTGGCTGCTCGGCGCCGCGAGCGACCTCGAATCGCGCATGCGGCAGATTGCCACCGGCTATGAATCAGAGCTGCGGCTGGTGCACGACTCGCTCATTCCCACGCAGGCCTTCATGGACGACATCCGCGCCTTCGAAGACCTGCGCTGCGGCACGCGGCTGCGCATCGGCTGCGAGGCGCTCACCGGCAGCTGGGAGGCGCTGCGCGAGGGCCGCGCCGACATCGTCGTGGCCGCGGGCGAAGGCCCGGCCGGCGGCGGCCACCAGGCCGTGGCCGTGGGCAGCCTGGCGTTCGCCTTCTGCGTCGCGCCCACCCACCCGCTCACGCGGCTGAAGCGCCCCGTGCAGCGCGGCGACCTCATCGACTGCAACGCCATCGTGGTCGGCGACACCGCGCGCACCCTGTCGGACCGCACCGTGGGCCTCATGGCCGGCCAGCCGCGCATCACCGTGCCGTCGATGGCCGCCAAGGTCGCCTGCCAGGTCGCCGGGCTGGGCCACGGCTTTCTGCCGCGCGCCTGCATCACCGACGAGCTGGCGCGCGGCACGCTGGTCGAACTGCCGACCGAGGAACCGCGCGCGCCCGAAGCCTTCTGGCTCGCGTGGAAGACCGGCGCGCAGGGCCAGGCGCTGCGCTGGTGGCGCGAGCGGCTGCACCGCACGCTCGTGCCCGCGCTGCTGCCGCGTTCGTTCCTCTGAGAAAAGAAAAAAGAGAGGTTGTCGCTCAGCCGCCGGCGCGCAGCTTGTCGAGCGCCCGGTCGAGAAACGCCAGCCGGTCTTGTCCCCAGAAGCGCTCGCCGTTCAGGATGAACGTGGGCGCGCCGAACACGCCCGCTTCCACCGCGTCGGCGCTGTTGGCGCGGTACACGGCCAGCACCTCGGCCGACTGCTCCAGCGCCTGCAGCGCCGCGCCGTCGTAGCCGTTTTCGTCGGCGATCGCGATGCGCACCGCGGCCTGCGCCGTGTCGCGCTCCTCGGCCCACAGCGCGCGCAGCAGCGCGTGCGACAGCGGCTGCGCGTCCAGGCCCTGCAGCTGGGCGGCGATCACCATCCAGCCGGGGTACTTGTTCCAGTTCGGGTCGGTCGGCGCGCCCTTCGGGTAGTGCGCGGGCTCCAGGTTCATCGGCATGCCGAGGTAATCGCGCCAGCGCGACAGCTCCAGCGCGTGGTACGTGCGGCGCGGCTCGGGGCGCGTCTTCAGCGGAATGCCGCCGGTCTGCGGCACCACCGCCTGGAAGTCGTAGGGCTTGAGCGTGAGCTGCACATGGTGGCGGCGCACGATGTCTTGCAGTTGCGGGCCGCCGAGGTAGGCCCAGGGCGAGGAAAGGCTGTAGTAGCAGTCGATGGCGATCATGCGGGGATTATCTTCAGCCCCCGCCCGGCGCGCCGCGCGCCACGGCCATACACCTCGCAACGCACCGCCTCGCGAACGCGGTGAAACTACGCCCCTTGCGCGTTGTGCATCGGCCGGGCCCTGCCCTTGCGATGCCACGCCGCCACTTTCCCGGGAGCCCTGATTTGCAGAAGAACACCCAAGCCAAGATTGCCCGCATTGCCCTGTCGGCCTCGGCCGCCGCCATCGGCAGCCTGGCCGCCTACTGGACCCTGCTCGCCACGCGCCAGGGCCACATTCTTTTCAACGCCCGCAAGCTGCCCGTGGTGCATCTGTCGGACGACTTCTCGACCTACTCGCACCCCGTGCCCGGCGGCATGGTGCGCGGCTACGTGTACCACCCGCAGGGCGAAGACGCGCTGCAGGACCTGTTCATCTACTTCGCCGGCCGCGGCGAAGACGTGCGCGCCACCGCGCAGATGCTGCACTGGCTGCCCGAGGGCTTCGGCTTTGCCGCCCTCAACTACCGGGGCGTGGCCGACTCGCAGGGCGCGCCGTCTGAAATCGCCTCCGTGGCCGACGCCGCCCAGTTCGCCAGCCACCTGCGCCGCGCCTTTCCGCAGGCGCGCCTGCACGTGGTGGGCCGCAGCCTGGGCACCGGCGTGGCCATCCAGCTCGTGGCGCGGCAGGAGTTTGCGAGCCTGCAGCTCATCACCCCCTACGACTCGCTGCTCGAAGTCGCCAAGAAGCGCTTTCCGCTCGTGCCGCTGTCGCTGTTGCTGCGCCACCGCTTCAACTCCATCGAGCACAGCAAGGAAGTCGCCGCCAAGACCCAGGTGCTGCTCGCCGCGAAGGACGACGTGGTGCCCCACGAACGCTCCGAAAAACTCATCGCCGCCTGGCCCACGCCCGTGAGCGTGCAGACCGTGTCGAACTCGGACCACCACAACATCACCGGGCTCGAAGAGACCTGGCTGATGCTGGTGGACTTTGCGTTGACGGCGGTGTTGCCGGAGACGAAGGCGGCGTAGGGGGCGCAAGCGGCCAGGGCTTTTTCAAAGCTCCCGGCAATAGCAGCTGACAGGCTCCCGCGCCAACTCCCCCGCCAGCGCATCCCAGGCCCCCGACGCCACCGCGCCCGCAATGTGCGCCTGGTGGTGCGCCTGCGACGCCCACGATTCGACCAGCGTGAAAACGCAGTCGTTGTCGCTGCGCCCGAACAGCCGCACGCCCCGGCACCCATCCGCCGATGGCAGCGACTGCTTGACCTGGTTCATGAGTTCCGCGAACGCAGACGCGCGCTCGGGCTTGGCTTCGAAAGTGATGATGACGTTGATCGGGTCCATGGACATTTCTTCTTCGCGTTGGCTTGTGGATTCAATGAATGAAAAGAGAGAGCAGGCAGGTTAGCCAGCCCCCTCCCCCGCGCCTAGGCACGAAGCTGCGAAGAAATTGACCATGGCTGCGAAGGACGCAGGCAGCCATGCCGGGGTCACCCCGGCATCACGCCGCCTGCATGCGCCGCACGTACTCCGCAGGCGTCGTCTCGAACCGTCTGCGAAACGCGCGGTTGAAATGCGCCGCGCTCTCGAACCCCACCTTGGCAGCCGCATCGCCGGGGCGCAGCCCGGCGCCCAGCATCAGCGAGCGCGCCTCTTCCAGGCGCAGGTCGCGAATGCAGCGCATCGGCGTGACGCCGGCCACCTCGCGAAAGCTGTGCGCGAAGTGCGAGGGGCTCATGTGGACGTGGCTCGCGATCTCGGCCACCGACAGCGGCCGGCCCAGATGGCGGCGCATGAAGGCGATGGCCGTCTGTATGCGCGCGCCGGCCTTGGTGACGGCGCCCGCGCTGCGGATGGCGGCGGCGGCCTCGGAGCGCAGCAGCCGCAGCACGATTTCCTCGACGGCCAGCGGCGCGAGCGTGCGGCGGTCCACCGGGTCATCGGCCGCCAGCAGCAGGCGGGCGAAGGCCTCGACCACCTCCGGCCCCACCGGGGCCGTGAAGTGCTCGCGCACGCGGGCAGGCTCGGCCGGCAGCGCACCACCGCCTTCGGCCAGTGCGAGGACCGACTTGACCAGCACGTCGGGCGGCAGGTCCAGATGAATGGCCAGGTACGGCGCCGCGGCGCTCGCCCCGACGACCGTGCCGAGGCACGCGACCTCGGCCCCGAGCACCAGGCACTGCGTGGCGCCGTAGGCCAGCGAACGGCCGCCGCCGAGGTGCGCGGTCTTGCGGCCCTGCAAGACCACCACCACGCCCGGCGTGAGGCGCTGGGTTTTCTCGTAGCGGATCGGGTGCGAGAAGCGGTAGCAGCGCAGGCCCGGGTACAGCGCGTCGGTGCGGCCGTCCGCGGGGGTTCGCGCTGCGACCATGTCGCGCAGGCGGGTCCAGGCGGCGGAAATGAAGGTGGCCTCTTCGGGTTTGTTGTTGTTGCTGTCGTCGGCGGCAATGGGCGCAACTGGCATCGGCTTTGTCGTGGAGAAGAGAGAACGCTGGAAAGCGAACGGGATGCGCAGCGTAGCCGGTCAGCGCGCGCCCG
>RCUK01000508.1_pt1 | contig 33969 bp, 34 predicted proteins | sample 2166381 | NCBI WGS metagenome assembly RCUK01 (sample SAMN09932809, study PRJNA488358) | compost metagenome | isolation source: compost soil in an enriched community | place: Germany: Experimental Botanical Garden | reverse complement strand
ATCAAACTGGACGGATCGGCACGCGCTCCACGCCTTGTCGCCATGGTCTTGAAAACCCGCTCCGCCACCCCTACCCCTTGACCAGTCGCCGCGCCGGGCGCGGCATCGTCCAAGGAGCATCGCCACCCATGACCGAGCAGACCCAAAAGCAGACCCTGGGCTTCCAGACCGAAGTCAAACAGCTGCTGCAGTTGATGATCCACTCGCTGTACTCCAACAAGGAAATCTTCCTTCGCGAGCTCATCTCCAACGCCGCCGACGCCTCGGACAAGCTGCGCTTCGAAGCGCTGACCCAGCCGGCCCTGCTCGAAAGCGACGGCGACCTGCGCATCCGCGTCAGCTTCGATGCCGACGCCCACACCCTCACCATCGACGACAACGGCATCGGCATGAGCCGCGAGGACGCCATCGCCCACCTTGGCACCATCGCCAAGTCCGGCACCGGCGACTTCCTGCGCCAGCTCTCCGGCGACCAGAAGAAGGACTCCCAGCTGATCGGCCAGTTCGGGGTCGGCTTCTACAGCGCCTTCATCGTCGCCGACCAGGTCGACGTCTATTCCCGCCGCGCCGGCCTGCCCGCCAGCGAGGGCGTGCACTGGTCCTCGCGCGGCGAGGGAGAGTTCGATGTCGACGCCATCGACAAGCCCGAGCGTGGTACCCGCATCGTCCTGCACCTCAAGGACGACCAGCACGACTTCGCCGACGGCTGGCGCCTGCGCGGCATCATCAAAAAGTATTCCGACCACATCGGCCTGCCGATCCAGATGGTCAAGGAACACCACGGCGAGGACGCCCCGGCCGAGGTCGAATGGGAAACCGTCAACCGTGCCAGCGCGCTGTGGACCCGCCCGCGCACCGAGATCAGCGACGCCGAGTACCAGGAGTTCTACAAGCACGCCGCGCACGACCACCAGGATGCCCTGGCCTGGAGCCACAACAAGGTCGAAGGCAAGCTCGAGTACACCTCCCTGCTGTACGTCCCCGGCCACGCGCCGTTCGACCTGTACCACCGCGACGCGCCCAAGGGCCTGAAGCTCTACGTGCAGCGCGTGTTCGTGATGGACCAGGCCGAGCAGTTCCTGCCGATGTACCTGCGTTTCATCAAGGGCGTGGTCGACTCCAACGACCTGTCGCTGAACGTCTCGCGCGAAATCCTGCAGTCCGGCCCGGTCATCGACTCGATGAAGTCGGCCCTGACCAAGCGCTCGCTGGACATGCTCGACAAGCTGGCCACCGACAAGCCCGAGGTCTATGCCGGCTTCTGGAAGCAGTTCGGCCAGGTGCTCAAGGAAGGCCCCGCCGAAGACTTCAACAACCGCGAGAAGATCGCCGGCCTGCTGCGCTTTGCCTCCACCCATGACGCCAGCGGCGAGCAGAGCGTGTCGCTGGCCGATTACATGGGCCGCATGATCGAAGGCCAGGACAAGATCTACTACCTCACCGGCGACAGCCACACCCAGGTCAAGGACAGCCCGCACCTGGAGGTGTTCCGCAAGAAGGGCATCGAGGTGCTGCTGCTCACCGACCGCATCGACGAATGGCTGATGGGCTACCTGACCGAATTCGACGGCAAGTCGTTCGTCGATGTCGCCCGCGGCGACCTCGACCTGGGCGCGCTGGAAACGGCCGAAGACAAGCAGGCCCAGGAAGCGGCGGCCAAGGACAAGCAGGGCCTGGTGGACCGCATCAAGTCCGCGCTGGGCGAGGACGTGGCCGACGTGCGCGTCTCGCACCGCCTCACCGATTCGCCGGCCATCCTGGCCATCGGCGAGCAGGACCTGGGCATGCAGATGCGCCAGATCCTGGAGGCCAGCGGCCAGAAGGTGCCCGACAGCAAGCCGGTGTTCGAGTTCAACCCGGGCCATCCGCTGATCGGCAAGCTGGACCAGGAAGCGGACGCCGCGCGCTTCGATGACCTCAGCCGCGTCCTGTTCGACCAGGCCGCGCTGGCCGCCGGCGACACGCTGAAGGACCCGGCCGCCTACGTGCGCCGGCTCAACAAGCTGCTGCTGGAACTGTCGGCGTAAGTCGATCCACGCCGGCTGGCTACCGGAGGGGCAGGCGCCGACTTACGATCGGTCCCTGCCCTTTCCACCGTTGCCGGTAGATGCCGACCGAGGGTCGGCATCCGCCGCTCAGGCGCGTTCGTCCAGCAACGCGCCGAGCATCTGGTCGCTGCGGCGGATCACGGCAGCGTTGGCGGAAAACGCCAGCACCGCGTCCTTCGCAGCGAGCAGGTCCGACAGCGGCGCGGTCGGGTCTGCCGCCACCTCTACCAGGCTGGCGTCCACTCCGCCCCCGGCGAGCGCCGCCTGGGCCACGCCGATGCGGGTGCTCCCGGCCACCGGCAGGTGGGCGACGTTCGACGCGGCGGCCTGTATGTCGAGGCTGGCAGCACGCAGGCCCGAACGGGCCATGGACATCACGTTCACGGTTGTGCACTCCACGATGGACCGCCCGCATCCGCTGACGCAGGCATTCACAGCCGTTAACGGCCCGCAGGGCCCAAGCTTTAATCCCGGCGCGCCACCGGCGCCCCGCTCCATGCCCGCAGCTCCCTCCGGTCGTCCACAGGCGCAGTGGTAGCATATCCCCCTGATTTCAGTGCCGAATCCAATGCTCAGTTTCTTCCGTCGCAAAAAGCCCCAGGACGCACCGCAGGACGCGCCCAAGACCCAGCACTACTCGGCCGAAGAGCTGGCAGCGGCGTTCCCGCAGGCCAGCGAAGACCGCCCGGCCACGCCTGCGGCCACGCCGACGGCCACGGTGTCGGAGCCGGTCGCTGCACCCGAGCTGCCGACAGCCGCACCGGCCCTGTCGCTCGACACCGCCGTGGCGGCCGCCCCGCCCGCTGCCACGCCGGTGGCGGCGGTGCTGGAAACCGCCCCGGTGGTCATCGCCGAGCCGATCGCCGCGCCGTTGCCGGCACCGGTACTGGTGGCCAGCGAGGTCACCCAGGAGGCCGCGCAGCCGCTGGCCACCGCCCCGGATGACAGCGTCGCCCCGGCCGCGCCGGGCAAGCCGGGCTGGCGCGACCGCCTGCGCAACAGCGTCATCGCGCGCAGCTTCGGCGGCCTGTTCTCGCGCAATCCCAAGCTTGATGACGACCTGCTGGACGAGCTGGAAACGGCGCTGATCACCGCCGACGTCGGCGTGGGTGCCACCACCGCGCTGGTGGAGGGCCTGCGCAAGCGCATGAAGGCGCGCGAGTTCGTCGATGCCAACGCCCTGCTGGCGGCCCTGCGCGGCGACCTGATCGCGATCCTGCAGCCGGTCGCCAAGCCGCTGGTGATCGACCGCAGCGCCAAGCCGTTCGTGGTCCTCACCGTGGGCGTCAACGGCGTCGGCAAGACCACCACCATCGGCAAGCTGGCCAAGCGTTTCAAGGACGACGGCCACAGCCTCATGCTGGCCGCCGGCGATACCTTCCGCGCCGCCGCCGTGGCCCAGCTGCAGGCCTGGGGCGAGCGCAACGGCGTGGCCGTGGTGGCCCAGGGCCAGAACGCCGATGCCGCCTCGGTGGCCTTCGACGCACTGCAGGCCGGCAAGGCGCGCGGCACCGAAGTGCTGATCGCCGATACCGCCGGCCGCCTGCACACCCAGGGCGGGCTGATGAACGAACTGGGCAAGATCCGCCGCGTGCTCGGCAAGATCGACCCGGCCGCGCCACACGAAGTACTGATGGTGATCGACGGCACCACCGGCCAGAACGCGCTCTCCCAGCTGCGCCAGTTCCACGCCGCGGTCAACGTGACCGGGCTGGTGGTGACCAAGCTGGACGGCACCGCCAAGGGCGGCGTGGTGTTCGCGCTGGCCCGCGAGTTCGGTATTCCGATCCGCTTTGCCGGCATCGGCGAGCGCCCGGAAGACCTGCGCGTGTTCGACCCGGAAGCCTTCGTCGACGCGCTGCTGCCCGACGCGCTGGGCGGCTGACCCAGGCGCGCGCGGGCGCACGCCACGCGCGTCGGGGGTAGAGCCACCCCATGGGTGGCTGCTCGCCCAGGTGCGGCCAAGGCCTCCCACCGCCGCCGCAGCCATCGACGCCGCAGCCACCCATCGGGTGGCTCTATCCTTCTGCGGAAGCCCCATGCCACGCCAGCCAACCGCCCGCGACCCCGCCCCCACCGACGATGCCTTCGTCGCGCGCCTGCTGCCGTGGTTCGACGGCCACGGCCGCCACGACCTGCCCTGGCAGCACCCGCGTTCGCCGTACCGGGTGTGGCTGTCGGAGATCATGCTGCAGCAGACCCAGGTCAGTACGGTCATTCCGTATTTCCTGGCGTTCCTGCGCGTGTTTCCCACCCTGCCCGACCTCGCCGCGGCCAGCAACGATGCCGTGATGGCGCAGTGGGCCGGGCTGGGCTACTACGCCCGCGCGCGCAACCTGCATGCCGCCGCCCAACGCTGCGTTGCAGAGCACGGCGGCACGCTGCCACGTGACGTGGAGGCACTGAACGCGCTCCCGGGCATCGGTCGCAGCACCGCCGCGGCGATCCTCAGCCAGGCCTGGAACGACCGCTTCGCGATCCTCGATGGCAACGTCAAGCGCGTGCTGACCCGCTACCACGGCATCGAAGGTTTTCCCGGACTGCCAGCGGTGGAAAAGGTGCTGTGGGCATTGGCCGACGCGCACGTACAGCACGTGCCCGACGCGCGCCTGGCCGACTACACCCAGGCGCAGATGGACCTGGGGGCCACGGTCTGCACGCGCAGCCGGCCGGCCTGCGTGATCTGCCCCCTGCAGGAGGAGTGCGTGGCGCGACGCGAGGGCCGCATTGACGACCTGCCCACGCCCAAGCCCGCCAAGGCGCTGCCGGAACGCGAGGCCACCGCGCTGCTGCTGCGCGATGGCCAGGGCCGCGTGCTGCTGCAGAAGCGCCCGGATACCGGCATCTGGGCGCAGTTGTGGACGCTGCCGCAGGCCGACAGCGGCAGCGATCTGCAGGACTGGTTCGATGCCCACGTGGACGGCTCGCTGGACGATGCAGATGCACTGCCGGTGCTGGAGCACACCTTCAGCCACTATCGACTGCACCTGCAGGTGCTGGTGCAGCGCGTGCACGGCCTGCGACAGGAGCACCCGGGCCTGCGCTGGGTCGCCGCAGCCGACCTGCCCAGCCTCGGCCTGCCCGCCCCGATCCGCAAGCTGCTGGCCAGCGGCGCCCCGCCGGCCCGGCCCAAGCGCCGTACAATGCGTGGCGCACCACCTTCACCCGAGTCCGAGTAAGCCATGCCCCGCACCGTTTTCTGCCAGTACGAACAACGCGACACCGAAGGCCTGGACTTCGTGCCCTACCCCGGCGAGCTGGGCCAGCGCATCTTCAACGGCATCGGCAAGAGCGCCTGGAGTGCCTGGCTGGCCCACCAGACCATGCTGATCAACGAAAACCGGCTGTCGCCGCGCGATCCCAAGCACCGCGCCTTCCTGGAAGCGGAGCTGGTCAAGTTCCTGTTCGAGAAGGACGCCGAAAAGCCGGCAGGTTTCGTTCCCGAAGCCTGATGCCCAACGCGTGCCGCCCCACGGTCGGCACCCCACCCGCGCCGCCGCCGTTACGGCGTCAGTTCGCCGGGGCGGCCTGGGCGTCCTCGCGTTCCTGCACCTGCGCCTGGCGCAGTTCCTTTTCAGACGCGCGCAGCGCCTGCACATCCAGCTTGCGGATGCTGGCGATGAAGCACGGCATGTTCATCGGCCCCGGGGTCGGATCGCGCACCAGCACCTTGTCGAAGCGGGCCGAGACCCGCCCGACCCGGCTGGTCAGCGCGATCGCCGGCGCGTAGTCCAGGCCCTGGCAGGGGCCGCGCAGTTCCAGCAGGTAGCCTTCGCTGGGGCGGGTCCACACCGCCAGCGCGCTGTCGCCCAGCTCGGTCCAGCCCGACAACGCGCCATACAGCGGCATGTCCTGCTGGGGCGGTGCGGCGTGGGCGCGGTACAGCGCCAACCGCTGCTCGCCGCTGAGCCGGCCGGTGGTGGCGCAGCCGACCAGGGTCAGGCACAGCGCGGCGGTGGCAATCAGGGTCTTCATGGCGCCTCCATCGGGGATGACTGCGCCGATGATGCACCTTTGGCGTGAGGCCGGCAGCAGGGTCGCGCCGGCCATTCAGCGGCCAGCTCAGACCTGGCTGTGGGCCAGGCTGTGCAGGCGCCCTTCGCGCAGTTCCAGCACGCGGTCCAGCTTGCGCGCCAGGCTGCGGTCATGGGTCACCAGCACCAGGCTGGTGTGGTGGGCGCGGTTGAGTTCGAGCATCAGCTCGAACACCGTGCCGGCGGTCTTGTCGTCCAGGTTGCCGGTGGGTTCGTCGCCCAGCACGCAGGCCGGACGGTTGACCAGCGCACGCGCCACCGCAGCGCGCTGGCGCTCGCCACCGGACAGTTCGCCGGGCTTGTGCTCCAGGCGGTGCCCCAGGCCCACCGATTCCAGCAGCGCCTGCGCGCGGCCCTTGGCGGTAGCCACGTCCTCACCGCCCAGCAGCACCGGCATCATCACGTTTTCCAGCGCGGTGAACTCGGGCAGCAGGTGGTGGAACTGGTACACAAAGCCCAGCGCCCGGTTGCGCAGCTGGCCGCGCTGGCCATCGGACAATCCGGACATGCGCTGGCCGGCCACGAACACTTCGCCGGCCGTAGGCGTATCCAGCCCGCCCAACAGATGCAGCAGCGTGCTTTTGCCGGCGCCGGAGGCGCCGATGATCGCCACCGTCTCGCCGGCGTTCACGCCCAGGTCCAGGCCGTTGAACACCGGGGTCTGCATGCGGCCTTCGGCATAGGTCTTGGCCAGGCCTTCGGCGCGGATGACTTCGTCGCCGCGGTTGATCGGCTCATTCATAGCGCAGGGCCTCCGCCGGCTGGGTGCGGGCGGCGCGCCACGCGGGGTACAGCGTGGCCAGGAAGCTCATGGCCAGCGCGATCACGGTGATGATGACAATGTCCGGGGTCTGCATGTCGGTCGGCAGGCCGGTGATGTAGTAGACGTCCTCGGGCAGCAGCTTGACGTTGAACACCGTCTCGATCGCGCCCAGGATGCGCTCCAGGTTCAAGGTCAGGGTAATGCCACCGATGACCCCGGCCACGGTGCCGATGATGCCGATCAGCGAGCCCTGCACCATGAACACCTGCATCACCCCGCCCGGGGTCAGGCCCAGGGTGCGCAGGATGGCGATGTCGGCCTGCTTGTCGGTGACCAGCATCACCTGCGAAGACACCAGGTTGAACGCGCCCATGGCGATGATCAGCGAGAGCAGGATGCCCATCACCACCTTCTCCATGCGCAGCGAGTGGTACAGGTTGGCGTTCTGCTGGGTCCAGTCGCTGACCCGGTAGCCGCCCCCCAGGCTGTGCGCCAGGTCCACGCCCACGTCCAGCGCGTGGTCCATGTCATGCAGCTTCAGGCGCACGCCGGTCACCCCGTCCATGCGCAGCACGCGCTCCAGGTCGGCCATGTTGGCGAACGCCACGCCCTTGTCGATTTCGTTGTAGCCGGCCTCGAAGATGCCGCTGACGGTGAAGCGCTTCAGCCGCGGCATCGCGCCCACCGGGGTGCCCTGCACTTCGGCCAGGGTCACCAGCACGGTGTCGCCCACGTCCACGCCCAGCCAGATCGCCAGTTCCTTGCCAACCAGCAGGTTGTAGCTGCCCGGCGTGAGGCTGTCGAAACTGCCCTTGACCAGTTTCTGGTTGATCACCGACACCCCCGGCTCCAGCGCCGGGTCGATGCCCTGCACGATCGCGCCCTGCACGCGCGGGCCACTGAGCATCGCCTGGATCTCGATGTAAGGCGCGGCACCGGCCACGCGCGGATCCTTCCGGGCCACGTCCACGGCACGCTGCCAGTCGGACATCGGCGCGCCATCGCTGGTGATGGTGGTATGTGCGGTCATCTGCAGCAGGCGGTCGCGGATCTCCTTCTGGAACCCGCTCATCACCGCCAGGGTGGTGATCAGCACGGTCACGCCCAGCGCGATGCCGAGGATGGAGGCCATCGAAATGAAGGAGATGAAACCGTTGCGGCGTTTGGCCCGCAGGTAGCGCAGGCCGATCGAGACAGGAATGGGTTTGAACATGCAGGTACGCCGGACAATTCAGGCTATGGTGCCACTGCCGGACGTGAACGGGAAATGCAGTGTGCGCGGGCGGCCAGTCGCAGTTCACGTCGTTGCGCCGGCGCCAGCGTATCCGGCCAGAACAGCCGCCAGTGGCGGCGGCCGTGGCAGCGCCAGGCCAGTTGCAGCAGTACGCCGCGATCGGACAGCTGCAGGTCCTGGACCGGCTCGCCGGCCACCTCGGCCAGGTCCTGCCCGGGCGGGACCACGATGGACAGGGCGGGCAGGTGGCCATAGCGCCAGGCCTGCGCCGCCCCCCATCCCAGCGCCAGCGGCGCGGCCAGCCAGCACCACGGTGCAGGCACCGCGCTGCTGCACAGCGCCCAGGGGGTCAACGCGGTCATCAGCCAGTGCGCGGCGCATTGCCAGCGCGAGGGCCGCCACTCAAGCCGGCAGGGCGCGGATCCGTGCGATGAGCGCGGCGGGCTGGGCATGCGGGCACTCCTCGTAACCCATGAACCAGCGCCACAACTTATCGTCTTCGCTTTCCAGCAGGAACAGGAAAACCTCGCGCTCTTCGGTCGGGGCCTGCAGCCAGCAGCGGTCCAGGTAGCGGCCGAACAGCTGGTCCAGCTCGCGCATGCCGCGGCGGCAACGCCAGCGCAGCTTTTTCAGTTCGGTGGCTTCGTCCATCGATGGGGCTCCTTTGATGGAGTAACGCGGTGCCACGGGATGCGCGGACACGCCTTGGCGCGTGGCGACGCGCCGATCAGCAAGGCGCCCCAACCATGCTGGGGCGCGGCTCTGCCATGTCGATCATTTTTTGCAGGGCCACGCATGGCGTGGCCCTGCAGGACGCACCTGGATCAGGCGCGGCGCGCCATCATCAGCTTCTTGATCTCGGCAATCGCCAGCGCCGGGTTCAGGCCCTTGGGGCAGGTCCGGGCGCAGTTCATGATGGTGTGGCAGCGATACAGCTTGAACGGATCTTCCAGGTCGTCCAGGCGCGCACCGGTGTCTTCATCGCGCGAGTCGACGATCCAGCGGTAGGCCTGCAGCAGGATCGCCGGCCCCAGGTAGCGTTCGCCATTCCACCAGTAGCTCGGGCAGCTGGTGGAGCAGCACGCGCACAGGATGCACTCGTACAGGCCGTCCAGCTTCTTGCGGTCTTCCGGCGACTGCAGGCGCTCGCGATCCGGCGGCGGCGGGGTCTGGGTACGGATCCACGGCTTGATCGAGGCGTACTGCGCGTAGAAGTGGGTCAGGTCCGGCACCAGGTCCTTGACCACGCTCATGTGCGGCAGCGGGTAGATCGGCACTTCGGCCTTGCCGCAGTCGGCGATGGCGCGGGTGCAGGCCAGCGTGTTGGTGCCGTCGATGTTCATCGCGCACGAACCGCAGATGCCTTCGCGGCACGAACGACGGAAGGTCAGGGTCGGATCGACCTCGTTCTTGATCTTGATCAGCGCGTCCAGGACCATCGGGCCGCAGCTGTCCAGGTCGATCTCATAGGTATCGGTGCGCGGGTTGCTGTCGTCGTCGGGACTCCAGCGGTAGATCTTGAAAGTGCGCGTGTTCTTCGCACCGCTCTTGGCGGGGAAGTGCTTGCCCTTTCCGATCTTGGAATTTTTGGGGAGGGAAAACTCGGCCATGGCTGTTCTCGTTGGCTCAGGCGGCTCGCGCTGCGAAGCAGGCGCGGCTTGCACGGAAGATGAGGAAGTCGACCCCGCCGACCCGCCGCGCGCGCAGCACCCCGCCCGGGCGGGCGAAGGAGCTGGCAGGCGCTGCGAGGCCGGAGGTCATGCCGCAGGTCTCTTAGTACACGCGCGGCTTCGGCGGCACCACGTCCACGTCCTTGCTCAACGTGTACATGTGCACCGGACGATAGTCGAAGCTGCACTTGCCCTTGTCGTCGACGTTGACCAGCGTGTGCTTCTGCCAGTTCTCGTCGTCGCGGTCCGGGAAGTCCTCGTGCGCATGCGCGCCACGGCTTTCCTTGCGCTGTTCGGCCGAGTTGATGGTGGCCACCGCGTTGAGCAGCAGGTTGTTCAGCTCGTAGGTTTCGATCAGGTCCGAGTTCCACACCAGCGAACGGTCGGAGACCTTGACGTCCTGGAAGGAGTCGAAGATCTCGGCCATCTTGGCGCAGCCCTCTTCCAGGGTCTTGCTGGTGCGGAACACCGCCGCGTCGTTCTGCATGGTGCGCTGCATGCGATCGCGGATGACCGAGGTCGGGGTGTCGCCGTTGGCGTAGCGCAGCTTGTCCAGCAGGCCCAGCGCCTTGTCGCAGGCGTCCGAGGCCAGGGTCTTGTGCGGCGCGCCGGACTTGATCGTCTCGGCACAGCGGTTGGCCACCGCACGACCGAACACCACCAGGTCCAGCAGCGAGTTGGAGCCCAGGCGGTTGGCGCCGTGCACCGACACGCAGGCCGCCTCGCCGATGGCGTACAGGCCCGGGACCACGGCATCGTTGTTGTCGCCCAGCTTGCGCACGACTTCGCCGTGGTAGTTGGTCGGGATGCCGCCCATGTTGTAGTGCACGGTCGGAATGACCGGGATCGGCTGCTTGTGCACGTCCACGCCGGCGAAGATGCGCGCGCTTTCTGCGATGCCCGGCAGCTTGTCGTCGATCACGCCCGGGCCGAGGTGGGTCAGGTCGAGCAGGATGTGGTCCTTGTGCTCGCCGACGCCGCGGCCTTCGCGGATTTCGATGGTCATCGAACGCGACACCACGTCGCGCGAGGCCAGATCCTTGTAGTGCGGTGCATAGCGCTCCATGAAGCGCTCGCCGTTGCTGTTGCGCAGGATGCCGCCTTCGCCACGCACGCCTTCGGTGATCAGGCAGCCCGCGCCGTAGATGCCGGTCGGGTGGAACTGCACGAACTCCATGTCCTGCATCGGCAGGCCGGCACGCATGACCAGACCGCCGCCGTCGCCGGTGCAGGTGTGGGCCGAGGTGGCGCTGAAGTAGGCGCGACCGTAACCGCCGGTGGCCAGCACCACGCCGTGGGCGCGGAACAGGTGCAGCGAGCCGTCGGCCATGTCCAGGGCGAGCACGCCGCGGCAGACGCCTTCCTCATCGAAGATCAGGTCGAGCGCGAAGTACTCGATCATGAAGCGCGCGTTGTGCGCCAGCGACTGCTGGTACAGCGTGTGCAGCATGGCGTGGCCGGTACGGTCGGCCGCCGCGCAGGTGCGCTGCGCCGACGGACCTTCGCCGTACTTGGTGGTCATGCCGCCGAACGGGCGCTGGTAGATCTTGCCGTCTTCGGTGCGGCTGAACGGCACACCGTAGTGCTCCAGCTCGATGATGGCCGGAATCGCTTCGCGGCACATGTATTCGATCGCGTCCTGGTCACCCAGCCAATCCGAGCCCTTGATGGTGTCGAAGAAGTGGTAGCGCCAGTCGTCCTCGCCCATGTTGCCCAGCGCGGCGGAAATACCGCCCTGCGCGGCCACGGTGTGCGAACGGGTCGGGAAGACCTTGGTCAGGCAGACGGTCTGCAGGCCCTTGGCGGCCAGGCCGAACGTGGCGCGCAGACCGGCGCCGCCAGCCCCCACCACGACCATGTCGTACTTGTGTTCGGTGATCTTGTAAGCGGACATCTAATCTGGATTCCTGTCTTGGTGCCTGGACTCAGGCAACGCCGAGCGCAATGCGGGCGACCGCAAAAACACTGACGATCGCGCCGAGCACGGCGATGAACTTCACCGTGGTCTGCAGCGCCAGGGCCAGCAGCGAGTTGTGGATGTAGTCTTCCAGCACGACCTGCAGGCCGAGCTGGGCGTGCCAGAACATCGCGACCAGGAAGCCGACCAGCAGCACCGCGTTCCACGGCTTGGACACCGCGTCGGTGGCGGTCACGTAATCGGCGCCGATCAGGCTCAGCACGAACACCAGGAACCACACGGTCAGGCCGACCAGCGCGGTGGCGGTCAGGCGCTGCATCACGAAGTGCTCGGTGCCGGTCTTGGCAGCACCAAGGCCACGCACGTTCTTCAACGGGGTACGGAACTTGTTCATGCGGCGGCTCCGACGAACACATAGGCCCAGACCAGGGCGGTGATCACCAGGCTGGCGAAGACGGAGATCCAGCTGCTGCGCACGAACGCCGGGATCGAGAAGCCGATCGCGAAGTCCTGCACGATATGGCGCAGGCCATTGCACAGGTGGTAGGCAAACGACCACGTCCATGCGAACAGGAAGAGCTTTCCGTACCAACTACCGGCCTGGCCGGTGAAGCAGTTCCAGGATTCAGGACCCGTCATCAGGGCCAGCAGGCCGCCGGCGATGATCAGGGCTCCAACAGACAGAAAGATGCCGGTGGCTCGATGCAGGATCGAGGTGGCCATCTGGATCTGCCAGCGATACACCTGAAGGTGCGGGGAAAGGGGACGTTCTCTGGCGGCCATTCGCTGGGCTCGTTGTCTCGGCTGGGCGGCGCAATGCCGCGTTGGCTCAATGCTGATCAAAAATCGATGCAGCGTCCGTTTTTCTCCCAGTCTCCATACCGCACCGGATCGAGTCCGCCGCGGCCACCGATCTCCACGGGCACCGCGGGGGTCTCAGGCAGCGGCTGCGCCTGGTCGACCTGCGGGGCTTGGGAGTCGGAATCTGGAGTGGGGGTTGTTTGGCCTATCATGGGTGGTCTCGCAACGCACAAATTTTAGACCCCGTTCACGTGCCTGACAACCTGCCCATGAATTTCAACGGTTTTCCGCGCCTCTCCGGTCACCAGCTGCTCAGTCTGGACGGCGCGGATGCGGCGGTGTTCGCCCATGCCCAGTTCGCCAGCGACGTCACCGCCCTGCCCCCGCGGCATTGGCAGTGGAGCGCCTGGCTGAGCGCCAAAGGCCGCACCATTGCTGTGTTCCAGCTGATCCGGGTGGATCCGGAACGGATCCTGCTGGTGCTCGCCGATGGCGATGCCGATGCGATTGCGTCGCAATTGCAGCGTTTCGTGTTCCGCCGCAAGGTCAGGATCGGCGTCTGCGACGATCGCATCGTGGCCGGCAGCTTCACTGCGCCGGATGCCGCCTCGGGCGCGGCAATCGCCGTGGACGGTGAGACGCTGGAGCTGGATGTGGGCAGCGATGCACTGCCGCGCACCCTGCGGATCGCCCCGCTGCAGGACCACGCCTGCGCCGACGATGCCGCCTTCGCGCTTGCCTGGCGGCAATCGGATCTGCGCTACGGCGTGCCGCGCCTGGCCCAGGACCAGCGCGAACAATGGACTCCGCAACAGCTGGGGCTGGACCGTTTGAACGGCTACAGCGTCAAGAAGGGCTGCTACCCCGGCCAGGAAATCGTCGCGCGCACCCATTTCCTGGGCAAGGCCAAACGCGCCCTGCAGCTGCTGCGCGTGGGCGACGGCGTGGCCAGTGGCGCGCAGGTACAGCAGAACGGCGCGGCCATCGGCACCGTGGCCAGCGTGGCCGGCGACCTGGCCCTGGCAGTACTGCCGCTGGAGATCGCGGCAGCGCCGTTGTCGGTGGATGGGACTGAAGCGGTGCACCTGCCGCTGCTGGATGGCCTGGCCCGCTAGGCAGCCACCGCGGGTCGATGCGCCCCACCATGGACGATGGTGGGGCGTGGTTGCCGGCGACCGGCCCGCAACCTCAGGCCGCGCTCAGGCGCTCGCCGCTCTCGGCATCGAAGAAATGCAGGCCCTGCGGCTGGATCGCCACGCTGATGGCCTCACCCACGTTGGGCAACGCCTGCGGCGCCACGCGCATCACCAGGGCCTGGCCACCACTGGTCATGTTGACGAAGATCTCGTTGCCGACCGGCTCGATGCCATCGATGATCGCCTCGAACGCCGTCATATCCCCGGCTACCGCCGGCTGCAGGTGCTCCGGGCGCACGCCCACCGCCACGGTGCGGCCGATCCACGCCGGATCGATCGTGGCCTGGCCCAGCGGCGCGCTCCACTGCGCCTCCTGCACCACCACGCCGCTGTCGCTGCGCTGCAGGCTGCCGCGCAGTACGTTCATCGCCGGGCTGCCCAGGAAGCCGGCCACGAACAGGTTGGCCGGGCGGTCGTACAGCGCCATCGGCGTATCGATCTGCTGGATCACCCCATCCTTGAGCACCACGATGCGCTGGCCCAGGGTCATCGCCTCGACCTGGTCGTGGGTCACGTAGATCATCGTGGTGCCGAGCTTGCGGTGCAGCTGCGCGATCTCGGTGCGTACGCTGTGGCGCAGCTTGGCATCCAGGTTGGACAGCGGCTCGTCGAGCAGGAACACCGCCGGTTCGCGCACCAGCGCACGCCCCAGCGCAACGCGCTGGCGCTGGCCGCCGGACATCGCCTTGGGCAGCTTGTCGAGCATGTCGGTCAGGCCCAGGGTCTGCGCCGCCTCGGTCACGCGCTTGCTGATCGTGGCCTTGTCGTGGCCACGCAGCTTCAGCCCGAACGCCAGGTTCTCGGCCACCGTCATGTGCGGGTACAGCGCGTAGCTCTGGAACACCATGGCGATGTCGCGATCCTTCGGCGCCACGTCATTGACCACCCGGTCGCCGATGGTCAGCGTTCCGCCACTGATCTCCTCCAGGCCGGCCACCATGCGCAGCAAGGTCGACTTGCCACACCCGGACGGGCCCACCAGCACCATCAATTCACCATCGGCCACTTCGAAGGTCGCGCCCTGGACGGCCACCTGGCCGTTGTCGTAGACCTTGCGTACGCCCTGCAACTGCACTTTTGCCATATCACCCATTCCAGTCCGCCCGCTGCCGGGCTGTTGTGCGGAACTGCCTTCGGCCCTCCCGATGGCAGGTCGATGGCGTGGTGCCGCATGACGGCGACCACTGCAATCGAATACAGTCTGCTCATTCTGCCATGTAAACGTTTTCACGTGGCAGTATCCATTGGTCGGTCATGACCGCGACGCATCGATGAGCCCACAGTCTCCCGATCCGAGCGCTGCATGCCCCATGATGCGCGGGCGCGTGCCTGTTCATGTTGCCTCCGCAGCATCGGACATCACGCCCGGCGAGACCCCCGAGAACATAGACGAGAAGCGATTGACAACGATGTCACCCGGATCTGAAACTCGAGCGATGCACGACACCCTCTTCCTGTTCGGCGCCACCGGCGACCTGGCCCAGCGCTATCTGTTCCCCTCCCTGTTGCGCCTGCTGGGCGACGGTCTGCTGCCGGAGGACTTCAAGGTCCGCGCGCTGGCGCTGTCCCCGCACGACACCGAGGGCTTCCGCGAGATCCTGCGCCCCCGCCTGCAGCAGGCCATGCCGCTGGCCAGCCAGGAGGACATCGCCTCCCTGCTGGCGCGCATCGACTACCGCTCGGTGGATCTGCGCAACCCGGACTCGGTGGCCGAGTCGGTGGCCGACCTGGTCCACCGCCACTGCGTGAGCTACCTGGCGATCCCGCCCGGCCTGTACATCTCCACCTGCGAAGGCCTGGCCAAGGGCGGCGCCCTGGCCGCCCCGCACCGCCTGATGCTGGAAAAGCCGATCGGCAGCGACAGCGCCAGCGCCGAGGAGATCATCTCCAGCATCGGCCAGTGGATCGACGAAGACCGCGTATTCCGCCTGGACCACTACCTGGGCAAGGCGGCGGTGCAGAACCTGATCGCACTGCGCTTCGGCAACACGCTGCTGGAGGCGGTGTGGAACCGCAACTACATCGAGTCGGTGCACATCCTGGTCGCCGAGAGCGAAGGCGTGGACGGCCGCGATGCCTACTACGCCCGTTCCGGCGCGCTGCGCGACATGGTCCAGAGCCACATCCTGCAGCTGCTGTGCCTGGTGGCGATGGAGCCGCCGGCCTCGCTGGAAGCCGACCGCATCCGCGACGAGAAGGTCAAGGTGCTGCGCGCTCTGCGCCCGCTGGACGCCAAGCACGCCGCGCGTGACAGCGTGCGCGGCCGCTACACCGCCGGCACCATCAACGGCCAGCCGGCGCAGGCCTACCAGCCGCCGGAAGGCAGCGAGGTGGAGACCTTCGCCGGGGTCACCGCGCACATCGACAACTGGCGCTGGTCCGGGGTGCCCTTCCACCTGGTCACCGGCAAGCGCCTGGCCGAGCGCACCACCCGCGTGGTGGTCACCCTCAAGCCGGTTACCCACTGGCTGTTCGAACGCCCGGACCGCGGCAACGCCACGCCCAACCGCATCACCTTCCAGCTGCAGCCGCAGGAAAACATCGAGCTGGGCTTGATGAGTTCGCTGGCCGGCCCGGAATGGGGCGCACTGGAACTGCACCCGCTGGAACTGGAACTCTCGGTGCCGACCGGCCTGCATCGCCGCATCGCCTACGAGCGGCTGTTCCTGGATGCCTTCAATGGCAACCACGCCTTGTTCGTGCGCGATGACGAAGTGCGTGCGGCCTGGGCCTGGATCGACAGCGTCAGCGATGCCTGGAAGGCCGCCAAGCTGCCGCTGGAGCCCTACCCGGCCGGCGAGTGGGGCCCGCGCGACGCCGTCGGCTTCCTGCCCGCCGATGTCGATGCCGAGGCTGGCCGCAAGGACGGCAACGCATGACGCTGCAGACCCCCCCGGTCCTGGTCGCCGACATCGGCGGCACCAACGCCCGCTTCGCGCTCGCCGACACCGGCCTGGACGCACCGCTGCAGCAGGACAGCATCCGCGAGTTCGCCGTCGCCGAGTTCCCCTCGCTGGGCGAGGCCGCGCAGCATTACCTGGAACAGGTCGGCGCGCAGGCCAAGCGCGGCGTGTTCGCCGTGGCCGGGCGCGTGGATGGCGACGAGGCGCGCATCACCAACCATCCGTGGGTGATCTCGCGCAGCCGCACCGCGCACATGCTCGGTTTCGACGAACTGCACCTGATCAATGATTTCGCCGCGCAGGCGATGGCCATCTCGCTGCTGCAGCCGCAGGACGTGGTCCAGGTCGGCGGCGCGGCGTGGGTGCCGGGCAAGCCGGGCCAGCCGCGCAACTACGCGGTGATCGGCCCCGGCACCGGGCTGGGCGTGGGCGGCCTGATCCTGCGCCACGGCCGCTGCTATCCGCTGGAAACCGAGGGCGGCCATGTCAGCTTCCCGCCGGGCACGCCGGAGGAAATCCGCATCCTGGAAATCCTCTCCGAACAATTTGGCCGGGTTTCCAACGAGCGCCTGATCTGCGGCCCGGGACTGGTCAACATCCATCGCGCCGTGTGCGAGATGGCCGACATCGATCCGGGCCAGCTGCAGCCGGTGGATGTCACCGCCCGTGCGCTGCACGGCGATCCCCAGGCCATGCGCGCGGTGGACGTGTTCTGCGCGGTGTTCGGCGCCATCGCCGGCGACCTGGTGCTGATGCAGGGCGCCTGGGATGGCGTGTTCCTCACCGGCGGCCTGACCCCGAAGATGCTCGATTCGCTGCAGCATTCCGGCTTCCGCCAGCGCTTCGAACACAAGGGGCGCTTCTCTTCGATCATGGCCCGCGTCCCGTCGCTGGCGGTGATGCACCCGCATGCGGGCCTGCTCGGCGCGGCCGCCTACGCCGCCGATACCGAGCGCGACCCGCCAGGACAGACCGCATGAACACGCTCGATAGCTCCGACCGCTTCACCCTGGTCCGTCACGGCGACGCCGATGGCTGGATCGAGGCCATCGCCGCAGAAATGGCCCAGGCCCTGAACCAGGACATCACCACCTTCGGCCGCGCACGCATGCTGCTGTCCGGCGGCACGACCCCGGCGCCGGTGTACCAGGCGCTGGCCGAGCTGGACGTGCATTGGGACCGGGTCGAAGTGAGCCTGGTCGATGAGCGCTGGCTGTCGCCGCAGGATCGCGACAGCAATGCCTGGCTGGTCCGCGAGAGTTTCCTCAACCGTGCCGAAGGCGCGCACTTCGATCCGCTGGTGCGGATCGGCAAGCCGCTGCCCGAGTGCGTGTACAGCGCCAACCTGCAGGCCCAGCACAGCCAGGCCCCGTGCCTGAGCGTGCTGGGGATGGGCAACGACGGGCATACCGCCTCGCTGTTCCCCGGCTCCAAGGACCTGGCCCGCGCGCTGGAAAGCACCCTGCCCTACGCCGCGCTGGACGCCACCGGTTGCCCCGGTGCCAACCAGTGGCCCCTGCGCATCACGCTCACCCCGCACGGCCTGAAGCAGAGCCGCCAGCGCCTGCTGCTGCTGCGCGGCAAGCAGAAGCTGGACGTGCTCAAGCAGGCCCTGGACAGCAACAATCCGCAGCTGTATCCCATCCTCAACGCGATCGATCTCGACGGCGCCAAGCTGCGCGTCCACTGGTGTGACTGACCTCCTCCGGTGCTGTTCCGTTCGCCCTCTCATAGCCGGTAGCCAATGAGCCTGCATCCCCAACTCCATGCCATCACCCAGCGCATCGTCCAGCGCAGCGTCGCCTCGCGCGCGGCCTACCTTGCCGGGATCGATGCCGCGCTGCGCGATGGTCCGTTCCGTTCGCGGCTGAGCTGCGGCAACCTCGCCCACGGGTTCGCCGCGTGCGGGCCGACCGACAAGTCGCGCCTGCGCGGCGGGGTCACCCCGAACCTGGGCATCATCACCGCCTACAACGACATGCTGTCGGCGCACCAGCCGTTCGAGCATTACCCGGAGATCCTGCGCCAGGTCGCCCGTGACATGGGCGCCACCGCGCAGGTCGCCGGTGGCGTGCCGGCCATGTGCGACGGCGTCACCCAGGGCCGCGGCGGCATGGAGCTGTCGCTGTTCTCGCGCGATGTGATCGCCCAGTCCACGGCGATCGGGCTCAGCCATGACATGTTCGATGCCAGCGTCTACCTGGGCGTGTGCGACAAGATCGTGCCCGGCCTGCTGATCGGCGCACTGGCCTTCGGCCACCTGCCGGCGATCTTCCTGCCGGCCGGTCCGATGACCCCGGGCATCCCCAACAAGCAGAAGGCCGAAGTGCGCGAGCGCTACGCGGCCGGGCTGGCCACGCGCGAGGAACTGCTCGAGGCCGAGGCCGCGTCCTACCACGGTGCCGGCACCTGCACGTTCTATGGCACCGCCAACTCCAACCAGACCCTGCTGGAGGCGATGGGCGTGCAGTTGCCGGGCGCTTCCTTCGTCAATCCGGATACACCGCTGCGCGATGCCCTCACCCGGCGCGCCGGTGAGCGTGCGCTGGAGATCAGCGCGCTGGGCGATGACTTCCGTCCGCTCGGCCGCCTGATCGACGAACGCGCGATCGTCAACGCGGTGGTGACCCTGATGGCCACCGGTGGTTCGACCAACCACACCATCCACTGGATCGCGGTGGCGCGCGCCGCCGGCATCGTGCTGACCTGGGACGACATGGACCAGTTGTCGCAGCTGATCCCGCTGCTGGCGCGGGTGTATCCGAACGGCGAGGCCGACGTGAACCGCTTCGCCGCCGCTGGTGGCACCGCGTTCGTGTTCCGCGAACTGATGGAGGCCGGGCTGATGCACGCCGACCTGCAGACGGTGGCCGAGGGCGGGATGCGCCAGTACGGCCAGGAGCCGGCGCTGCGCGACGGCACGCTGGTCTACATCGACGGCGTGCGCGAGAGTGCCGATGCGGACGTGGTGCGCGGGGTGGCCGAACCGTTCGAGGCCCAGGGCGGGCTGCGCCTGCTGCGCGGCAACCTGGGCCGTTCGCTGATCAAGCTGTCGGCAGTGAAGCCGCAGTTCCGCACGATCGAGGCGCCGGCGGTGGTGGTGGATGCGCCGCAGGTGCTCAACAAGCTGCACGCCGCCGGTGTGCTGCCACACGATTTCGTGGCGGTGGTGCGTTACCAGGGGCCGCGCGCGAACGGGATGCCCGAGCTGCATTCGCTGGCGCCGCTGCTGGGGCTGCTGCAGAACCAGGGGCGCCGCGTGGCGCTGGTGACCGATGGTCGGCTGTCGGGGGCGTCGGGCAAGTTCCCGGCCGCCATCCACATGACCCCGGAGGCATCGCGCGGTGGTCCACTGGCGCGGGTGCGCGAGGGCGACATGATCCGTCTGGACGGTGAAGCGGGCACGCTGGAGCTGCTGGTGGATGCAGCCGAGTTCGCCGCGCGCGCACCGGCGCCGAACACGGCACCGGCCGCGCACGACCTGGGCCGCAACCTGTTCGCGTTGAACCGGCGCGTGGTCGGTCCGGCCGACCAGGGCGCGATTTCGATTTCGTGCGGGCCGGCGACGGCCGACGGCGATATCTGGAACTACGACGCCGAGTACGACCTTGGGCATGATGCGGCGGCGGCCGATGCGCCGCATGAGGCCAAGGACGCCTGAGCGCAGACGGCGGCGGCGAACCTGCGGCCAGGGCAACCGATCGCCCTGGCCGGGACACGCCGCGAACCCATCCATGGGGACGGGTGAGCGGCATCCATGCCGCTTTGCGCTCCCGGCCAGGGCGCTGCGCTGCCCTCGAACATCCATCGGCGCGTCCATTGCGCTGCAGTCATTGAGAGAGAGAAAAAACGCATGAGCATCGCCGAACACCAGAAACGCGCTGAAACCCTGCTGCATGCTGCCGGCATCCTGCCGGTGGTGACCGTGCATACCCTCGACCAGGCCCGTGCGGTCAGTGCCGCGCTGCTGGAAGGTGGGCTGCCGGCGATCGAGTTGACCCTGCGCACGCCGGTGGCGATGGAGGCGCTGGCGATGCTCAAGCGCGAGCTGCCCGATGTGGTGGTGGGTGCGGGCACCGTGCTGACCGTGGAGCAGATGCAGCAGTCGATCGATGCCGGCGCCGATTTCCTGGTGACGCCGGGGACGCCGGCGCACATGGCCGATGCGCTGGCCCAGGCCGCACTGCCGGTGGTGCCCGGTGCAGCCTCGCCGACGGAGATGCTGGCGCTGTACGCGCGGGGTTTCCGGGTGTGCAAGCTGTTCCCGGCCTCGGCGGTCGGTGGGCTGGCGATGATCAAGGGACTGGCCGGGCCGATCCCGGACCTGAAGCTGTGTCCGACCGGCGGCATCACCGAAGACACCGCGGCCGAGTACCTGGAGCAGAAGAACGTGGTCTGCATCGGCGGTTCGTGGATGGTGCCGGGCAACTGGATCGAACACGGCCAGTGGGACAAGGTGCGCGAGAGCGCGGCGCAGGCCGCCAGGATCGTGGCGCGGGTGCGGTCGCACTGACGCGCGTATCGGACGCAGCCGCGCAGGGCGTGGCTGTACCGATGACGGCGCGAAACAAAACGCCCGGGCATGCCCGGGCGTTTTTGTCTGTGCCGTCGGGGCAGCCGGTTACATCGGCCGCGCCGGGTCCACCAGGCCGTACTGGCTGGCCATGCGCGCCAGCGCGATGTTGTCGTGGATGCCCATTTTTTCGAACAGCCGCGCCTTGTGCGTGTTCACCGTCTTGGCGCTCAGGCTCAAGCGCTTGGCGATGTCTTCCTGGCGCAGGCCCTGGGTGAGCAGCAACGCCACTTCCAGTTCGCGCGGGGACAGGGTGTCGAAGGGCGACTGGCTGCCTTCCACGTTGGACAGCGCCAGGTTCTGCGCGATGCTGCTGCCCAGGTAGCGGCGACCCAGCGCCGCATCGCGGACCGCGCGCAGCAGTTCCTGGGCATCGCAGCCCTTGCCGATGTAGCCGGACGCACCGGCTTCCAGCAGGCGCTTGGGCATCGGGCCGTCTTCCAGCACCGACACGATCACCACGCGGGTGCCGTGGTCGCCGCGCACCACCCGTTCGGTCACTTCCATTCCGCTCACGCCCGGCAGGTGCAGGTCGCACAGCACCACGTCCGGTCGCAGCTGACGGATGTCAGGCAACGCATCTTCGCCGGAGTCCGCTTCACCGACTACCTCGATATCGGTCTCGTTGGACAGGATCATTTTCATGCCGGTTCTCACCAGCGCATGATCGTCCACCAGATACACTCGAATCGTCATCCACGCACCTCTTCAAACGCTGCGAACGGGGGCAAGCCTAGCGGCGGGATAATGCGATAACAAGGAAAAGTCCGCCCTGTCGGCGCGTTCTGGTGCCCGCATCACACCCATGCTGTCCTGCCCTTCCCCTAAGCCTTTCACCCCAGGCTTTATCGGTTTACTACACCTATCAGTGTACGCCTGAGGCGTTGCCGCAATCGGCGCGCCCGGCTCAGTGCCGGTGGCGCCAGGGCCCCCGGCGCCGGAACATGACCAGGAAGCACCCTACCACCCAAACCAGGGCGGCACACCACCCGGCCAGGATGTCGGAGGGGTAATGCACGCCCAGGTAGACCCGCGACACGCTGACCAGCAGGCTGAACGCCGGTGCCAGCACCAGCACCGGCCAGCGCCAGCGGGTGTTCCAGGCCAGCAGCACCACGGTCACGGCCAGGGTCATCGAACCCATGGCATGCCCGCTGGGAAAGCTGAACGTGCTTTCCGGGGCGATCGACTCCCACAGACTGGGCCGGTCGCGCTGGAAGAACTGCTTGCTGCCCATGTTCAACAGGGCCGAGCCCACAAAGCAGATCGCCACGAAGCTGGCCTCGCGCCAACGCCTGCGCCACAGCAGCGCGCCGACGATGAGCACGTCGGCCGGGATCAGGAACCACTCATAGCCCAGCTTGGAGAGCAGCACGAAGAAGCGGTCCAGGCCGGGCGAATGCAGGCCGTGCAGGGTCCACAGCAACGGGGCGTCGAAGTAGAACGATTCCAGCTCGTGCACTTCGTCGGCCAGCGCGACAAAGCCGGCCAACGGCACCAGCACGCCCACGAACAGCAGCACGAAGCGCCACGCGTTGTGCGCCATCCAATGGCGGAATCCCGCGGCCGGCTCCGGCGCGGCCAGCACCCCTGGCTTATCCGACGCTGCGGACATACTTGCGTTCGACGTAATCGTCGATCAGGGCCACGAATTCCTGGGCAATGTTCTCGCCACGCAGGGTGACGGTCTTTTCGCCATCGACGAACACCGGCGCGGCCGGGGTTTCGCCGGTGCCCGGCAGCGAGATGCCGATGTTGGCGTGGCGCGATTCACCCGGGCCGTTGACGATGCAGCCCATCACCGCCAGGGTCATGTTCTCGGCCCCGGGATGGCTGACCTTCCATTCGGGCATCTTGCCGCGCACGTGGTTCTGCACGACCTTGGCCAGCTCCTGGAAGAACTCGGAGGTGGTGCGGCCGCAGCCCGGGCAGGCGGTCACCAGCGGGGTGAAGGCGCGCTGGCCGGTGGTCTGCAGCAGCTCCTGGGCCACGATCACCTCGGCGGTGCGCGACTGACCCGGCTCGGGGGTGAGCGAGATGCGGATGGTGTCGCCGATGCCTTCCTGCAGCAGCACCGCCAGCGCCGCCGAGGAGGCGACGATGCCCTTGCTGCCGATACCGGCCTCGGTCAGGCCCAGGTGCAGGGCGAAGTCCGAGCGCTGGGCCAGGTCGCGATACACCGCGATCAGCTCCTGCACGCCGCTGACCTTGGCCGAGAGCACGATGCGATCGCGCGGCAGGCCCAGTTCGACGGCGGTGTGGGCCGAATCGAGCGCCGAGCGGATCAGCGCCTCGCGCAGCACCCGACCGGCATCCCACGGCTGGGCGCGCTGGCTGTTTTCGTCCATCAGGCGCGCAGCCAGCGACTGGTCCAGCGATCCCCAGTTGGCGCCGATGCGCACCGGCTTGTCGTAGCGGATCGCAAACTCGATCAGCTGCGCGAACTGGGTGTCCTTCTTCTTGCCGAAGCCGACGTTGCCCGGGTTGATCCGGTACTTGGCCAGGGCCTCGGCGCAGGCCGGTTCCTGGGTCAGCAACTGGTGCCCGTTGTAATGGAAATCGCCGATCAGGGGCACATCGATGCCCATCATGCGCAGCTTTTCAACGATGCGCGGGATGGCGGCGGCCGATTCGGGGTTGTTGACCGTCAGCCGCACCATCTCCGAGCCGGCCCGCCACAGTTCGGCGACCTGCTTGACGCTGGCTGCCACGTCGGCGGTGTCGGTGTTGGTCATCGACTGCACCACCACGGGGCTGCCCCCACCCACGACCACGCCGCCGATGCGGACGGCCTGGGTCTGGCGGCGGGCCCACACGGTGGTGTCGGAAGGTTGGGTCGGTTGGCTGACGGCGTCGTGCATCCGGGCATTTTACCGCGCCGGGCGCGCCGGTGGTGACTGCCCTGGAGCGGGACTCATCTGCGGTTTTCCTCGTTGCGGGCCATTGCCCGACGTCAAACCCTGCGCAGGTGCGTGAGGCGCGGGCCGGGCGCCCGGCCTGGCCGGGCTCATCAGCGCCCCGCCACACACAACTGCCTTCCCATGCTCTGCCCATGCCGACCCGCTTTTTGCGGTTGCGGTTGCCGCTGCCATCCGCAGCGCACCGGCCCACCCCACCCAGCGCGGGCGCGCACTCGCGCCTGCGGCTCCAAAGCCCTGAAGCGCCAACGCTCCGGCGTCTTCAGGCAAATCCGCCCGATGCGGCCGATTGTCGCAGGCAGGCCGGGCCCCGAGCGCATAGCATGTGCGCAATGACCGGTACCGACGCCCCCTTCCTCCGCACCCTGTGCAGCCTGCGCTGGCTGGCCGTGGCCGGCCAGGCCGCCACCATCCTGGTCGCCACCTGGGTGCTCGGGCTGGAACTGCCGCAGCGCCCGCTCTGGGCGGGTGTCGCCGCCCTGGCGCTGTTCAACCTGTATGCGCAATGGCGCGTACACGACGCCGACACCGCCCCGGTCACCGCCTTCGGCCACATCCTGGTCGACGTCATCATCCTCACCTGGATGGTGGGCTGGAGCGGTGGCATCGGCAACCCGTTCGGCTCCCTGTTCCTGATCCTCATCGCACTGGCCGCGCTTGCCCTGCCCCTGCGCTGGACCCTGGCCGTGGCCGCCACCTGCCTGATCGGCTATGCCGCCAGCGGCATCTTCGGCCTGCCGCTGCCGGCCGGCTACTTCACCGCCATGCAGATGCACCAGTGGGGCGTGGTCTGCAATTTCCTGCTCTCGGCCACCGTCGTGCTCGTGTTCGCCACCCGGCTGGCGATTGCCCTGCGCCAGCGCGAACACGAGCTGGCCCTGCTGCGCGAGCGCTTCGTGCGCAACGAAGGCATCGTCGCCCTGGCCACCCACGCCGCCTCGGTGGCGCATGAGCTCAACACCCCGCTGGCCACCATGACCCTGCTCGCCGACGACATCGCCGACCAGACCGACAGCCATGAAGTGCGCGAAGACGTCGAGACCCTGCGCGAACTGCTCGTGCAGTGCCGCGAGCGCGTGCTGGCCCTGGCCCGCCCGGCCGCCGGCGACGCCCCCGGACGCGAGGTGGTGACCCTGCCGCAGGTGCTGGAACAGTGGCGACTCGTGCGCCCCACCATCACCCTCAAGCGCAATGACGACGCCCCGCTCACCCTGCCACTGGACCCGGGCATCGGCCACCTGCTGATGGTGCTGCTCAACAACGCCGCCGATGCGGGCGAAAAAGCCGAGCGCCCGCAGGTCGACCTCACCCTGCGCATCGAAGGCAGCCACCTGATCGGCGAAGTGCGTGACTACGGCCACGGCTTCGACGCGCGCCAGGCCGTCCTGCCCGGCACCCTGTTCAACAGCGGCAAGGCCCAGGGCATGGGCGTCGGCCTGGCCCTGTCCCATGCCACCATCGAACGCCTGGACGGCGAGCTGTGGATGCGACCGGCCAATGGCGCCGGCACCCGCGTCGGCTTCCGCCTGCCCCTGGCCTCCCCGGAGAGCTCCGCATGAACATTCCTGCCCTGCCTGCCGCCAGCCACGGGCTGCTGGTCGACGATGACGAACTGTACCTGCGCACGTTGCAGCGCAGCCTGGCCCGCAAGGGCCTGGAAACGGTGACCGCCAGCGACATCGCCTCGGCGCTGATGCTGGCCCGCCAGCAGCCGCCGGCGTATGCGCTGATCGACCTCAAACTGGGCTCCGAATCGGGCCTGTCGCTGATCCAGCCCCTGCGCGCGCTGCGCGAGGACATGCGGATCCTGCTGGTCACCGGGTATGCCAGCATCGCCACCGCGGTGGAGGCGATCAAGCTCGGTGCCGACGACTATCTGCCCAAACCGGCCACGGTGCCGATGATCCTGCGTGCGCTGGGCGAAGAGGACGACGGCCCGGCCGATGACGGCGAACTGGAACCGCCCGATGCGATGACCCCGATCAGCCGCCTGCAGTGGGAACACATCCAGCAGGCGATGCACGAAACCGGCGGCAACGTGTCAGCCGCCGCACGCCTGCTCGGCATGCACCGGCGCTCGCTGCAGCGCAAGCTGGCCAAGCGCCCGAGCCCGGAACGCGACCCCAGCCGGTAGAGCCGACCGTGGGTCGGCGGCGCAAACACCGCGCGCACCCAGCCGGTAGAGCCGACCGTTGGTCGGCTGCTCTTCACCGCAACGGTCAACCGCGCGCGCTAGAGCCGACCAACGGTCGGCCGTACCTGACGGTCAGTCGGTCAAACGGCCCAGCAGCTCCAGCGTCACCGGATCGGTGATCGCATGCGCTTGGCCCTGCAGCGCCGGCAGCAGCTGGCTGGCCAGCTGCTTGCCCAGCTCCACGCCGAACTGGTCGAAGGCGTTGATGTTCCAGATCAGCGACTGCACGTACACGGCGTGTTCGTACATGGCGATCAGCGCGCCCAGCGACTGGGGGGTGAGCGCGTCGAGCAGGATCAACGTACTCGGCCGACCACCGGGATAGTCACGGTGCGGGTCATCGCTGCCCTGGCCGTTGGCCAGCGCCTCGGTCTGCGCCAACAGGTTGGCCATCAGCGCCTGGTGGTTGACCACGTAGGGGTCATCGTTGTGCACGCAGCCGATGAAATCGGCCGGGATCACGCTGGTGCCCTGGTGCAGGGCCTGGAAGAAGCTGTGCTGCACATCGGTGCCCGCCCCGCCCCACCACACCGGCACGGTGTCGCTGGCGACCGGGTGGCCATCGCGCTGCACGCGCTTGCCCAGGCTCTCCATCACCAGCTGCTGCAGGTAGGCCGGCAGCAGTGCCAGGCGCTGGTCGTAGGTCATCACCGCATGGGTGGCGTGACCGAGCAGGTTGCGGTTCCAGATGTCGGTCAGCGCATGCAGTACCGGCAGGTTCTGCGCCAGCGGCGCGGTCAGCGCGTGCTCGTCCATCTGCGCGGCACCGGCCAGCAGCTGCTCGAAGCGCTCGAAGCCGATCGCCAGCGCGATCGGGAAGCCGACCGCCGACCACAACGAATAGCGCCCGCCCACCCAGTCCCACATCGGCAGCACGCGGCCGGCGGCGATCGCAAAGGCCTGCGCGGCGCGTTCGGGGTTGGCACTGACCGCATACAGTCGCTCGCTGCCGCCCAGCCAGTCGTGCAGGATCTGCCCGTTGAGCAGGGTTTCCTGGGTGCCAAAGGTCTTGGAGATCAGGATGCCGGCCGTGGTGGCCGGGTCCAGCGTGGCCAGCGTGCGCTGCATGGCCGCGCCATCCACGTTGGAGACGAAATGCACGCGGAAGCGCGCACCACTGACCGGGCGCAACGCGTCGGCCACCAGGCGCGGGCCCAGGTCCGAGCCGCCGATGCCGACGCTGACGATATCGGTGACGCCGGTCTGTTCCAGCGCGGCGATCAGCGCACCCATCTGCGCGCGCACCTGCGCGGCCGTGGCAAAGGCGTCGCCGGCCACCGGGGCACCGGTAAGGTCGCCGCGCAGCGCGGTGTGCAGCGCGGCGCGGCCTTCGGTCAGGTTGACCGATTCACCGCGGAACAGGCGTTGGAAGCCGCCGGCGACATCGCGCTCGGCGGCCAGCTGCAGCAACGCGTCCAACGCAGCGCGGTCGTATTTCTGCCGCGCGAAGTTGGCGTACAACGGACCGACCCGCAATCCCAACGTTCGTGCCCGCTCCGGTTCGGCGGCGAGCAGCGAAGGGATGCTCGCGCCACGCAGGCGCTGGGCATGGGAGTGAAGCGGGTCGAATCCGTTGTGCTGTGTCATGCGGCCTGGGTCGGGATGCTGTCGTTGGTGTGGGAGATCTGGTTGTTGCCGTCCACATATACCAACTTCGGCCGGAAGCTGTCAGCTTCTTCTTCGCTCATGCTGGCGAAGGCGGCGATGATGATGATGTCGCCCACCTGCACATGGCGCGCGGCGCCGCCGTTGAGCGAAACCACGCCGCTGCCGGCTTCGGCGCGGATGGCATAGGTGGAGAAACGCGCACCGTTGGTGACGTCCCAGATGTGCACCTGTTCGAACTCGCGGATGCCGGTGGCCAGCAGCAGGTTGTCATCGATGGCGATGGAACCTTCGTAGTTCAGCTCGGAGTGGGTGACGGTGGCACGGTGGATCTTGGTCTTGAGCAGGGAAAGGTGCATGGCACGGGACAACGGTAAAGGAAAGGGAAATTCTAGCACCCGGCGGATCGACGGCAGGGGCCGCCCGCGTGGCGGGGGCCGGGCGCTGCCGGCCGTTCAGGCAACCCGGGCCACCCGGCCCATCCGGGGCCGGGCAACGCCGGTCGCCCGGCCAGGCTCAGGGCGCGCCGCCCGCGGGGCCGGAGGCCGGGCCGCCAGGGCGGCCCACCTCGGTGAGGAAATGGCCGACGATCTCCTGCAACTGGTGCGCGCCGTCGGCGCTGCCGGGCTGGGCAGCGATCGCCTCGGCCAGGTGGCGGGCGGTGTCGGCCAGGATCATGCCCCAGGCCCGCGCCTCGGCGATGCCCAGGGTGTGCTCGGGCAGGCCGACCTTCATCGAGCAATGCAGTCCCCGCGCGGCCACCCACACCCGCAGCATCTCCACGGCGTGGTCGTCGGCGAGCGCGGCCGGCGGGATGGGGCGTTCGTTCATCGGCGTTTCGCGGTGGCCGCTCAGAACTCCAGGTTGTCGATCAGGCGGGTGTTGCCGATCCGCGCGGCGATCAAGGCCACGCGCGTTCCATCGTTGGCGTCGGCCGGCTCGGACAGGTCCGGCAGGCGCAGCACCGCATAGTCCACCTGGAAACCGGCTGCCTGCAGCGCGGCGGTGGCCTCGGCCTCGATCAGGCTGCGGGTCTTGCCGGCAATGAAGCCTTCGCGCATGCCCAGCAGCACCTGGTGGATGGTGGTGGACACCGGGCGCTGCTCGGCATTGAGGTACTGGTTGCGCGAGCTCATGGCCAGGCCGTCGGTTTCGCGCACGATCTCCCCGCCCACGATCTGGATCGGGAAGGCCAGGTCTTCGACCATCTGGCGGATCACGGCCAGCTGCTGGTAATCCTTCTTGCCGAAGGCGGCCACGTCCGGCTGCACCTGGTTGAACAGACGCGAGACCACCGTGCACACGCCATCGAAATGCCCGGGGCGGTGCGCGCCTTCAAGCAGGCTGCTGATGCCGGGCACGTTGACGCTGGCAGCCAGGGCCACGCCGAACGGGTACATCGACTCCACCGTGGGCAGCCAGAGCACATCGCAACCGGCCTGCTCCAGCCCGGTGGTGTCGGCCTCGGGGGTGCGCGGGTAGCGGGTGAAGTCTTCGTTGGGGCCGAACTGGGTCGGGTTGACGAAGACACTGGACACCACGCGATCGGCGTACTGCCGCGCCAGCGTGACCAGCGAGTAGTGGCCCGCATGCAGGTTGCCCATGGTGGGGACCAGCGCAACGCGCAGGCCCTCGCGCTTCCAGCCGTTGACGATTTCGCGCAGGCGGGACAGTTCGGTGACGGTATCGATCATGAGGCGTAGGCGTGTTCTGCGTCGGGGAAGGAACCGTCGCGCACGGCGGCGGCATAGGCACGGACGGCACCGGCCACCGAACCGCCTTCGGCAAGGAAATCCTTGACGAACTTGGGTCGGCGGTGGCCGCTGTCCAGGCCGAGGAAGTCATGCAGCACCAGCACCTGGCCATCGCAGCCGGGGCCGGCACCGATGCCGATGGTGGGCACGTCCACGTCGGCGGTGACCTGGGTGGCGACCGGGGTCGGCACGCATTCGAGCACGATCAGCGTGGCGCCGGCGGCGACCGCGGCCTTGGCATCGTCACGCAGCTGCTGGGCGGCGTCGCCGCGGCCCTGCACGCGGTAACCGCCCAGGCGCAGGACCGACTGTGGCGTCAGCCCCAGGTGCGAGCACACCGGGATCTCGCGCTCGACCAGGTACCGGATGATGTCCAGCTTGAAACCGGCACCTTCGATCTTGACCATCTCCGCGCCGGCCTGGAGCAGGCGCAACGAGGCCTCCAGCGCGCGCTCGGGAGTGGCATCGGCGCCGAACGGCAGGTCGGCCACCAGCAGCGCGCGTTGCAGCACGCGGGCCACCGCACGGGTGTGGTAGACCATGTCGTCGGTGGTCACCGGCAGGGTCGAATCATGCCCCTGCACCACCATGCCCAGCGAATCGCCGATCAGGATCAGGTCCACCCCGCTGGCATCGAACGCACGCGCGAAACCGGCGTCGTAGGCGGTCAACATCACCAGCTTCTGCCCGTTGCGCTTGGCCTCGGCCAACGCCGGGACGGTCCAGGGCTTGCTGTCTGCGTGGGTACTCATGAGCTGATAACCGGTGGCGATAAGCCCCGCATTATCCCCCTATTGGCGCGATCCCGCAGGCCTCGACCCGCACCACAGCGTCCCGCACGCGTCCCTGCCCCGGAATCATCGCATCCGGCGCGATCTCGGCCAGCGGCAACAAGGCGAACGCGCGCTCGTGCAGGTAGGGATGGGGCACCTGCAACTGTGGCAGGTCGATCACCTGCTCGCCATACAGCAGCAGGTCCAGGTCCAAGGTGCGCGGCCCCCAGTGCACGCCAGGATCGCGCACGCGGCCGAAGCGGCGCTCGATCGCCAGCAGCGCCTCCAGCAGTGCCGGGCCGGACAGTGCGGTTTCCAGCAGCGCGGCGGCGTTGACGAACGCCGGCTGGTCCAGGTTGCCCCAGGCCGGCGTGGTGTACAGCTGCGACCGTGCGCGCAGCGCGCTGTCCGGCAGCGCCGCCAGCGCCTGGAACGCATCGCGCAGGGTCTGCGCGGCGTCCCCCAGGTTGGCGCCCAATCCGATGCAGGCCTGGATCACCGCTTACTCGCCCGCGCCAGCCCCGCCCGGCCGCCGACGACGACGGCGTCGCTTGCGCGGCGCGCCGTCTTCGCCCTCGCCGTCGGCCTGGGCCGCATCCAGGGCCGAATCCAGCTCCGGACCGGACTGCAGCTGCGCCTCGCGCCAGAACTCCACGTCGGCGCTGTGCTCGCTGGAGGCGACCTGGCGCAACACCAGGAAGTCGTAGGCGGCGCGGAAGCGCGGGTGGGTCAGGGTACGGATCACCCGCTTGCGCTGGCGCGAGCTGAAGCGGCCCTGCAGCAGCCAGATCTCCTGCATCGGCAGCGAGAAGCGGCGCGGCAGCGCGATGGTGGTCAACTGGTGCAGGGTGACGCGGTCGGCGGCACGGCGCTGTGCCTCCTCCAGTGCCACGCCCTGCTTCTGCAGGCTGGCCAGGGCGCGGCAGAACGCCGGCCACAGCAGCAGCGCGAACAGGAACGACGGCGACACCGGCTCGTCATTGGCCACGCGCAGGTCGGTGTTGTGCAGGCCTTCGATGACCATCCGGCGCAGCGCACCGCTGCGGTTGCTGCGCAGCGCCGCGGCACTCTCGGGGAACATCACCTGGAGCAGGCCGTAACGCTCCAGCCCTTCGAAGCTGGCCACGCCGTGTCCGGACAGGAACAGCTTGAGCACCTCCTCGAACAGGCGCGCCGGGGCGGCTTCGCCGAGCAGGCCGGCCAGCCGCGGCAGCGGCTCGGCGCTGGCATCGTCGATCTGGAAGCCGAGTTTGGCGGCCAGGCGCACCGCACGCAGCATGCGCACCGGGTCTTCCTGGTACCGCTGCTCGGGGTCGCCGATGAGTTTCATCAGGCGCGCCTGCACGTCCTCGAAGCCGCCGGTGTAATCGCGCACCGAGAAGTCCTCGATCGCGTAGTAGAGCGCGTTGCAGGTGAAGTCGCGGCGGACCGCATCGTCTTCGATGGTGCCGTAGACGTTGTCGCGGACCAGCATGCCGTTTTCCATCTCGCGGTCACCGCTGCCATCGTCGATGTTGGCGCGGAAGGTGGCCACTTCGATGATCTCGCGACCAAACACGACATGGGCCAGGCGGAACCGGCGGCCGATCAGGCGGCAGTTGCGGAACAGCGCCTTGACCTGCTCGGGCGTGGCATCGGTGGCCACGTCGAAGTCCTTGGGGTTGCCGCCGACCAGCAGGTCGCGCACGGCGCCTCCCACCAGGTAGCCGGCGAACCCGGAATCACGCAGCCGGTACAACACGCGCAGGGCGTTGGGGCTGATGTCCTTGCGGGAGATGGTGTGCTGGTCACGCGGAATCACGCGCAGGCTGAACGGTGATGTAGCAGAAGAATTGATGTTGGCGCTTCCGGTTGAGTTTTCGGGATTGCCCAATGGCATCTAGGTCCATATACTAGCGCGCTGCGCAGTTCGCGACAAAGCCTGCTCCCTTCGTCTAGAGGTTAGGACGTGGCCCTCTCAAGGCTAAAACAGGGGTTCGAGTCCCCTAGGGAGCACCAGTCGCGGTGCAGAAAGCCAAAAACCCCGCCCCGGCGGGGTTTTTGCGTTGGTGCCCCGGCCCGGTGCGCTCAGCCCTCCATCTGCTCCAGCTCCTTGCCCTTGGTCTCGCCCACGTAGCGCAGCACGAAGAAGGCCGAGACCAGCGCGGCCACCGTATAGAGCCCGTAGGCCCCGGCCAGGCCGATCCCGGTCAACAGCACCGGGAAGCTGACGGTAATGGCGAAATTGGCGCTCCATTGCGCCGCCCCGGCCACGGCCAGGCCCGATCCACGGATCTGGTTGGGGAACATTTCCCCCAGCATGACCCACATCACCGGGCCCCAGGACATGTTGAAGAACACCACGTAGACGTTGGCAGCCACCAGCGCCAGCCGCCCCATGCCCTCGGACAGCTGCAGCCGCCCGCCGTCAAGGGTGCCGCTGGCGAAGGCCAGCGTGACCAGGGCCAGCGAGACGGCCATGCCCAGTGAGCCGATCCACAGCAGGGGCCGGCGACCGATCCGGTCGATCAGCACGATGGTCAGCAGGCAGGCGCCGATGCTCAGTGCGCCGGACAGCACGTTGATCAGCAGCGCGTCGTTTTCGGAGAACCCCACCGCCTGCCACAGCACCGCACCGTAATAAAAGACCACGTTGATGCCGACCAGTTGCTGGAACACGGCCAGGCCGATGCCGATCCAGACGATGCGACGCAGCCGGCCGCTGGCCTTGTCGACCAGGTCGGACAGCTGCGGGCGATGCTGGTCGCCGGCCAGCGAGCCCTCGATCTCAGCCAGTTTGGCCTGCGCCTCGCCCGGCCCATACAGGCGGGTCAACACCGCCAGCGCCTGCGCGTGCCGGCCCTTGACCACCAGGAAGCGCGGGCTTTCCGGGATGCGCAGCAGCAGCACCAGGAACAACCCCGACGGCAGCGCCTGCATCCAGAACATCCAGCGCCACGCCGCCTGCCCCAGCCACAGCGGCTCGGTGGAGGCACCTGCCGCGCGCGCCAGCAGGTAGTTGCTCAGGAAGGCGCAGAACAACCCGCTGATGATCGCCATCTGCTGCATCGTGGCCAGCCGGCCGCGGTAGCGCGCCGAGGCGACCTCGGCGATGTAGGCCGGCGACATCACGCTGGCCGCGCCCACCGCGAAGCCCCCGATCACCCGGGCCAGCACGAACAGCGCCGAACTCTGCGCCGCACCGGCGCCGAGCGCGGACAGCAGGAACATCACCGCGGCGATGATCAATACCCCGCGACGCCCCAGCCGATCGCCAAGCCGCCCGGCGAAGAATGCACCGAACGCACAGCCCAGCAGCATCGAGGCGACCTCGAACCCGATCCCGGCCTGGCTGGACTGGAAGGTCTGTTTGAGCCCGTCCACGGTCCCGTTGATCACCCCGCTGTCGAAGCCGAACAGAAAGCCGCCGAGGGTGGCCACGCAACTGATCAGGACGATGAAGCCGGTGTTCTCGCCGCGGGTGGCGGATCGGGGAAGCGTTGTGGACATGGACGCACCTTGCCGGGGAAAGGAGACGGTCGCCCAGTCGCGCGACCACGGGATGGCGGCAGCGTCGCACAGGTGCCGGCCGCAGCACCATGCCAG
>RCUK01000506.1_pt1 | contig 34183 bp, 43 predicted proteins | sample 2166381 | NCBI WGS metagenome assembly RCUK01 (sample SAMN09932809, study PRJNA488358) | compost metagenome | isolation source: compost soil in an enriched community | place: Germany: Experimental Botanical Garden | reverse complement strand
TGCACGAGATGCTAGGTGCTTACTTGCTGCGTGCTTATCAGCGTCGTGCTGATGACCAGCGTAATGGCGTACTCGTACTCCGTGCTGAAGCTGCTAATGCTATCGAGAACCGTCGTCTAGTCGTATGGCTGAACGGTGACGTTGAACCACAATGGCGTGCTGCTAATGGTGATCTATCTGCGGTACTGGGTTCGGCTCTAGAGAACAGCGGTAGTCAAACTCTGGATCGTTTGGAAGAGCGTAAGGTTTACTTCATTCAGAAGTTCCAATCTATCTATCCACTGATCCAACAAGCTGCTACTGACAATGCTGAACGTTCCCGTCGTCAAGACATGATCGAAGCATTCGTTACTCAAGCTGGTCAAGGTACTCTTGCTGAAATGCAAGTAGATGGTCTGCGTGATAAAGTCATTGATGCTATTCGTCAAGTACGTCCTGAACAACTGTGCAATGAGTTCGTTGCATTCGGTCAACTGATTTGCCGTATCTACTTCCCTGAATCTACTTACTGGGAATACATGCAGCTGATGGATAAGGCTGGTCAAGATGCCCCTGAAGCTTCTCGTCGTGAACTGTCCACCAACGCACTGTTCTCTCTGTACGCCGTCTGGGCAGCCAGTCAGATCCAAGTTGAACGGTTCAAGCCTGAAGTTATCGAACAAGCTCCAGCAGCTCTAGAAGAGCCTACAGGTGATGAAGCAGAAGGCGCTATCGCTGATGCTGCTACTGGTGAAGGTCCACTGGTCGAAGAGACCGATGAAGCCGACGAACTGGATGCTGCTGACGCAGGCGACGCTAGCATGGAAGCCCATTCGGGAAAGCGTTAACCCTTGATCAGCGTATTCCTAAAGCGGGTTGCCAGTCAACCCGTGTACGCAACCTAGCCCGTAAGTTTCCTGATGAAGTAGAACCAATGATTACCCGTATGGAAATCTTGAAAGCTGCTTCTGACGGTGACGATGCTAAAGAAAAAATCTATGACACTATTTGCGAAGCATGGTATCTCGACGATGAAGACGATGACACCAAAGCTCTGAAGAAATTCAAAGCTGACTTGGCCAGTGTTGAGAAAAAGATCAAGGGATAACCAATGGAACTAACACGCGATGCAAAGCGTGTGTTTAAACACCTACATCTTCAGGATAATGGGAGCACTATTACAGATGCTCCTTGCAAGATTCATGTACCTGTACGATTTCAGAATAAGGACCTAGCGATCCTAGGTTCTGAGGTCTTTATCGTTGGGTTCTATGCTATCATCATGAACGATGCTTATTACGGTGTAGACAACACTATCGCCATGATGCAGATTCGTCCGAGCTCTACCAAGAAAGTTACAGTTCGTGGTACCGATTACTTTGAGTTCTCTTTTGAACCGGGCGATGTGGTATTCGTGAACAACCAACTCGTAGTGAACGACACCCTGACTTATTACCTTTACGACGAACTCGTTGCTAAAGGGAACATCCCATGGTTTATGAACTATTACGACATGGCTAAGATGTTTGACACTGCTTCATTGCATGCTGGTGTTAATCTTGGTTCACGTGCGATTCTAGAACTGATTATTTCGACTACTGCTCGGGATAAAGATGACCTGACTCGTTTGTATCGACACATCTTGAACCGTCACGAAGATGTTGTCACCAATCCACCTAAAGTTATTCCTTTCCGCTCTGTAGTTTGGAACACCTCTGATACTACTAGCCGACTGAACGGTGCTTACTTTGCTGACGCTATTAACACAGCTGTCGTCAACCCTAGTGAATCCGTAGAACTGATTGAAGAAATCCTCCGTACATAAGGAACACCATTATGAGCGCAGCTCAAGATCTCTTTGGTGTCCAGAAGCAAGCCGGTAACCAAGTACGTATTAGCGGTAGTCTCCTGACTGCCGGTGGTAAGAAAGGTATCCTGACTCCTGACGCAGATGGGTATTACACTCTCTGCGTTGGTGCTTATGGCACCCAAAACTCTGCCGGTATGTTTTACGATGCCGCATCAGGTGTATCAATGTTTGCACCTGGTTCTCCATTAATGCGTCGCTTGCTCAAGCAAGTGCTGTACATGGAATTCAAACATCCTGAGCCCTGGGAATGGGTTCTGAAAGATGGTGAGAAATGCAAACGCTATATGGATGATCGGGAATACCTGGGTCGTATCCGTAAGATCGATGATGATCGTGTTTGCGCTCATATTCGTGCATTGACTATTGTCGATGGCAAAGATGAGAATGGTCGTCCTTGCAAACTCGTTATTGCTGAAGTTAAACCTTACGGTCCTTTCGCTAAAGAGTTCGAAGCTTCCATTACCAACCCTCACATCAATACTTATTGCTCGGTACGTTCGATCACTCAAGACGACGTAATGCGTGGCATCAAGTATACTCGTGAAATCTCTACTTGGGACTTCGTGGGTGAAGGTGGTATCTATGTAGCAGGTAAGCATAACTCTCCTGCACTGGAATCGTTTACTGAAAACGAGATGACTATTAACCCAACTACATTGTGGGCATTGCAAGATGAAGCTGAGAAGCGTAAAGCTCAAGGCTTGGAATCTGCATCGCATCTCGATGTAACTGACCTGATTCGTAATCTGGGTTGGGAACGTCGTCCAGCTACTCGCCGTCCTCGCTACATGTCGTAACAAAAAAATACAGCATACGGCTTCCCCGAAGGGAAGCCATTATGTCGTCATGTGATGCTACACGCAACGTAATCTATTACAGTTTTCAGAGCTTCCACACGATGCTCATCTGTAGTATTGTATTGCGTAGCATATATCTCCACACTTACCTTGTCATCAGCATCCATCCAAATGACAAAGACAACGTCAATCATGTTTTGTCTTATGGTAATGGAATAGCCTTCGTAGCCAAGTTTGTGTACCTTGACTGTGAAGATAGTGTGGTCGGCATTCCATGCGCCATTCTGATAATCCTTTACCATTGCTACATATTTCTGAGCCGATGGCAGGAATACATTTTTCATTTGATCGTAGTTCATTCTATTAACTCTTAATGTGATTGTTATGCAGTGAACTTATGTTCCTGCATGATGCCTTTAATTACACTGACTACAATATCGTAGCCATATGCGTTAAGGGTAGTAGAGCCCTTACGCGTTTTCAAATTGTAGACCATTACTTTGCGACCATGGTCAATGATCGTCAAGACTTTGGTGGACGCATTGAAGATAACTTCATTCAACCCTACTACGAACGAGAAGTCTTTTTCCGCACGTTCTTTGGAAACCAACGCGTGGATCTGGGTTGAGACTTGAGACAGCGTAGCCATTTGTTGCTCCTTGTAGCGGTAAGTTATTGTCGAACTATAGTAGTTAAATGAAGCTTGGATTCACGATTGTAATATAGGTGTTTAAAAGGCTGCAATGCGGCATAAAGCTACCCCGAAGGGTAGCCATTATATTGTCTTATCCATGTGGACGTGGGCGACCCATTCCAGGAGACTGTCGAGTACCTGACCGTTCTGTAATCTCTTGAATCTTATTCAGGATAGCTTGTTGTTGCTCTGCATAAAATTCAAAGTGTTCTTTAGGAGGATGTAGGACCTTGTTTGAACTTGGTGGGTTAGCTTTCTGCCATGCCAGATCAACAGGATGGATGTAGCCATCTGGATCACCAAACATTAGAAAGTCATTGTACTGTTTGCTTTGTTCAAAACAAATAATACGCCCAGCCCCACGAGAATGGCCGATATAGAAATCTGCTTTAGGGGGACAAGTGTAATCTGCCCCAGGGTCAATTATTACTTCCACGTTATTCCGTTGTAGAAATGTAACAATCTCCTGATAGTAATTACGGGCGATTGCATTGTTGATATATTTTGGATTACCTGTAATCAATACTGCTTTCATAGTTAGGCCGTGGTAACTAGAGGGTACATGTCATTGACTAATTCTTCTACTCGTGCTGGCGAATAGAATGGTGCAGTCAGGATAGCATCACGATAGACAGGGCTAGACAAGAACAACGTTACAGCGTTCTCAGAAGCAGAACCTAATGTACCTAAGTTCCATACTGCTTGGCCATTACGTTGAGTCCAATACCAATCGGGTTTCAGCTTATTCATTAAATCAACAAGCTTAGCAAGTTGTGCTGGATAATCACCTACCGTTACACCTTGAACAAATGTAAAGTTAGATAGTACCTTAGTAGCAAAGTCCGGTGTGTTGGCATTAAGCGCAGCTGCACCAATGTTAGCGTAATGTGGATTGGCTTCTGTACCAATGTTCGTATTGGATGATACGTTAGCATAAGCCAACAGCACATCTAAAGAACTGGAATACGAGATACGCTCAGCAGATCGTTTGATCACTGCGTACTTAGTCATATCCGGTTGGTCTTTCATGACGTTATCGACTAAGCTAGGAACACCCCATGCCGATACTTCTTCAACTACACCCCTCAGGATAGCTGCTTCAGCACCCATGTCGAATAGTTTCAAGCTAGGGTTCTCGGTAAGGTCAGACATGAAGCCAACCATCGCACTAACTTGGTTATAACCACCGTTCTTGAATGAGTCAATTACTTGGCGACCATCGCTAGTCATCAGCTCTAAACCACGGGCAACATCTGTAGCCGTCTTTACGTAGTTAGTGTTCTTATCAGAGCCTGTAAGCTCACCCATGATGAGCTTTTCAGTTGACCCAGCAATCTTAAGGATATCTGATCGAGAACCCTTCAGTGCACCTTGAACGCGTCTAACAGCTGATGGTAAGTCAATTGTGTTAGTACGAAGCTTCTCACCAATGCCTTTAGTAATACTTACTGTTTTATCGAACACTCCACCTAGACCCGACGAGAATGAAGTGATCTTGGAAGAGAGTTGTGTACGGAGTTCTGACGATGTTTCGCCATAAGCATCTACTACTTTTGTTGCGTCTTCAGGAGAACCTAGAAAAGACGGAAGTGCAATTGCTGCCATTTTGCTCACCTTGGAATAAAAAAAAATATGAGGATCATAAGATCTGGCATAGCAGCCTCCCCGAAGGGAGGCCACTAATTTAGGTTAAAGACTTTTTACAACCTCTTTCACAATATCACGCCATTCGTATTCAGCGGATGTATTACCAGCCGTAACTATTTCTGTTTTACGGTTAGCAATCAATCCAACCATTGGACGATTAGCGATGTCACGTTGCAAAGCACCAGTCATGATTTCTTTAAGATCGCGTACGAACACGTAAGCGGCTTGCTTCTGATGAAGCTTATCAAATTCATGTGGATAGACAGCACGAAGCCATGCGGGCTCCAGAGAACCCGTAATGAGATACATACGGAGTCCGCGATAAGTGCGGAAGTTCAAACCAGTCGCAGTTTGTTTTGGAGTTTGGTTATCAACCGAGAAAGGATTGTCACGGGAGATGGTGCTAAGGTTCAGAACTTTATGCATTACGCTTTCTCACTGTACGGATCTTCGATAGTGGCAGACCATTCTTGATCGGGCATGCTTAGGATCAAGTGTGGGTCAGTAGTCCACTTCAACTTCAAGGTGTACACTTCTTTTTGTGGCTTCAATAACAACACGCCACGACGGAACACGTTCCACGAAAGCTTCCCATCTAGGAGCGCTCGTTTCATCATGCTGATGGTGCCGTTCAGTTCAGATTTCTTAACCCCAACTTGATTAACTGGATTTTCAGCATAGTCAGTAAACAACTGTTCCCACTGGGCTTCATTTATCCCTTCTTGGGCGATGATGTGTCTGAACAAATATGCCAACGTTGATACTGGTTTTTTGGCTTTGTTGAATACGTCACAACCTTCATACGTGAAGACGTCTTTGTACTGATGCTTTTCATCAGCAGCTGGATCGATCACGATCTCGTATGAAGTGCTACTGCCATTCCGCCAAGTAAAGTCCATCACCAATTTAGCTTCCATTGGTGAGAGGAAGTCCATCGCCTTCTTAAAACCAGCCCAGGGCAAGTCATCATTCAGGAGAGCTTTATTCAAGTTCCCTTTATCCGGCTTTTCTTGGTTATGTGGTTTTTCAAAGTACGCGTTCAGTCGCTTGTTCCAAACGATCTGATTCACACGTCGCCAAAGCAGCACTTCTCGAAACAAGAAGCACAATACACCTTGAGCACGATTCTTACCTTTGAGGGGGTCGGTCAGTAGATCTTTTACGGATTCCATGTTGCAATTCACCTACGGTGGATGTTAAGAGGGTTTGGTATTGCTAAAACCTGTCTAGTGGAATACGGATTCTCCTTTATCGTGAATGATATCGATGATCAAATCTGACAGCGTATAGATGTCATAGTACACATGTAGCATCTTGCGTTGCCCATACGTATCTTCGATGTTCTCTAGGATACCGCAATGGGCTTGTAACAATGACCGCAGTTGCTCCAGGCACTCTTTGATATTCAAGTGACCATGGATCGGATCGAAGAAGTAATTGTCGAGCTCGACTTCTGCTTGATGCATTACGCCAGTACGAGTTACATATTCGATTCGGGAGTCTTGCTCGTTAGCGATAGCATCATTCGCATCCAACATTAGTTGGTGTAACTGTGCGAAAGTACGATGCCTTAACTGTCCGGTGTGCCCCATCACATCACGAATAACTAGGTTATCCAGTAGTGACATGTCAAACAACCGCCAGAACTCTTTGAGCTTTACGGGGTAATCTTCGGGTTTGCAGTTTGCCCCGTCGATGTCTTCGAGGATCACTGAGTAATGTTCCAGCTTGGAATTTAATCGCCAAGCCCTGTATTTGTTGATGATCTTCGAGAACATCTTATGAACTCCAGAATGCCGTTTACGGTATATTGTTAATCAGTTGAGTATTTGATTACTCGCAAAGAATAAGGAACACAGCCATGAGTCACGCCGCTCAAGCCATGACATATGACGAACAATTAGCCTGGGGTCAAGAGATCCGGGAGACCATCGTTATTGAGAAGATGTCGAAAGGCCTCGGTCAATGCGACAAAGACGATATCGATATTATCCTTAAAGCTGCCAAGGACCACACGCAGACAGCCATTGCTGCTAAGCGTAACCAGATTGAGCAAGAAGGTAACAAGTCTAACAACGATCTGTTGGGTGCTATGGCTGAGATCATTCGTCAAGCTAAGAACCAGAACCCATTTGCAATCCAACCCGGTGAGGTTCATAACATCCCATCTGGTCGTGTACCAGAGATTAAGATAGAAGACCTGGGTAATTTCGCTCATGCTGAAGGCGAAGAACACATCGGTGTGGTTAACGAAACATCTGACCAATTCCAGGATCGAATGAAGCTCATTCGTGAAGCTCAAGAGCAAGACGAATAAAAAGAAAAATGAACCTGCCCCCTCCTTAATAGGAGGGGGCGGTATGTCACTCTGCTTGAGTTTCAACCAGGGTCGGTGCCGGGAGAGCCAGCACTGGAGTTTCCGGAAGAGCTTCTTCTGGCATTGGAACTTCAAGCACTTCGCTGCTGGTCATGTGACGGTAAGCGATGACACCAGCTGCACCGATGGCGGCCAAAACAGCGAGGGTAGAGATTTTCATTGTGTTGCTCCATTTGATTTATTGAAGATCAGGTTATTTGTTACGGATGTAGTCTGCGACCACCACAGTAGCCAGCAGACCAGCAGCTACATAAGCGATGTGATGCCAGGAAGGATCTGCTTTCTTGATCGTACGACGATCGATATTAACTTTGCCAGTTTTCAGGTTAACCGAAACTTTACCAAATTTGATCGTCGACATGTTGTTACCCCTTAGATTAGTAGTGCAATGATCTTGATCACGGACCAGATCAAGAAAAAGCACAGAGTGTTGTAGAACAGGATCGTAGTTATCTTTACCAGCCCTCCTGTCAAGGGATGGATCATAAACAACATCGAGATCACACGCCCACCGATCATTTGGACTACGACTGTAATCAACATCAAGATGACGGTGATAAGGTATACCCATTCCATCGATTGAATAAGTTCGAGCACAATTGAATCCTTTTTAATTGAGTATTATCACTGTAGTAATATAGCTCTTTAAAAGTTTTAAATCAAGTTGTACAATGGAATTCGATCTTAATCACAGGCAATATATCTTTCCCTGTGGTGTTCCATTCCAGACTAAACGTTTTAATTCGCTCCAGTAACTCTGGGCTATTCCGAGAAATCGTATCTGTAGCGATGCAGAGCATGGCCAGCTTATCCGTAGACTTACTGAGCCCTTGCTCCGCTATACGTCTCAGTTCGGTAGCAGCTTGTGACATTTACAAACTCCAGACAGCGTAGATAATACAGCCCACAACATAGAAGCCAAGACCCAAATGCACGATACCCAACCCAACGTTGATGTAGTATGCCAATTGGTCACGCCGACGCTGCATCAACTGTCGTAGGATCTTCCGATAATCATCTACACAGATCAGATAGAAGACAGCGAAGTACACCACTACTATTAGTGCGATTTTGTAAGCAGTTAACATAACCACCTCACTTGGTTAGATTACGGATTTCCTGTAGAGCATAACCATCCCACAGGGTACGAGCTGAGAAGTCCATCGTTTTAATAATGCCTTCTTCTTTAACAGTACGTTCCATGCTAAGGAAGCGCTCATAGGAAACCCAGTGCACTTCTTTGGAGCCCAGTTGATCAGCACGGTACAGCCATGCATCACGCTCATCAAGAAAGAAATGTACTTCTTCTTTCCCATCGAGTTCACCACCGGTATGCTCCACCTTAACAGCGAAGAACCAGGTATCACGATCCAGCGAGTTCGTTAGCGTACAAACCCACGTTGTTACATTACGGGTAACACCATCCTTTTGCCAGATACCGCCATTGGCACGAGGAGTACAGAATTCTGGGAGTGTTTCGGAGAAGTAATCGCGTTCCATGTAATACCTTAAGCGAACAGCTTTTTCTTGAGGGTGTCAAAGAAGCCAGGTTCAGCTTCTACGATTGGAGGAGGATTCTTGATGTCTTCGTTCTGCTGATTGCGGTTGGTGATATGCCAGCACAGTAAACGGTTAGCGGACATCATTGTTGCCAGAAAGGCTTGGAACCAGGTATGTCCATAAGTGCACAGATGCTCGCCGTTGTATGGGTTAGTAGCACGATTGTCACGAGTGGATTGAGCCGATTCAAACCACAGCTCAATGTCGTGTTGTTCTACAGTGAATTGATCTACGCGATCGATGAAGGTATAACGCTTACGACTTGCATCACGGGAATTCTCGAGCTTAACTTCAAAGAACTCAGGGACGTCATTACCGTCTTTGATCAAAGTGATTCGACGACCACGATAATAGATCGGCAATTTGTAAATGTCGTACAGCATCCACGTGCGATCAAACAACTGTGGAACTGTAAGGGAATAGCCTTTTGCGAATACTTCGAGTGTATAGGTAGCGGACATGATAGGCCTTATTGGGTTCAGATTCACAGTTGTAATATAGATCTCAGAATTAATGCATTAAGACATAAGTCTCTGCAAACGACGAAAGGAGACCCAAAGGCCTCCTCCGATTATTACACACACAGTTGTAATCAAGTCATCACCATATTCTTGTTAAATACTTCAGGGACAGTCACGTTAGTTGGATCGAGTACAACAATCTCCGCTTGGTTAAAAGCACCGTGAGTTGATTCGAAGTGGGAAATATAAAAGATCTGGTCGAATTGACCTAGCTCAATCATCCGTGCAATGAATGGAATCAAGTTAGCACGGTGTTGTTCATCGAAAGTACGACCGAACTCATCTAGCATCAGAGGGAAGTCATCGAAACCCAGGAACTTCAGCAGAGCAATACGGAATGCAAAGTTAACGATCTCACGCTGACTATCAGAGCCCAGATCAATATCAGCTGGCTCAACTGCTCCATTAGAAATCGACATTGGGAACTTATAGTCCAGATCATCACGATCCATCTTAGAAGGCAGGACTTCCATTGGGTAAGTCCAGATCTCACCGATTACGGTATTAACGAGTTGAGTAACACCTTGCAAGAAGCCCAACAGGTATTGGCCAATCAAGCCGCCCTTAGGTGACAGAGCTTTAGCCAACAGTTGTAGATCACCATGAGCATCTGCAGCATCAGCTACTGTATCTTCTAGCAAACGGATTTCAGTATCACGACGTTCAGCTTCACGCAACCGATTACCTGTGGTAGCCAGTTGTTGGTGAGTAGCATCAATCTCAGATTCGAATGCCCGGTCCAACAACCACTCAGAATGTTTCTCCGCTTTATCCCGCCATTGGGTGTACCTATCCAACAAACTAGTAACACGACCGATGTATTGATCTACGTTATTACCAGAGTGGACGTATTCTTCTAGAGCGCCACGAGTGGACTGCTGTTCCAACAGCTTATTATTGATCTCTGTTTCTAGATCGGCTGCTCGCTTCAACATATAACCAGCAGCATCGAAATCAATAGCTTCAATAACTTTCAATCGTGATTCGATTTGTTTGGCATGCTCGATTTGAATCTCGGCAGCAATCATCGCACGTTGTGCAGAATGCCAACTGATTACATCTGTGGCAATCGATTTAGGTGCACGGAACAATCTACCTTCACCAACCATCCAATCCCATACTGCGGCATAGTCACGATGATCACGAGTGATCTGTTGAAACTGTTGTACGTACCCAGCATAATCCGTATACCGTTCTAGGTATTCTTCAATGGCTTTGATTTCACGTTGGAAATTAGTTTCTGCATCAGATGCTCTCCGCAGACGTTCTTCGAGTTGAGGAATGTCTTTTGGATCTACACCAGGAACAAAGGTGTGTTGACAATTAGGACACTGAACATGATCACATCCTTTTAGAGTTGCAATACGGCGCATAGTTTCGGAGATGAACTCTTCAACGCTGCGCAGCTTGTGTTTGAACTCCTGAAGCTTTTCTTTTTTGTCTCGTGCTATGTTAGTGGATAGTTCACCTTCTTCGTTATTCGGGATAGACATAACGATACCATACGCACGATCGAATGCATCTTCTAAACGAGCTTGCTGATCCCCGAACAAACCAGTCTTGCACAAAGGAATATCGCCAAGGTACTCAGTTACAGTAAGTTTCTCTTCTTCTGCCGAATAAAGATGCAGGTGCAACCTTTCTTTCAGTTCCATGATTTCTTCAGGAGAAATCTTTTCCATTTGAGATGGCGTAGTTTGACGAATACTTTCTAGTTCCTCAATCAAGCGATCGATTACAGCTTGAGAAGCTTGGATATTAGCCAACCGTTGGTTTACCAGTTGATTGTATTCACCCTTATCCAGCACACGGACTTTGTCACTCAGTCGTGGATGTTCATGCACCAGGCCTTTTGCTTCTAACAGCATTTGCTCCAAATCATTCTCGGCATGCATCACATCACGGAACTGTTGCTTCGCTCCTGGATTACGATGCAGGAATAATGTGTTAACGCGATCAGTCAAACGCTGACGTTCTTGACGCAGACGAGAAATCTCCGAGTCATCCAACATATCGATGTTTTCGTTAGCCAGACGTTTCGTCATGTGATCGATAACGTTCTTCTGTGCCTTCGCTTGTTCGTTGACTTTAGCCAACAGGTTAAAAGCATAACCTAGGTCTACTGGTGCTGCACGAGTCAACCAGTCACGACGTTTGTTCACCGGCAATTGAGAGAACTTAGTCCGACCTGTGATCAGGTCTTGAATATCTTGCTGTAATCCAAATTCTTGTTTGCACAAATCAAGTTGCATTTGATAAGTGCCATTGTCATTCAGCTTTACATCGTCTTTGATGAAAGTGTGGTGACCCGTACCACGATCATACACAGACTCCAATACGTATCTGGAACCTCTATGCATGCAGTGTACTGTTTTGCTACCACCTGATTCAAATTGCGAATGGTGAGAAGGTAGTGGACATAGCTCATCGAGCAATGATGACTTACCGCTACCGTTCGATCCAATGATCACGAGGAGCGGTTTAGTCGGCGTCCACTCCAGGCTACGGATATTACTTAGCATCAGGCGTTTATAGCCTTGCAGTCTTACTAATTGCAGATACATGGCGACCCTTTCTATTCTGGCGGTACGATATACCAAGCTGACCATTTAGAGTTAGTACTTTTAACCCGTCTACGGAGAACATCTTTGTGTATTTTGAGTGCCCGATGAGCTTCCCCAAAATGAGCGTATATAGTACCGTTGATCGATATTTTTATTCCTTTGCGGCTATTCCGTATACTTTCTTTATGCGCGTCACTAAGTGGCTTGCCTGTATGGACTAAAACTAACTTAGCCTTGGATTCTGCACTATGACGAAAACCAGTCATTCGATCAGAAAGTCTTTTGCTATGTTTTTCTCGGCGGTCATCTGTCCAAGCAGATGCAGTTAATGCCGCACGTTCTTCACGTCTAGTCGCGTCCCAATAATTATCTACAATCGCTCGACGTTCGGGTGTCCACGACTCAGAAATAGCTTTACACCATTCTTCGCTAAGGGGGCGTCCTTGCTGATTCATAAGCAACGGATTGTCCAGCTGTGCATGAATCATTTGTTTTTCTATTGCACGTGCTTCTTCGATAGTGTCTATTTCTTGTGCAGTCCAATCGAGTTTACGATCTAAGTTAAAGTTATACTGTAGCATTTGGTTCACATGTGAACCACGACGAAGTTGTGACGTATGGGCAATACGTCGTTTAATAAAGTTTTGAGTACACCCAATATAAAACATTCCTGTAAAGGGATGGTGGATCGTATAAACGCAAATCATATTCTATCTCCATTGTTATACCCATTCATGATATAGTTTTAAAATAAGATAGAGTATGTATCTGGTTAAAGCGATAAAAAGCCCCCTTCCTTATTCTTAGCGCCGTTGTCTACATTAGATCTGGCTCTTGAGTATAATCTTCAAGGATATCAAAATGGAACAAGCTCCACCTAAACCAATAAGCGGCCAAGCCGCATCCATGTTCCGATTAGTTTCTATCGGTACGTCTAAAGAAAACAAACCACGCAATTCTAATACGCTGAACGTTCTCATGAACGAGAAAGCAATGGCTACTGACGGAGAGATTAAATTCGATCCTAAAGAAACCGTTAGAGAATGGCAAGATACCGAAGGTACGACTCACCAAGTCAAAACTACAGCTGAACGATCAGTTCCATGTGAATGGCTACCGTCCGAGGACAACCGTGCTACGCCTCCTGACATCATGCGTAACGAGCTTGTTGAAGTATGGCGACTAGGAGACTCTGACAAGTATTACTGGCGCTCACTGGCCTTAAAGAATGGTCTACGGGCATTAGAATCAGTTGTCTATACTTGGAATGCTTCTCCTAACCCAGCAGGTGGTGGTATTGACTTCAATACGTGTTATTACTTAGCTGTATCGGCCCATGACAAACATTTTACTATTGGTACATCCAAAGCTAACGGTGAGCCTTATGGTTGGACAATGCAGTTCAATACCGGGGAAGGTGAATTCACAATCACTGATGACATCGGTAATGAATTCGAAATCGTATCTCGTGACAACCGGCTACAACTAAAGAATCCTGATGGAACCTATCTAAAACTTGAGAAACAAAAGATCGAAGCTTCAGCTAACGAGTCTATCGAGTTCAAGGTAGGTGGAACGTCCTATAAGCTCACACCAGACGCGGTAGCGACTCAGACCACCAATGTACTCAGTAAGTCATCAACGGTTAGTATAGAGGCTCCTAACGTCATTATTGGTGGCGGTAAGGTTACAATGAAAGCACCAGGTGGTTTCGCTATTGTGGGGTGATGTATGGCAGGTATTGCAAGAGCAGGTGTAGATTCAGCAGGTGGGATAATCCAACCCACTCAGTCAATCGCTACGATTAACGGTATACCTATTGCTACGATGGGTGCCAGTATTACAGGGCATGGTAGTGGCTCACATTCAAGTGCATCAATAGTCGAAGGTAGTTCATTGTTTACTATCAATGGTGTACCCGTGGTGTTAGCAGGAATGCGGGCATCGTGTAATGACCAAGCTACTGGTGACGGTAAACATACGTGTTCAGCATGAGACAGCATAAAGGCTTCCCCGAAGGGAAGCCAATATGTCGTTATGCAGCTTGCTTGCCTTGCTCAAGGCATTGGGTGAGGTAACCGAGCTCTTGGCCTAGTGTACGCCCATACCAACCGTGAGTAGCCGTCAGACATTCAGTCAGACGTTGCAGCATGACACCAATACACATAGCGATTTCACCATGTGCACCAGGACCACCGCCTTTAGCCATTTCATCTAGCAACGAATTGACAGTATCAATACGTTTGTCCATCAGCGATCGAACTTCGTTAGCGCCATCTGTGTTAGCTTCAATCGACGAGTTGATCATGTTGCTGAGTTTAGTGATAGTAGCATAGTCAGAAACTGGGATTTCATCAACACCAGTTTGTTTGGTATTGAATTCACCAAAGTGGACGATAAACCAACCGCGTAACATTTCGATTGGGTTGTTATCATTCAGTACGCCACCACCATTAGGGTTAAGCAATACTAAACCATGGTCACCCATGAATGGAACAGTGTTAGTGCTTTCGCCTTCAACCATTACACTAGGTGCAAGGTTATCCGAACTGAATGGTACTGGTGGTTTCGAAATGCCACTCTTGATAATGCCACTGAGAGCTTTAAAGAAAGCTTCCGAAGTATCATCCTTCATGTGTTTCCGAGCCAACTGTTCGGTTTCACCCATGACCTTATCGAACATCTTAGGGAAATCTTTGTTGATCCACGCACCAATCTTGATAACGTTGTTCAGAGACTCAGCATCGTTACCAACGAACTTGCCTTCAATAGCAAGCATTTCGGGTTGCAATACTTCTGGCGACAGTGTGGTAGATTCACCACTACCCAAAGCGGAACGTTCCACTTCAGGCATAGCAGCTAGTGCTTCTTTAACCTTACGGCTCCTAGCACCAAGCTTCTGCATACCGAGACCTAGTTTCTCAACCAGCTTACCGATGGTACGCAACAGCCACTGAACAATGTTCCTTACCGTGACTGCTACTTTCTTGAATCCGGTTGCGATGTCTTTACCGGTTACACCTTTGTCTTCATCTTGATCGACATTGGCGTCCTCCAAGGCGATGCGCATTGCGATCGCCGTTGGGCCAGTAACTACTTCACGACCTTCCATCACACGCCGAAAACCTTCGAGAGCCAGTTGGTACTGGTTCAGTCGGGCCAGGTCAGCGTCAACCTGTGTTAGAGTGATATCGGCCATGGGAATACCTTACTGGGTGGAAACTACGGAATCATCTTCGTGGTCTTTGACAACGCCATCGGTCTTGGCTACCTTACCTTCTTGACCAATAGCCGTTGCATCGCCGCCTTGACCATTGCTCACAACTGTGTTATAGAAAGCAATGTAGGCTTTAACCAGACTGGTCAGATAACCCATGAACATGCGATGTTGCATCAGAGCAGCTTGGATAGCGCCTTTAGCAGTTGGATTACCAGTAGAGACAGTCTTACGCAGATTCTTCAGTGCAGACATCGAAGTGTCTTTACCGATCAGGTTAGCCAGAATACCTTTAACAGCATTCAGGGAAGCTACGGCACGTTCCTTCGAAGGAATCTTAACCGAGGAATCACCACCTTCAGCATCACCAGTAGAAGCGAATTCAAACTTCATGAAGTTCTTATTAGCAACGTTCTCAGATGCACTGGTACCAGAACCGATGCCGATGAACATAGCTTTGTTACCAGGCATGATTGGCGAGCGAGTTACGGTCTCGTAAGCACCCATCGAGGATGGAGCTTCGCCAGAGTCAACTTGTTTGAACTGGGAGAAAGTAGCTTCGAGTGCTTGTTGTGCAGCTTCTTCAACACCGTGAGCAGAACCAGCCGAGTCTTCATTGGACACAGCTACTTGCTTACCGGAGGCTTCGACGGTCTGTACGAGTTTGATCAGGGCATTAGGCCATTCAACCAGCAGTTGTTGTGCAGTCTTCTCAACGTTCTTAACGACGTCAACCGAATCACCAATGAAGTTACCATTGATCATCAGACGAGCAGCACCTTTAATGGCACGTTCGTCACCAGCTTCCAGAGTCGAACCCTGTACAGCTTTGATGGTCTTGTCCAGTTCTTCAACCAGTTTAGGGGTATCGCGAGTGAAATGGTTCCAAGCATCGATCAGCATTTCGAACAGACGTTGCAGAGCATTACCAGCAGCAGCACCCAGATCTTTCAGCTTCTCACCGATAGTAGCTTCCAAACCACGGCTTGCTACCAGACGGGTATCAGGACGGGCGAAGTCTTCCAGCGACGATACGACAGGACGGAAGAAAGAACGGTCATGAGATTCCAGAGCGATCTTGATTGCTTTAGCCAGTTCAGGAGTAGGCTTGACCTTTTTCTGACGCATGCCTACGAGCAGAGTTTGGTATTGCTCAAGAGCAGCTTCTACCTTGCTGATGTTTTCCAGGTCATTACCAACCGATTCAGCTTTCTGCAGAGCGCTATCCGAACCAACAGTGATACCCGAGGATTCGAGTTCTTCAACTGCTTGCTCGACGTTCATTACTGCATCGTCAGCTTCTTTTGGTTCGAGGTGTTCTGTTTCATTCGCTTCAATAGCATCTTCTTGAGAAACAACACCAGTGGTAAGATCCTTCTCACCAGCTTTAACAGCGTCAGGAGTCTTATTAGTAACAGCATCTTCTTCACCAGCGTTACCGGCATCGGTAGTTTCTTTAGCAGTGACTTTACCAACGTCTTGGGTTCGAGCCAGACCTGATTGAGTAGTATCTTTCAGTTCTTTAGTTGGTGTGTTCGATACAGCAGCACCGACTTCTTCGTTAGGTTTAACGGTGTCAGTGATTTCAATTTTAACGTCCTTTTGAACAGGGGCGTCAACGGATACATTCTTGTCTTCAGCAATAGCTACAGATTCCATCGAGGCGAGGAAGCCTAGTGCATCTTGAAAACGTTTTTTGGCAGCAGGCTTCTTGACTGCTGGGTTCTTAGTTACTGGCTTAGCCATGTTTGTTTTACTCCGCGGATTAAAGTTACATAAGGTTGGTACCGGAGTACCAACCGAATGATTTAATTAAAGCTGTTTAAACAATTGCTCTGTAACGATCTTAGCTGGGATGGTTTTACGCTTTTCCACATAGAAAGCTTTAATGACTCTGTGGTAACCATCCAATGTAACCCATTCACCTGTAGGAAGCTGTGTGACACAAATTGCAACTGACGTATCTGCATTACGCATTCGTTTAACGTCGTAGTCATCATCGATCATCCATGTGACACGGTCCAATGGAAAATCAACGATCGGGGCATTCCGTGTCACAGCTAGTAGACGATCCACACTGTAGGTTTTACCCATGTGCGTAAATGTGCTATCTGGACCTTCACTATAAACTTCCATCGATGGGCTTACTTTGGGGCGATCATCTCAGTCAGAACCAACAGACGTGCAGTACAGGCCTGGATGATTAGCTTGGTCAGAGGTACAACGTCGGAGTTGCTGAGGGTAGTCAGATACTCGGTAACGTACTTCTTGAACTCAGCAGCCTTACCGATTTCCATGATGTACTTGTTTTCCTCAGTGATCTTACCGAGGTCAGCTTGTACACGGGTCCAGGTCTCGCCCATTTCGAGAGCAATGTCTAGGATTTCGTCATTGGTAGCCAGCAAACGTTTAACAGCGTCAGGACCAAACACTTCGAGATCAGAGATCTGTTCTGGTTGATCGTGCTGCACCATCTTGAAGCCCCACTTATTGTCAGTGCCTTCCAGAACGTAGTTGCTTGGCAACAGACCATCTTGCGGGGTATATTCTACCTTGATAATTTCTTGGGCAATTTTACCCACGTCGATCATCTGTGCTGTCTTGGTTTCATCACCAAGCATCAACTTGAGGATCTCTTTAACCGAGGCTTCAGTAGGCTTCATCCAGTTGTTGTGGAGATCAGTCAAGACCTTCAGGTTGATCTTCTTGATATCAAGTGGATCTTTACCCGACAATACGCCGATACCTGGGGCAGTCACACGCTCTTTCTTCTGTGGCGCAGCTGGTTTCTCAGGAGCCGGTTCTTCTTTAGCAACTGATGGAGTTGGTGCACCAAGCATCTTGGTTACTTCGGCAGCAGTCTCAGGAGTAGGAGAAGCCAACAGTTTTCCGTTAGCATCTTTTACTTTACGAGCACGACCAAAGACTTTATCGAACAGCTCTTTCAGTTTTGCCCAGCGTTGTTTCAGCCAAGCAACGAACTTCTTCCAACCTTCGGCAATGGTGCCTTTCAGCTTGTCCAACTTACCGCCGGCTTCTTTCTCAGCTTCCTGAGTGTGTCCGATACGAGCCTGCTCATTTTCATCATCGATGGCTTCCAAAGAAGTGGTCAACTTAGAGAAGAACTTCGGATACATGCCTTTCAGATCATGAACGATAACCGATGCAGACGCAGCTTCCAATCCGAATCGAGTTGATTTACGCAAGATATCGCGATAAGCTTCAACGGAAGTTTGTGCCTCTTGAAGACGTTCGAGTTGATCAGCGATTGCTTGTCCTTGGCGTTTAGAAGCTTCGTCGATAGCAGTAAAATCTTTACCATCTACTTCAACTTCGAATGCTGCCTCAGCTACATCACCTTTACCCGAACCATCATCAGCAACTTGTTGAACTTCGTCTTTACCAAGCTCAGCAGATTCTTCTTTTACATCAACAGGTTTTGCTACACCATCTTCAGATTCCAGACCTGGGAGTAATTTAGAGAGTTTGACCTTGGCCATTACTTAACTCCTTCCAGTTTTGCTTTCAGTTCACGGGCTGCAACCAGACCTTTGTCAATGATTTCAACGCCAGACTTCAAGCGATTCAGCAGATCGATGGAAGTAGTCATGCGACCGGTGTATGCCGAGAAGGTTTCCAATGCTGGAACAGTCTGAGCAAAGAACTTGCGATCATGACGCTCCAGACTTACTTTGATAACTTCAGCCAGCGATGGAGGAACTGATTCATTACGGTTGATGTAGTTAGCTACTTCACCCATGTGATGTTCACAAGCTGCTTTGGCATCTTCCATCTTGGTAATGTCTTCACCAACTTGTTTGCCCGCATTGATGGCGTCTTGGATAGTCGGGGTAACACCATCACCATCGCCAACACTTACGGTATCAGCAGCAGTAGCAGCTTCGCCTTTCGAATCAGCTTCGGCAGTTGGAGATTCAGGGTGATCGTTGGTTGCAGAAGCGGAAGCATTGGTAACGTCTACTTGACGTGCAACACCATCGCTATCTTCCAGGCTAGCCATCATGGCTTTGAGTTTCTTCGAATCGAGGTAGGACATATAAACTCCGATTAAGGGATAAGACCATCGTCTTTAAGTTTTTTGATGATACTCTCGGCGACAGACAAGCGTTGAGAGAGCAAAGTGTTTAGCCGCTGTTGTTCAGCGAGTCGAGCATAGTCGGTCGTACGGTTAGAAATAGCCGCCTCACGTCTAGCTTCGTTTGTTTCATGTTCGTCTGGAGTGACAACACTCAACAGTGGTACAACTCCGATATTAATAGTCGGTGTAACACCGATTGTATCGGATATAACTTTGGCTACCTGAGTAATCAGAAAATCCAACGACATGGTAACCGGTAGTGCACCACAAGATGCTGACAATACCAAGTGATGATAAGCAACAGAGTCCAACGCTGGGAAAGCTGTTACAAATGATGATGGAATGTAGAGTGGGGCATCTGTGTCAGAAAGCAGAGTTAACAACATCACGCCTTGACGACGATCTTCATTGTACTGTGCTTGAGTAAGAGCGATCGGACCGTAATACGTTTCAAATACGTTTACGCCGTTGTTCTCGATGTCGATGAAAGATCGAATCGCACCGAGCGTATATAGAAGGCCTGGTTTAGTCGAGAAAGGAGCTCTGACTTCCCAACGACCTTTAATTCCGATTTGCGGGATTACGCTAGCCATGACGGAGCCTTTTGTTAATTAAGGAATCATCAGATTGGGCATAAAGGAGCCCGAAGGCCCCTTATGTAAACTCTTCTACAGAAGACTTAGTTACAACCAGATAGTTAACACGTTGGAACATCGCTGATGCGTAAACCACACCATCACGAACCATCCGAGAAATACCTTGAGGTACTGAAGTATAGCGGTCCATCGTTTCTGCTTCTTTCAGCAACTTAGCAAACACAGGCATCCATTCACCAGTAGTCAACGGATCGACACGGTCAAAGTCAGCAGTGTTATTCGTCACTAACAGATAGTCAGGGAACTTAGCAGAGAAACGCACTACACCTTCACGGTTCTGTGGATTACCTACAACACCGAAAGCCAGAGACTTGTAAGTGTGTGTCGAAAGTTCATACTGTGCATCTACCCAAGCATTGGTATAACCTGGACCACGGGCAGTACGACGTAGCAGCGGGAGTTCTTTACGTGGGTCTACCGTAGGGCTGTACATACCTGCACCTAGGATACCTGTTTCGATAGAATAGTTTTCCCAGAATGGGGTGAAGATAAACTCAGTCTTTTTAAACAGATCCGGTAGAATCAATTCCCACTCAGCACGAGTATGGGTAGAACCAGCCAACAGTTCAGCAATGATCTTGTCATTAATAAAGTCTTGGTTGTCTGCAGCAACGCCGTAAAGTAGTGCCAGCCAACGTGCTGGTTGTTTAGCCGATGGATTAGCAGGATTGACGTAATCGTAAGTCAGTGACCGCAGATTCGTGTACGGGTATTGTGCACGTTTAACGTGAGCTTCTTCCAGCTTATCATCGAAGTTATAATCCTTCAATGACTGGATCACAGTCAGTGGATCTTTGAAGAAGTCGTCGTGTGGTTCTAGTGGATGGATGATTTCAATAAAGTATTCATCATACTGACCCGAAAAGCTTTCGTCAGCATACCACAGTTGTACACGGTTTGTTTCGGTTGGAGCAGACATCTCAAACACAACAAACTCTGGAAGCCAGATGCTGCTGTTGGTAAGCATCGTACCAGTAGAGAAGCTTTTCAGTAGTGGGCCGAATTCAGCCAACACCATTTGTCGAACGACTTGTGGATCAGAAGTGATCGCACCAATGACAGCCTGATCCAACAGATATTTCGACAGCCGGAGGACCAAGTCCTTGGTTGCTGGGTCAACGTCTGCTGTGATTTCATCCCTTACGCTATGAAAGGAAAAGAACACCGTATTCGGTACTGGCGTGCTGGTGTGGGTCGTTACATCTTTTGCGTAAGTGAAGCTGTTCTTGGACAGTTCTCCAAATTTCGCGACTTGGTCAGGTACGTTACTGACCATGGAAGGGTATCCAATGAAACCTTTCAAGTTATACATTTAACGGTCCTCATGAGCGGGCGATGGTAAAGCCATCTATAAAATTGATAGCCCCGCTTGTGTTAACGATAAAACGTCATGGTAGAGTGGGGGTACCCCACGGGAATATTGTCTACCGTTTTAAAAGCTGTCTTGCGATAGAAACGCCATAGTGCGTTAACGGGTAGGCGTAGTTTTGATCACTGACTAGAGGTTATCATGGTCGCCTTAACTACTCAAGCCTTGCTCTCCTTGTGGCCGTTCCTCAAGCGTGCGATCTTCGGTGAACGCGCAGTTAAAGAGGTACTGCTGGAAAACCGGCACATTACCTTCATGTTGTTCTGTATCATGCTTATGCTTGCTACGATCTTCTGGGTAGGTTCCGAGTTAGACGCTGTTAAAGCTGAGAAGCATGCAATCGTTCGGGAACTGGAGGACCTCAAGGCTACTCACAGTACTCCTGATGTCGACGCCCGGCGTCGGCGATTAGATGAGCTTCTCAAGTAAAATACCATTGGGAGTAAACCATGCGTTATGTTCTATTCTTATTACTCATGATGAGTAGTGGCTGTGTTTTAAATCAGCCTCAGAGTTTCGTGTACATCACTGAGACTAACACAAGCAATGTCTCCAACACCTCCAGCGTGTCAACGAAAACAATAAAAGAGACCCCTGCTCATAAGCCAGCACCGGTAGTAATCAACAAGACGGTACAAACCACAAATATAAAATGTGCCATCTTTGAATTACCGACTGTAGGCGTAATGCCATCTCGTCCAGTATTCAGTAGTCCTGAAGCTAAAGCGAAAGGTGAACCCGATGAGGTCTTGGTCGCGCATATCAAGGCATTAGAAGACTACATTGCTCATGAACATGACAATGTAATTAACGCTCATCGCGAATGGAAAAAGTCCTGCAAGTAAAAAGACTGACCAGGTTAATTATCTAGTATAGTTTATTACTTCAGAGGACATCATAATGGATGGTATTGTTCTTTATACTGACGGCTCATTCCGACAGAATAAAGCAGGTTGGGGTATACACGGTTACACCTATAGCAACATTGCGATGTCGGCTAAAGCAGCGACGAAACAGCAACCGACTGCCAAAGGGTATAAAGATGTACCAGCATCGGAAACTGTTACTGTAATCGATTATATTGATGCTTATGGTGCGATCGATAAGAACCCCACAAATAACACGGGTGAACTAGGGGCTGTGATTGGTGCATTTGAATATGCATTAAAGACACCTGCGAAATCGATGGTCATGTTAATGGACAGCGAGTACGTTCGTAAGGGTCTAACACAGTACGTTCCGAAGTGGGCGAAAAATGATTGGGTAAAGTCTGACGGGAATCCAGTTGCAAACGTTGACTATTGGAAACGTCTGGTTGAACTGAAGACGTCTTGGGAAGAACCGAAGCGTAAGCTTGATCTGTATTGGGTCAAAGGTCATTCCAACGACATGGGTAACGACAAGGCCGATGCGAATGCTTTGTTGGGTGCAGGACATGAAGTCAAAGCTGCACCGGTAGAGATCAAACAAGAAGGCGAGAAAGTCAACAAGCTGAAGAAACAACCAGTGAATCCGTTGGTATTGGAATCACGTTTGTTGTTCGGGTTTAATACAGGTGAAGAGCCAGATGGCTACTATTACATGTACAGCCTAGGTCGTATGCATAACTACGGTTTCAAACCGCAGGACACACCGAAAGATAAATTGGCGAAAGCTGATCTGTTGATCGGACGACCTATTAGCGAAGCAACCTTTGGTGTCTATAAAGCTTACGAACCAGATGCATATCTGGAATCGGTAATCAATATGCATGCAGCATGTTTCCCAAGTGATAACCCTGAGCTGGGTATTCTGAACTTGTCGAACGTGTTCAACGCACAGATCCGTAACCGTATTGAAACTGCGAACTCGGATTTGTTGTCGAAGCATACAGACATCATGGTATTGTCGACTGCCGATTATAAATTGGTTAGCCGTACCCTCAACCCACCGCGACGGGCAAACGATGCCGTAGCGACATTCCAGCAGCTCCAGCGACAGTTGGACGATTACCTAACAGGGAACTTAGGTGACGGGGTTGAAACATTTGAAATTACATCCGCATTTTTCGAACAGGTCTCGTCTGGGAAAAAAGAGATCCGACAACTTCTGAAATCGATTACTCAGAACACTGAGTCGATTAATCCGAAGATTAAGTTTCGCGGGCAAGACGTGGAACTCAAGCTGTGCCTAGGGTTGGATATCCCAACTCGCAACCAGCTTAATCGAATCGGTGCTGGGTACACGAAGGTAGAAGTGTTGGTCATTGCTGTTGGGCCTCGTGCCTACACATACGCGACTGTGTTTATGACGGACGAAGGTTCTGCAATTTACCAGAGTCCGTATACGCAGTTCATTCTACCTAAATAGCGGGTATTCCATGAAACTACTAACCTATCTCCAGAAAGTCATTGCCCGGTTCTTTACACGAATCGGGTTGCGCTTCTGCGCCAAGCTTGACAATGATTTTAAACGGATGTGTGTGTTAGCCATCATCCACTCTAAGTGGGTCGGCGGTGATGTCGTGCGAGAACGTTACGGCAAAGCCATGGCACTGAATGATCAGATGTGCCTAGTACGTGATGGTAATGCATTGAAGTTTCCGACGTGCATTGCGGATCATTGCTTAAGGGACATCCCAAGTCTAAATGAAGCCAAAAGCTCCCCAGACTGTGGATGGAATCGTATTCGCAAGGCGATCCCTTGCTGGTTACGTTACTCTGACGAAGATACTTTCCGCAACGATATCCAACGGGTGTTTGCAATCTGTGCTTCGCCTGTAATTATCGCATAACAACATATTGGCTTCCCCGAAGGGAAGCCTTTATGCCATCAGCGGAGTTCACGCTCAAGCTGTGCGAACACAGCATTGGTTTCAGTCAGATGAGTAATTTGAACAGAGTACCATTCAACCCATTTTGCTACGGTCATCAGTTCAGCACCGATAGTTTGGATCAGTTGCTTAGAGGCTGGGTCACGCTCTGAGGACAACGATTTAAACAAACCCTGGGCAACGGTGGTCAATTGTTCTACCGAGCCTTTAACAGCGGATGGTGGCGTCTGAGCCAACAGTTTGCCATATTCGACCATTTGGAATTCGGCTTTAGTGAATTCAGTGTTATTCGAGAACAGTTGACCGAATGTAGCTGTAGCATCGGAACCACCTTTGAAGTACTTAGCTTCATCAGCCAGTAGTTTCGACAGTTGCCCAGCGTCGGCTGCACCGCCTGGGAAGTCACGACGATCACCACGTTCCGTAGGGTTAGTTACATAATGACCTAACCGTTGAATAGCTGGATCGATAACGTTAGCTTTGATTGCACAAGCCAATTGGATACGTGGAGCCATACCCATTACGTAGTCATGCAGATTACCAGAGAAACCACGAGGTTGGGATACTGGTTTAGATTCGATCTTCATGTAATCCAGCGACCGCATTACGGTACCCATCTGGGAAGGATACAGCGTAGTCAGTGGAGCCCAGTTGTAAGTGGTCATCAGTTCGAAGCCACGTTGTACAGCCATTGAAATGTTGGAACCCATGCGAGCAAACCAACCAGCGATGGAGCCCATCTCGGCAGCTTCCATGGAAATGCTTTCACAAGCGATATAAAGCTGACGAATAGGATCTACGGTTTTTTCACCGACAGATTCGTTGGATACGACTTCATTGTCGCCATAACGAGTAAAGAGAGACATGGATAGCTACCTTGTTGTGTTAATGAATCTTGGAGTCTAGACATAAAATTACGCTTGAACTCAATTAATTGATTGCTCTATAACATCAAAGAGGAAATACCATGTTCCAAGAGTTTAAGAAACCGTCATTCCGACCGGCAGTTAACGTCGGCTGTTTGATGGACATTTCATCCGGTCATTATGAAGAGGGTGAACACGGGGAGATGATCCTCAACGGTGGTCTGGGTGCATTGAACGGGATCGTGTCTCGTCCAAACAACTTTAAGACTGCTATCGGTGTTTACATGTTGTCGATGGTTCGTCGGGCAATGCCTGGGTCACACTCGATGGTGTACGACACTGAAGGTACGCTGAATCCAGTTGCACGTTTCTCTGCTGTGGCCAAACACTTCGATGAGATCGCAGCAATCGATTTCAACGATGATCCACAATTCATGTTTACCGACTTGTCTCAATACACTGGTGACGAGTTCTTCTACCAGCTACGTAAGTCTCTGGATGAGAAAGCTAAAGATCCTAAGAAGCATCTTCGTACTTCTCCATTTGTTGACAAAGATAAGAAGCACAAGGTTTGCCTGCAACCTACTACTGCGTTCATTGACTCGTTCTCGAAGTTCATTGTATCCGCTGTAGATGAAATGTATGCGAAGAACAAAATTGGTGATGGTAAGAACAACACCGATGCCATGACTAACGGTAAAGCTAAGAACCAACTGTTCAACCAGCTTCCTCAAGTCGCAGCTAAAACTGGTACACACTTTATCCTGACGGCTCACGTTGGTGATATTATTCAGATGGATATGTATCCTACTGATAAACGTAACCTGACCGGTATGAAGAAAGATACCGTGTTGAAAGGTGTGTCGTCTGGCTTCTATTCGTTGCCTAACAACGTTTGGGATGTTACCTCTAACAAACCCCTGCTGAACAACGACAAGATGCCTGTGTATCCTCTGGATAATGCTACGGCTATGCAAGGCGACTCTGACCTCCGTATTCTGGAAGTTAAGAACCTGCGTTCGAAAGGTGGTATCTCTGAACTGCCATTCCCGATCATCGTTGCACAATCCGAAGGCGTTCTGCCAGCACTGACTGAATTCCATTACTGCAAAGAGAATGGTTTCGGTATCGGTGGTAATCTACAGAACTACTTCGTGGAACTGCGCCCTAACGTTGCTCTGTCCCGTACTAAGGTCCGTCAGAAACTCAACGGTGATCCACTGTTGCGTCGTGCAGTTGAAATCCAATCTGAGATGCTGCAACTGATTCAGTTCCAACGTAAGCTCGATGTACCTACTCCAGCAGCCTTGTACGAAGGTCTGGTGAAGATGGGCTACGATTGGGAAGTACTGTTGGGTACCCGTGGCTATTGGATGGTTAAAGAAGAAGAGCACCTGTGCGAAAAGAAGTTCCTGTCGACTATGGACTTGATCCGCATGCTACGATTCGAATACAAGCCGTACTGGATGTCTGCTGAAGACAAAGCCAAGATCAAACCACTGGAGGTAGTGAATGCTACTTAAGCTCTATCAAGCAGTTGGACGGTTCTTCATGCCTGAGTTCTATCCACGACCTTGGGACGAAACATGTGCCATTTGTAAAGGATTTGCTGATCGTAAAGGTAGTTGTCTAAAATACACTTGCGCGGGTGCACATATACCAGATGAAACTCTAGCGCAATTTCGTGAGCGTATAAAGGAAACCAAATGAACCTATTTGCGTGGATGACCAAGTGGTGGAAACATCAGTGTGAATTTGCTATTAATGTAGAAGGTTGTCTAAACCAGAATGCCCACATCAAGCAGCACGTTTAGCTCGACGTTCAATACGTCCAGAACCACCACCTGCTCCACCAAAACGTGGCTTCGGTCGGTACTACTTCGAGAGTCAAAAGATCGCTATTAGTGTTGACAGCAATAGCGAAGTTATTATTAATGCACCAATGGATGTTTCAGTGCATGTAGTCAACAACACAATTAACATCACAACGCGTAAATAAAATGAACGTATACACATTCCAGTTGGGTAAGTTGGAGAACTTACTCTTTAATACCATCCCGTATTACGATACAACTGTCAAGTCAGGTATGTGGCAATTAGCCCCTACTTGGCAGATCGTAATGGATGTTAAAAGTAAACGCATAACTCCAGAGCAGTACGAAGCTCAATACATGGCGATGCTGGAATGGCGTTACGACAATTACCCAGAATTCTTTGAATGGTTGATAAGCCATGAACAAATCGCATTCGGTTGCTATTGTCCGGAAGGCACATTCTGCCACCGACATCTTATCACCAAATTTCTTTCTCACATAACAGAAGTTAATTATTGCGGAGAGCTTTAGTTAACTGGACCAACGTATGAACTCTTATAATCAATTCATCTTCGAGATGACTCGTGCTATCGATCCAGAACTAGCAGAAGATCTCAATCGACGCATGGTAACACCGCTCACCAACACACTAGAAATGTCGGCCTTCATGAATGACATCCTTAGTCAATATCCAGCTGACTGGGCTCGGTTCTGGTTTATCAAAGACTGTCCGTATACTTTAGATCAATGGTGCATTACTTACCGCACTCAGATCTTGCCGTTCTTCTGTGCAAACCGATTGCCTCCAGCAGCACCGGATGCCAGAGCGATCTATCCTCTCTAATCGTATAGTATTCATTAATGGAGAAATACGATGTCACGCAAAGCAACAGAAAAGGAAGCACTGCATTTCATCGACATGTTCCTGCCGGGTAGCCCTAACAAGCAACTCCTGGCGGACATGTTCAAGCGAATGTCAGATGCTGAGTTTGCCACCTGGATCGATAACCTAGAAGCCAAGACAGAGTACGTTACACTGTTCGCTCCTAACTTAGCTGATGTTACGCTGAGTATCGAACGTAACTACAAAGTAGCTGAAGCTCTAGGTTTCGAACTGTTCCAACAACTCAAGTTGACAGACCAGGCCACAGGACAAGTTTACTTAACACCAAACAAACACTTGATCGGTATGTTACCACTCCGTCGTCAAGTTCAGATGCTCGCAAAGAAACGATCCATTCCAGGTTCTAACCACGTGGTGGATGAACGGTCTGGTCAAGCTTCCGGTGACTCTAAAGGTTCTCGGTTGTCTGGTCCTGAGATCCAGGTAAACGTTTCTAAGGGTCTTAATACTGCTGTACTCGAACTCGTTAAGTTCCGTGGTGGTGACGCTGAGGCTTATAACCAGATGAACCGTCAGATCATGGAAACCGGTGAAGCATCGTTAACTTCGATTATGGCTGAAACTCCGAGCATCGTTAAATCCAACAAAACGCTGTCGGTATATCTATCGTCAATGATGCTGAGGAATAACCTCGTATGAATGAACGTCTAACTGATTCCATCCGGAAAGCCTGGATGGAAGGGTTGGAAGAGTTTATTGCTTTGAACCCTGTCGGTGAAAAGTCAATGCTCCCTAACCTAATCCAAGTGATTTCCAATATTCGCGTACATCAACTGTTACGTGAAAGTAAGAATGAATCTTTTGTTCGTCGTGTCTACGATGATATTCGAAACATTCCAGAATTCTATCTGCTACTGATGTCTGTTACTACTTCCTTTCTACAGGAACTAGATGACGTTGGTGCAGCGATTAAACACTTCTGTTTCCGTACAGATCTGTACAATGAGAAGTCAAACGTTGTTGATGCTACAACTATCCAGCGTCAAGCTCCTACAGGTGCGCTAGCAGCGATTCTAACTGATAACCCATGGCTCTTTATGCTTTGCGTTGCATCAACGTTAGAACGCGACACAGTGACTCTGTTGGCTAAGCACAACTTGAATAAGGCTCCACGATGATCAGACGAATTTTGATTGGTCTTGATGTATTGCTGGATACCCGGTTAGGCGTTATGTCTAACCTCAACAAAGACGCAGCTGCAGCTCTCGTGAAGAATCCCGATTACTGGGAACGTGACTTCGACGATTGGTTTAAACTGACGGGTGGTCTAGTAACGAATGAACAATTCCGTGAAGCATATGCAATGCGGGGTGGTATCAACACAGCTAAGACTTTGAATGAAAGCTTTGAAACTGGTATGGCTCCATTCATCTATCGGTTGTTAGCAGAAGCTGATATCAACATGATGGATGGCATGACTAAGCACACTGATGAAGTAGGCTTAGCAATCAACGTGGCTCCTTATGTACTGGCGCCTAATGAACGACAAGAACTAGTTCGTATCATGCAGGAGAAGTACGGTCGGGAACTTAACGTTAAACTTGTGGACTATCAACTCCATGAATTAACTGTTGAACGCTTGGCTGACGAATTCGGTGGGATGATCATCTACGAATTTGCGGAATGGTTTAAATATCATCACGTAGCTATCGTTGGTGCATTGATGTCTGACTTCAACGTTATCCAACCTAAGTTGTTTGATCGTGATCCATCGGAACTGACAATAGAAGAGCGTAAGCATGACTTCTTCCGTTTCCGTTTGATTACGCAGCACAACATGGATATCAACTACATCGATACCCGTTACTTTAGTTTGGTCAACGCTAAGGCTTCCCCTAAGGAACCTGAGCCTGTACCCGATGCAGAATAAAACGACATATTAGCCTTCCCCAACGGGAAGGCTTTATGCTACAAAGTAAATATCTCTTCTGGTATTACCGGCAGTTCCGCAATAACAGTAGCAGCGTCAATCTGGTCTTTGATGGCCCAGGTAGTTTCATAACCTTCACTTACTCTAGCGAAGGCTGTGTTAGCTACAGCTACCATGTCTGCAGCAGTCAGTGAAACACTAACGTTTTCCCATACCCGGAAATTAACAGGGAACGGAGTACCACCATCTGTTGCTTCTTTTGCAATAACACGCAAAGCGGTAATGTTCTGGCAATCAGTAGGACGGATCTGTACATGATAGATCTGTTCACCGAATTGATAAGGGAAACCTTTATCAAAAGCTTCGACACGTTTGTTCTCAGCTTGTGTCTTCAGTGCAGCTTTAGCGACAGCTAAGTTAATAGCCAGTTCGTCTGTATTAAATGCACGGGCATTCCAAACGCGATACCATTCACCGTCACGGAGTTCTGGAGCACCTTCAATAACAACGTCATTGACTGGTACTTCAGTATCCAACACAACTTCATAACCGAACTCAAAAAGAATTTCGGAATCGACAGTTTGTGGGAAAGAAGTATCGGGTACACGGTCAGCTAAGTCTACCAGATAGAGCGGATAATCACCAGTGTCTGAATGAATCAGACGAGTACTATGATTTACTATGGTCATGTTGTTTCCTTTTGCATAAGCGCCTCCCTACGGGGAGGCTTTATGTCGTTAGCTAGTTGTTACAGCACCTTGAGAACCAAGCCATTCAGTACCATCCCACAGGAGAGTAAGAACAGTCTTAACACCACTGAAGAGTGGAGCAGAACCACCGTTCCACTTAATAGCAGAACCTGCACCAGCACCAGGAGTAAAGGTCAGTGTACCACCAGAACCATTCACCACTAGAACGAGAGTCATTGCACGTGTTGCAGGACCAGCGCTAATGGTCAGTGTCTTAGCACCAGAGGCGTTAGCCACAGTGAAGAACTGATTGGTCAGTGGATCAAGTGTTGCAGTAGCAACGATCGCTGTGATTGGTGTATCGTAACGATCGAACGATGCCCAAGCTTGGTTCTTACGGACGTATTGTTTACCGTCGTTCGGAGCTTCACCAATACCAGCTGCTGGAGCTGTATACTGTACCCAAGTCTTGTCGCCTTTACGCAGATACAAATTGGTGTCAGTTGGAACATCAGTGAACTCTACCCAGTTGGTATTCTGACCACTACGCAGATATGTTTTACCCGCAGTAGTTGGAGCTTCACTAACGCCTCCAGCCGGAGCTGTGTATTCAACCCAGTTAGCGTTCTGACCACTACGGAGATAAAGCTTGCCTGCCGTAGTAGGTGCTTCTGGAATACCCGCAGCAGGGATAACGAGCTCTTTCCATTTAGGAGCAGAGTCTGCAGTTTCGTAAGTACGAATATACTGCTTGTTATCTTTAGTTGACAGGTCTGCAATAGTTGCAGGGAATACAACCTCAGTCCATTCACCCAAAGTAGTTTCACCAGCTTTGAGTTGACGAGCGTAGATCTTACCGCTAGTCATCGATGGAACTTCGTCTACTGGCAGAGCAACCCACGATGTACCCAGACGAACTACTTTACCCAAGCTGCCCAGTGGTGAGTTAACATCACCAGCTACCAGACGACCGATTTGAACCCAGCCGGTACCTGGAGCTTTGTAGAAGGTATCGAAGTTATCATTAACTGCCCAGTCGCCATCTCGACCATAACCAGGCGTAGGTGTATCAACGCCGTCTGGTAGAGTCAACCATAATGCACCACGTTCACCTGTCAGACCTTGAATACCACGTAAGCCGGGCTCACCTTGGATACCTTGATCCCCTTTAGGACCACGAACTGGACCAGCATTATACCACTCGGTTAAACCACCAACTGGGTTTACACCGTAGAGGTACAGATCGCTACCGACCAGATAGCCTTCACCATTCGTACCCGTCGGGTGAGCAGCTTCCAGTGCAGCTTCGGTGGCGTAGGTGCCCATAATAGCAATCGATGTACCAGCAGGGCCCTGGATGCCTTGGTCACCATCATCACCTTTCGGCCCGACAATAGTAATACCTGGACCATACAGGTTAGCTTCGTTTACTTGGTACAGTTTGTTATCTGCAACCACGTAATACGCATCACCCGGATCAAGCGTTGCTGGATGTGGTAGATCAACAGCATTAGCTACTTCACCTTTAATGATGATACCCATACCAGCAGGACCAATAGGACCTACGTCACCGGTATCACCTTTAGCACCACGGAATGCACCGAGGTTTACCCAAGCACCCGTAATCCACATGAACAACGTGCTGGTATCCAAAGTGGTGTAAGCATCTTGTTCAGCAGCACCGACAGGCAACGCAGCTTGGTTAGCAACAGAACCTTTAACGATTACGTTACTACCATTGGTACCATTCGTGCCGTTTGTCCCATCGATACCACGGAAAGGACCAGCGTCAATCCAAGCAGCTGTTACGTAGATGTGCAGATGACCTGTATCCAACGCTACCCATGCTTCTTGATCAACTGGAGCTACGATGGCCTGAATATCAGCCAAGTTAGCTTTGGTACCGTTGACTTGCAGGTTACGACCGTCAGTGCCATTAGTACCGTTGGTACCATTTACACCGTCAGTGCCTTTAAGTGAAGTTAACCATTGTGCTTCAGTACCAACGAAACCATCAGCAACGGCAATCTCGTATGCCGAAGCACCGTTCATAGAACCGAAGTTTTGGTAATCCGAGTTAGCTGGGGTCACATCGTCAACGATCCAAACGTACAGATCTTTGTTAACGTAATAAGCTTCAGCTGGATTACCTGGACGTGGCAGTTGCGAAACGTTGGTAAGAGTACCTTTAATTTCGAATGCCAGCGCAGGAATACCTTGGATACCTTGATCGCCTTTCAACGAAGCAAGCCATTGGATTTCTGTTCCTACAAATCCATCACGTACAGCAACCTGGTAAGCAGAATCACCGTCATCGCCTTTAAGACCATTGATACCATTAGTACCGTCATTACCACGTGGACCTCGAATAGATTCAATAAACTCTGCTTCGGTTTTACCAGCATTGCCTGGGATATCCAACCAAGTTTGATAAGCAGATTTACCCTCAGGACCAGGAATACCGATATCCACCCATTTACGGGTAGGCTGTTCGATGATGGTCCACAGAGATCCACGCCATACGTACGTGTCACCAGAAACATAGTTGACATCGAGTGGCAGAGGAATACCTGTAGGCCACTCACCCAAATATCTTAAACCTGCACCAGCAGGACCTACTAATGAAGCCAGGTATTCCGATTCATCTTTACCAATATTACCGGGTAAGGCTTGCCACACTTCGAAAGCGGATCTGCCGTCCTCACCTTGAATACCCTGGATACCATCGTCGCCCTTAGTGCCTTTAACAGAGGCAAAGAACTCGTCTTCGGTTTTCCCGGCATTCCCTGGCTGTTCCAGCCATGTTTGAAAAGCTGACTTACCAACCAGTGTTTGGAGGAAGTCTGCTTCGGTACCGATCCATCCAGTATCAAGTGCGATATCGTAGATGGATTTACCTGTATCACCATCCTCTCCCTTAAGAGAGGCAATAAAGGCAGGTTCATCGCCAGCAAACCCAAGGTCTACGGCGATCTGATATGCGGTCTTACCTTTAAGTGACGCCAGCCATGCTTCGCTGGTTCCAACGAAACCATTTTGAATAGCGATCTCGTAAGCGGATAGACCTGCATTATTGCGGATTTTAGAAACTAACAACCGGTAGTTCTTGAAACTACCATCCGCTTCCATGCGGATCACCTCAAGAAATTCTTCACCACTGATTGATAGCAGTGACTCCATCCCTGAGATCATACCCTTCTTATCTGACTCAGCCATTGCAATGTTCCCTTAGAAAAGAGGCTTAATAAAAATAAAACGGTTGTTTTACTAAAACTTAAATAAGACTCATACAGTAGGATAAAAATACCCAGCAAACATAGGGGTCTCGCCAATAAAAACGACATAAAGGAACCCGAAGGTTCCTGTACGTTTTATGGGGTTACAACACCTGCAGCTAACTTCCAATCACCGTTACCATCTTTGGTAAAACCGATGTCATTCAGTAGAGCGAGTAGCGAAGCTGCCGTAGCAAACTTAGCATCATCTGCACCTGCAATCAGTTCGGCACCAGTTGCTTTAGCCAAGCCAACATCAGCGCCTGTAAGTTGCGTCCATGCGCCAACACCATTTACATCAGCAACAAAAGCTTTACCATGGGACTCAGGATCACGGCTATATACAGCAGAGAAACTTTGAACCCATTGTGCCTCAGTGCCAACGAATTGTCCTAAACGAACCGCAGTCTTATAAGCCGATTCACCAACCAGTGTTACAAGCCATTCAGCTTCTGTACCGACAAAGCCTTCTTCTACGGCGATGTCATATGCGGTTTTACCCACACGGAGTTTAGAAGCCAGCGTGCGATAGTTCTTGAATGAACCATCCGGCATTAGCTTTACCACTTCCACGTATTCGGTACCACTCAGAGTGAGTAGTGT
>RCUK01000504.1_pt1 | contig 34229 bp, 33 predicted proteins | sample 2166381 | NCBI WGS metagenome assembly RCUK01 (sample SAMN09932809, study PRJNA488358) | compost metagenome | isolation source: compost soil in an enriched community | place: Germany: Experimental Botanical Garden | reverse complement strand
ATACGAATATCATTGCTAATCATTATTGGACAGGCGGTGTTATATTTAGACACCAATGCAGAGAGCTCTTTTCCTGCAGATTTATCTTTTACAAAATAGTATTGAGCAACGGATATCAAAATCACAACAATAACGATTTGGACTATTTTTCGAATAAGCAGTTTCTTTTTTCTTTCCTTTTCTTCCATTTTCAATGGGTAATTTATATTGATTTACAAGTGTTATTATTAGTTTATGCTTGCGCTCACAAAAGAATGAATACCGCACAAATCTTCATTTACCAAACAAGTCCGTTATCGGATAGTTTTGGTAAAGTTTTCTTTTTCAAATATACCGAATATACTGTGCGAATGGTAAACAGACTTATTATTTATTACGCTCTATTGGTGTTGCAAAAACAATCGTTCTTCTTTTCCTTAATATTGTCGTGTACTGCGTGAGGGATAGAAGCTAGCTACCGTAGTAGCGCGGAGAGCCCGACATCATAAAGGAAAGTGGCCGAATCTCCACTATTATGATTAGCCACTTTTCTTTATGATGACACGCCCAGACGAACTTTATCGAAATGACGAAGTAAATGATTTTTTAAAAACTCTTCTTGCTCTTTTGAATTTTAGAGGTCTTTATAAAAGAAAAAAATTGCAAAAGACCACTTTTTTTGCTTGTATTTTCTTTTTTATTACAAAAATAGTCTTATTTGTTAAAAATTTGACTTTTACAAAAATTTTCACATTTCGTTCTAAAAATAGTTGTACTTTTGCGCTCGATGAATAAAACTAGTTTACATATAACTTCTTTATCACGGATAAACACACTTTCGACTTCTCCCGAAGTACGGACACTATTCCTATAGTATCCAAAAGAGTGTTTTATTTTTTTATTCATTTTTCATTTTACCGTTTTGAAAATACCTCAATTTTATATTGGATTTTCATATCCAAAAAATACTAATATTAACTGCTTACTTTTACTAACATTTATTTGTGGTTCAATGAGTTATGCTTGTCAATTTGTGTTTGGTTTTTCAAAACTCATTTCTATTCTATTTTTTAACTTAAAATTCAACTCTTGAAATGAATATTTCTATTGTAGTAACTCAGGAAGAACATTATAAGTATGCGCAGGAAATATGCGATACCATAGAATCATCTGCCCTGTTGAGAGGTACTGGAATTGCCAAAAGAACGCCGGAATACATCCAGAAAAAGATGGAGAAAGGAGATGCTGTTATCGCTCTTAATGACGGGAAATTTGCTGGTTTTTGCTATATCGAAAGTTGGCAACACGGTCAGTTTGTGGCGCACTCCGGTTTAATTGTACATCCGGATTATAGAAATTTGGGACTTGCCAAAAAAATAAAATCGTTTGTCTTTGACTATTCATTACAAAAATATCCAGATGCAAAAGTGTTTGGAATCACAACGGGCTTGGCGGTGATGAAAATCAATTCTGATTTGGGATACAAACCGGTTCCTTTTTCGGAACTCACAAACGATCCTAGTTTTTGGAAAGGATGTCAGACGTGCACGAACTTTGAGATCTTGAAAAGCAAAGATTATAAAATGTGTTTGTGTACCGGAATGCTTTTTGACCCGAAGGAAAAACCAAAAGATCCACCCAAACATCCGTTTAATGTGAAAGTATTAAACAGACTAAAAGCAATTAAACAGGCTCTTTTCCTGAAAAAGTAATTGGCTCCTCGCCTTTGCCTTCTAAACGAAATAAAAAAACAAATAATAATAGTGCTAAAAGCCAAAAGCTAATAGCCAAAAGATAAAAAAGATGAAAAAAGTTGTATTAGCATATAGTGGAGGTTTAGATACTTCATATTGTTTAAAATATTTAAAAAACGAAAAAGGATATGAAGTTCATACTGTATTAATCAATACAGGTGGATTTGATGATGAAGAATTAAATGCGATTGAAGAGAGAGCTTATGAATTAGGAAGTGCAAAACACGCTAATCTGACTATCGTTGACAAGTATTATGACAAAGCGATCAAATATTTGATTTACGGAAATGTATTAAAAAACAACACCTATCCTTTATCGGTTAGTGCGGAACGTGTTTTTCAAGCTATTGAGGCCATCAAATATGCGAAATCTGTTGGTGCAAGTGCAATAGCACACGGAAGTACTGGTGCCGGAAACGACCAAATTCGTTTTGATTTGATTTTCCAAACTATTGCTCCAGAAATTGAAATCATTACTCCTATCAGAGATTTGAAATTATCAAGACAGGAAGAAGTGGATTATTTGTCAAAAAACGGCGTGCATTATTCTTGGGAGAAAGCACAATACTCAATCAACAAAGGACTTTGGGGAACTAGTGTTGGAGGTAAAGAGACATTAACTTCCAATCAAGCGCTTCCTAGTGAGGCCTACCCTTCTCAATTGCAAAAAGAAGGTGAAGAAAAAGTGACTTTACAATTTGAAAAAGGAGAATTAGTTGGTGTAAATGGTATCATGAATACTCCTCCAAAAAACATTGTTATTCTTGAGAAATTAGCCAATGCTTATGCTATTGGTAGAGATATTCACGTTGGGGATACTATTATCGGAATTAAGGGAAGAGTTGGTTTTGAAGCAGCTGCTCCCCTGATTATCATCAAAGCACACCATTTATTAGAGAAACACACTCTTGGAAAATGGCAACAATACTGGAAAGAACAATTAGGAAACTGGTACGGAATGTTATTTCATGAAGGCCAATTTTTGGATCCTGTGATGAGAAACATCGAGACATTCCTTGAAGATACTCAAAAAACTGTTAATGGAACGGTAATCGTATCATTGAAACCCTATCATTTTGCGCTTGACGGAATAGAATCTGAAAATGATTTGATGAATACTGGTTTTGGTCAGTACGGAGAAATGAACAACGCCTGGACATCTGATGATGCTAAAGGATTTATCAAGATTCTTGGGAATGCCCAAAATATATTTTCATCTGTAAACAAACTAAGTCATGATTAATATTGGAATAATTGGAGGTTCTGGTTATACAGCGGGAGAACTCATCAGAATATTGATGTTTCATCCGAATGCAAATATTGATTTTGTGTTTAGTACCACTAATGCCGGAAAACCACTTTCAATAGCGCACCATGATTTGCTTGGGGATATTGAAATGAATTTTACCGATACAGTGAATCCAAATGTAAACGTCGTTTTCTTGTGTTTAGGTCACGGAAAATCAAAAGCATTTTTAGAAAAAAATCAATTTGCCAGCCATACTAAAATCATCGATTTAGGAAATGATTTCAGATTGACAAAAGATAAAGTTTTTGATGGAAAATCGTTTGTCTATGGCTTACCGGAATTGAATAAAGCAACGATCAAGAATGCTCAGTTTATTGCAAATCCGGGGTGTTTTGCCACAGCAATCCAATTGGCTTTGTTGCCATTGGCAAAAAATGAAATGCTTACTACTGATGTTCATATCAATGCCACAACAGGAAGTACTGGAGCTGGAGTAACGCCTTCAGAAACAACACATTTTAGTTGGAGATCCAATAATATGTCCCATTACAAAGTCTTTGATCATCAACATTTGGGTGAAATAAACCAAAGTGTGAATCAATTGCAAGCTAGTTATTCAGACGAATTGATTTTTGTTCCGAACAGAGGTGATTTTACCAGAGGAATTTTTGCAACCTTATATACGACTATCGAAGAAAGTTTAGAAGATGTGGTTGCAAAGTACGAGGCTTTTTATAAAGATCAACCTTTTGTAACTGTTACCACAACCGCAATCAATATGAAACAGGTAGTACAAACGAACAAATGTATCATTAGTTTGCTAAAAAAAGGAAACCGGCTTTTGATTACTTCAGTTATTGATAATTTAACCAAAGGCGCCTCGGGACAAGCCATTCAAAACATGAATTTAATGTTTGGATTGGATGAAACCACAGGATTGCATTTGAAACCTTGTGGATTCTAGAAATAATTAAAAGATTGAAGGATTTTATGATTGAAAAATTAGTGAGATTCTGAAAAGAAAGATAAGATTTAGAAAAAACGTAAATCTTTAAATTCTTCAATTTTTAAATCTTTAAATAATTAAAAATGAACTTATTCGACGTTTACCCTTTATACGACATCACTCCTGTAAAAGCAATTGACTGCACCATTACAGACAAAGATGGTGTGGAATATTTAGACTTATATAGTGGTCATGGTGTTATCTCCATTGGCCATACCCAACCTGATTATGTTGCCAAATTAAAAAATCAATTAGACAATCTTGGTTTTTATTCGAATGCTATTCAAAACCCATTACAAGTGGAATTAGCTGAAAAATTAGGCAAATTATCGGGTTATGAAGATTACTCTTTATTTTTGTGTAGTTCTGGGGCTGAAGCCAATGAAAATGCATTAAAATTAGCTTCTTTTCACACCAATAAATCAAGAGTAATTGCTTTTGATAACTCTTTCCACGGAAGAACATCTGCCGCTGTTGCAGTAACAGATAATAAGAAGATTGTTGCTCCTATCAATGCTCAGCAAGTAGTTACCTTTTTACCATTAAACAATATTGATTTGGTGGAAGCTGAATTGAAAAAAGGCGATGTTTGTAGTGTTATTATCGAAGGAATTCAAGGAGTTGGAGGATTAGATGAAGGAACAACTGAGTTTTTTCAGGCTTTAAAAAAATTATGTGATCAATACAATGTTGTTTTAATTTTAGACGAAGTGCAATCTGGATACGGAAGAAGCGGAAAGTTTTTTGCGCACCAATATCATAATATTAAAGCTGATATTATTTGTCTTGCAAAAGGAATGGGGAACGGGTTTCCAATTGGCGGAATTATGATTTCACCAAAATTCAAAGCAAGTTACGGATTATTGGGAACTACTTTTGGTGGAAGTCATTTGGCATGTGCAGCAGGAATTGCTGTGTTGGATGTAATCGAAAACCAAAAATTAATGGATAATGTAAATGCCGTTTACGCCCATTTTTTAGAAGCTATCAAACAAGTTCCTGAGGTAATTAAAGTAAAAGGAAAAGGATTAATGCTTGGAGTGGAATTCGATTTTGATGTAAGTGCTTTGCGTAAAAAGATGATTGTTGAGAAACATATTTTTACTGGAAGTGCTAACAATAAAAACTTGTTGAGAATTCTTCCTCCATTGACAATCAATAAAGAAGCGATTGACACTTTTATAAAAGCTTTAAACGAAAGTTTAGCAGAATTGAAAGCGTAGATAAATACAATAGAAAGCTTTTTTCAAAGTAAAACTTAACAAACTTAATCCCTTAATGATTTGAACTTTTTTTAAATCATTAAGAGATTAAGATAATTAAGCAAAAGTTTATCTTTTTTAAAATTGTATAAACTCTAACCAATAACCAAAAAACCGATGAGCCATTTATTACCAATAGAAAAAAGGAATGCCGTTTTAAACCGAATGGCTGAACTTCTTGAACAAGAAAGAGCTAATATCAAAATTGTCAATCAACAGGATTTGAATAATTATTCTGGAGAAGATTTGGCTATGGAAAAAAGGCTATTGGTGGATGATGCCAAAATTGACGGGATGATTCTTTCTTTGCAACAATTGTTTGCTCAGGAAGATCCTGTGGGTCAGGTTCGATTTGACTTTACACATGATAATGGTTTGAAAATCTACAATAAAACTGCGGCTTTCGGAACTATTTTGATTATTTATGAATCCAGACCGGATGTAACGGTCGAAGCTGGGGGAATTGCCTTTAAATCGGGGAATAAAATTCTGTTGAAAGGCGGAAAAGAATCTTTACAATCCAATTTGAAAATTGTGGAATTGTGGCATCAAGCCTTAAAAGAAAATAATATCTCTACAGAATGGGTAGAATACTTGAATTACAACAGAGATGAAACTCAGGCTTTTTTAGAAAAACCAACACAAAGAGTAGATTTAATCGTTCCAAGAGGTGGTGAAAACCTAATCAACTTTGTAAAGAAACACGCTACTTGCCCGGTAATCGTAAGCGGTCGGGGAAATAATTTTGTGTATGTTAATAAAGAAGCCGATTTAGATCAGGCTCTTGCTGTAATTATTAACGGAAAGACCTCAAACATATCTGTTTGCAATGCATTAGATAAAGTATTAATTGATACTAATCTTGAAAACTGGGAAGCCTTCGCTAAGAAAGTGATTCAGGAATTACAGGAACGTAAGGTAACTGTTTTGGGAGATGAAACGATTTCTAAAACAGCAAATGTTCCTCAGATTGAATCGGATTTGGTTTGGTATGAAGAGTTTTTAGATTACAAAATTGTTATTGGTACGACCAATTCAGACCAAGAAGCGATTGATAAAATAAATAAATATTGTGGAGGACATTCGGCTTCCATAATCACAAAGAATGATGCATTGGCCCAGGAATTTATGGAAAATGTGGATACAGCGGCAGTTTATCAAAACGCTTCTACCCGATTTACAGATGGTGGACAATTTGGTTTGGGTGGTGAATTAGCAATCAGTACTGACAAACTACACCAACGTGGACCAATAGGATTGCAACATTTAGTTACTAATAAATGGTATATTTACGGAAATGGACAAATCAGGTAAGAAAAGAATTTTATTGAAAATTGGCAGCAATACGTTAACCAAAGAAACCAATCATATTTCGAGAGGAAAGATTGAAGATATTGGTATGCAAATAGCTGCTTTGAAAGAGGATTATGAATTTGTAATCGTAAGTTCGGGCGCTATTGCAGCTGCAAAACAATTTGTAAAACTAGAAGCTCCGGATAACGAGATTTTTGTAAAACAGGCCTTGGCTTCTATCGGGCAGCCCCATTTGATGCGGATTTTTCACGAAAATTTTAGCGATTTGGGTTTACATACGTCACAGTGTTTGCTTTCTTATTCTGATTTTGAAAAAAAGCAAACCAAAGTAAATATCGTAAACACGATAAATGTATTGGTCAAGAATAGTTATATTCCTATTATCAATGAAAATGATACGGTTGCGACCGACGAAATTAAGTTTGGGGATAATGATAAATTAGCGGCTTTAACCGCTGTTTTATTAAATGTTGATATTCTGATCATTGCCACCAATACAAACGGAATTTACACCAAAGCATCCATTCATGATGAAGTTCCTGAGACAATTACTTTAGTGAGTGATTTACAATCTTTGCAAAATGAAATTGGCGATTCTAAATCCTCACACGGAACTGGTGGAATGCAATCGAAAATTGATTCGGCAGCCATAGCCAAAGCTGCTAATATTGAAACTTGGATTGTAAATGGATTAGAAGACAATTTTATTTTAAAAGCATTAAAGAACGAAATACCTTTTACGAAGATTATTTAAAAAATGTTAATTTGGTTAATCGTTAATTCGGTTAATCGATTAAAAAAACAACCGATTAAACAAATAAACCAATGAACTATACTTCCATAAAAAACATAGATTCACTCTCCAAATGGGTGAAACAAGCCATAAAAATCAAAAAAAATCCTCTTAAAAATCAAGATCTGGGTAAAAATAAGACTCTTGGAATGTTATTTTTTAATCCAAGTTTAAGAACCCGTTTGAGTACGCAAAAAGCAGCTTTAAATTTAGGGATGAACGTTATGGTAATGAATTTTACCAATGAAGGTTGGACTCTTGAATTTGAAGACGGAGCCATCATGGACTCCGGCGCTTCAGAGCATATTAAAGAGGCGGCTAAAGTGGTTTCACAATATTGTGATATCATTGCTATTAGAGCTTTTGCAGGACTTACAGACAAAGAGAAAGATAATGCTGAAACCGTTCTCTCAGGTTTCTTAAAGTATGCCACTGTACCTGTTGTAAACATGGAAAGTGCTACTGGTCATCCTTTGCAGTCCTTAGCCGATGCAATTACTATGGCTGAACACAAAACCAAACACAGGCCTAAAGTAGTTTTGACTTGGGCTCCACACCCTAAAGCATTACCTCAGGCTGTTGCCAATTCATTTGTGGAAATGATGCAGTTACAAGATGCTGATTTCGTGATTACACATCCTGAAGGTTACGAACTGAATCCTGAAATCACTAAAGATTCCAAAATTGAATACGACCAAAACAAAGCTTTTGAAAATGCAGATTTTATCTATGCAAAGAACTGGAGTAATTACAAGGAGTATGGAAAAATTACCAATTCCGACCCAAATTGGACAGTAACGGCTGATAAAATGAAACTGACAAATAATGCCAAATTCATGCACTGCTTACCAGTAAGACGTAACGTAATTGTTACCGATGAAGTAATTGACAGTGAGAATTCGATAGTTATAGAACAAGCTAACAACAGAACCTATTCTGCGCAATTGGTTTTGCAAAAAATATTAAAAAAAGGAGCTAAGTAATATAGAACTTAATCTCTCAGAATCTTATTAACCATATGGAAAATAAAAAACCAGTAACTGTAATAAAAATTGGAGGAAACATTATCGATAATCCAGTTGAACTTTCACAGTTTTTATATGATTTTTCTAAAATAGAAGGCTACAAAGTTCTTGTTCATGGCGGAGGAAAATCAGCCACCAAAATGGCGCAAAGTATTGGATTAGTTCCACAAATGATTGACGGACGAAGAATTACAGATGCAGCTATGCTGGATGTTGTTGTCATGATTTATGCAGGACAAATCAATAAAGATATTGTTGCCAAATTACAAGCGAATGGTACTAATGCAATGGGGTTTTCTGGGGCAGATGGAAATTTAATCCAATCAGACAAAAGAAATCATCCGACAATAGATTACGGTTTTGTTGGAGATGTGAAAAAAGTAAACACTAAATTATTGGCTAGTTTGCTTTCTACTGAAATTGTTCCGGTCTTTTGTGCGATTACGCATGATGCCAAAGGACAATTGTTAAATACCAATGCAGATACCATTGCCAGCGAACTGGCCATTGCTTTATCTGAAGTTTTTGATGTAACTTTGAACTATTGTTTCGAAAAGCCTGGTGTTTTATTCGATGCTGAGGATGATAACTCAGTAATTACAACAATAAACCAAGAGCTGTATGCCAAATTGAAAGAAGAAAAAGCAATACATTCTGGTATGATTCCAAAATTAGACAACTGTTTCAACAGTCTGTCAAAAGGAGTTCAAAAAATAAAAATTGGTCATCATCGGATGCTACAAGATAAGACGGCTTTGTACACCACAATTACACTATGAAGAGTATAGAAATCCTTACACAAGAGGCCATTGCGCTATTAAAATCACTAATCAAAACCCCTTCATTTTCTAGTGAAGAGGAGCAAACGGCCCTTTTAATTGAAAATTGGTTTACACAAAATAATATCCCTTTCGAAAGAGAAAATAATAATATTTGGGCTTTCAACAAGAATTTTGATAAAACAAAACCAACACTTTTACTTAATTCCCATCACGATACTGTCAAACCGAATCAAGGCTATACAAATGATCCCTTTGAAGCTATTGTTAAAGACGGTAAATTATTCGGATTAGGAAGTAATGATGCGGGAGGTTGTCTGGTTTCACTTTTAGCTACTTTTGTTCATTTTTATTCTAATGAAAATTTGCCTTACAATATTGTAGTGGTGGCCTCTGCTGAAGAAGAAAGCAGTGGAAAAAAAGGGCTTAACAGCGTACTAAAACATTTGCCTGAACTGGAATGTGCTATTGTGGGAGAACCTACTTTGATGCAATTAGCGGTCGCCGAAAAAGGATTATTGGTTTTGGATGTTATCGTAAAAGGAACAGCAAGTCATGCTGCTCACAACAATCCTGACAACCCTATTTATAATGCGATTCCGGTGATGGAATGGTTCAAAAACTATCAATTCGAAAAAATATCAGAGGTTTTAGGTCCTGTAAAAATGACCGTTACACAAATATCCGCAGGAAAACAGCACAATGTCGTTCCTGCCGAATGTCATTTGGTAGTCGATATCCGTGTGAATGATTGTTATAGCAATCAGGAAATATTAGATACAGTAAGAAAACATCTGACTGCTGAAATAAACCCACGCTCGATGCATTTAAATGCTTCTTCTATTCCGGTTAAACACGGATTAGTACAAGCAGGAATTGCGTTGGGAAGAACTACTTATGGCTCTCCTACCCTTTCAGATCAATCAGTATTGAGCTGTCAATCCTTGAAATTGGGCCCAGGAGAAACCCTGCGTTCACATTCAGCAGACGAATTTATATACATTAACGAAATCGAAGAGGGCATACAGTTATATATCAAAATACTGTCTGATTTTTTCAAACAATAATAAGTAGGGACAAGTCGCGACTTGTCCCTACGGCAAAAAATAAAAAACATATGAAACTTTGGGAAAAAGGAATACCAACTGATAAGCAAATAGAACATTTTACTGTTGGTAACGATAGAGAATTAGACTTAGTTCTAGCTAAATACGATGCGTTGGGTTCAATTGCTCATGCAAAAATGTTAGGCCAGATAGGGCTTCTAACAGACGCTGAAACTGTTTCTTTGGTTTTAGCTTTGGAAGAAATCATAAAAGATGCCGAGAATGGGAATTTCGAAATTGAAGATAGTTTTGAAGACGTACATTCAAAAATTGAGTACTTGCTAACTGTAAAATTAGGTGATGCAGGAAAAAAAATTCATACCGCCCGTTCCCGTAATGACCAGGTTTTAGTTGATGTTAATTTGTATTTGAAAGATGTTGTAAAAGAATTAAAAGAGCAAGTAAAAACTTTGTTCGATTTGTTAATGCAATCTGCAGAGAAGCATCAAAATGTGTTATTACCGGGTTATACGCACCTACAAATTGCAATGCCTTCTTCTTTTGGAATGTGGTTTTCTGCTTATGCTGAGAGTTTGATTGATGATATAACCATGTTAAATGCAGCTTTGAAAATTGTAGATCAAAACCCATTAGGATCGGCTGCAGGTTACGGAAGTTCATTTCCTATTAACAGAACATTCACGACACAGGAATTAGGCTTTGAAACTTTAAAATTTAACGCGGTAGCTGCACAAATGAGCCGTGGAAAATCAGAAAAAACAGTTGCATTTGCAATGAGTAGTGTGGCTGCTACCCTATCAAAATTCTCGATGGATGTGTGTTTGTATATGAGTCAGAATTTTGATTTTATCAGTCTGCCATCACATCTTACAACGGGTTCGAGTATTATGCCTCACAAGAAGAATCCCGATGTTTTTGAGTTGATTCGTGGTAAGTGTAATAAAATTCAAGCTTTGCCTTATGAAATCACTTTAATCACAAACAACCTTCCTAGTGGTTATCACAGGGATTTACAATTATTGAAAGAAGGATTATTTCCAGCTATTCAAAACCTAAAAGCTTGTTTGGATATCGCTATTTTTTCAATTAAAGACATCAAAGTAAAAGAACATATTTTAGACGATAAAAAATATGATTATTTATTTACTGTAGACTCACTAAATGAAATGGTTGTTGCTGGTGTACCTTTTAGGGATGCTTATAAAGCAGTAGCTGAGCAATTGGAAAACGGTACTTTCAAATCTCCAAAAGAGACTAAACATACTCATGAAGGAAGCATTAATAATTTATGTTTAGATGCCATAAAAGATAAAATGAAACGTTCTTATTAATTCAAAATAAAAATTGTTTTATAAAAAAAGCTCCGATTTCTCGGAGCTTTTTTCTTTATGCTACTTTGTTTTTAACAACTAATCTAAAACCTTCGCCATGGATATTTAGGATTTCCACGTCTTCGTCTGGCTTAAGATATTTTCTTAATTTAGCGATGTACACATCCATACTTCTTGAAGTAAAATAGTTATCATCTCTCCAGATTTTGGTTAAAGCTAATTCTCTTGGCATTAAATCATTTTCATGAAGAACTAACATTTTTAATAGTTCGTTTTCTTTTGGAGACAATTTTATAGGTTCCTCATCACCGTAAGTCAAAAATCTAAGTTTTGAATTCAAGTGAAATTTTCCAATATTAAATTCATATTGAACTTGCTCCGCTTTAGTATCAGAAGATTTTCTTTGTATAATAGCTTTGATTTTCATCAGCAATACTTCAGAATCAAAAGGTTTATTAAGATAATCATCAGCACCTGCCTTATATCCTTTCAATACATCTTCTTTCATAGATTTTGCAGTAAGGAAAATGATCGGCACTTCATTATTTTTTTCTCTGATCTCTTTTGCCAAAGTATATCCGTCCTTGTAAGGCATCATTACATCAAGAATACATAAATCATAGGTGTCTTTCTTGAATTTTTCGAAGCCTTCCATGCCGTTTTTAGCTAAAGTGACATCAAAATCATTTAGCATTAAGTAATCTTTTAGAACAGCACCAAAGTTAAGGTCATCCTCGACTAAAAGTATTTTTTTATTTACATTTTCCATATTCTAATTTATTAGTGGTATTTTTATTATGAAGGTACTGCCTTTTCCCTTTTCACTTTCAACATAAACTTGACCGTTATGGTCTTCTACAATTCTTTTGACATAAGCCAAACCTAAACCATGTCCTTTAACATTGTGAATGTCTCCGGTATGTTCTCTGTAGAATTTTTCAAAAATTCTTTTTTGGGCAACTTTACTCATACCCAATCCATTATCTTTTACTTTTATGAGAACCATATCCTTTATGTTCTCCGTATATATATCAATTTTTGGTGTATCAGGCGAATACTTGATCGCATTTTCCAAAATATTTACAATCACATTAGTGAAATGTACATCATTGATTAAAACTGATGTTCTTGCGGCATCAAAATGACTTGTTATTGTACCCTGTCTATCTTCCAAAATCAGATTAACATGCTCAATAGCATCATTTATAATATCTTCAATATTACTGGACTCTTTTTCGATATCCAATTCCTTTTTCTCCAATTTAGAGATTCTCAGTACATTTTCAACCTGGGCATGCATGCGTTTGTTTTCATCCCTTATCATTTGAAGATAGCGTAATACCTTTTCTTTGTCTTCAATTATTTTAGGATTTTTTATTGCATCCAATGCTAAATTAATAGTCGCTATTGGTGTCTTAAACTCATGCGTCATATTATTGATAAAATCTGTTTTTATCTCAGATATTTGACGTTGGCGAATTAACTGACTCAATGCACTTGAATAAGCTATCACAATAATCAACGTGAAAATTATGGATAGTATTGTTATGCTGACCAACTCTGATAATAAAAATTTCTTCTTATGTGGAAATGTCACGAATAAGTGGTATTTTTCATTTCCTTCATTATCTGTCAATATCGGAATGGAATAGGCATTATTTTTATCGTAAACAAATTCATCCGACTTTACTTTTGTTGCTATACCATTACTATATATACCAAACTCAAATTTTGTATTAACGCCATACTCTTCTAGTTCTTTCTTAATGAGCTTTTTGAGTGTTTCTTTCGAAACTCTCTCTTGAAGCGGCATTGCAGAAGTGATATCTTTATAGAATATTTCGAATTGTGCATTATCTAAAATATCTAAATTTCCAGATTTTTCAATCCTTACATCAGGAGTCAAACTTTGATTTAAAATAGAATTATCTATTTTATTGTTGTTATATACCTCAGTCACACGTTTGGAACTAAAGCTTTTAAACTTTACACTGTCAAATTTTTTATCAAAAAGCGAGCGATTAATGTTGTAATCTTCTGCTATAATACTGTTTGAATAAACAATGGTTTTATTGGTTCTTGGATTTTTCTGAACGTAATAAAATTCTAATAAATCATCTTTTTTCGGAATCTTACCTGTACTGTCTTTAAGATGATTGTATTTGTCAATAAAACTGTAAGCTTCCTGTTTTTGGAGCTTATCTGCCACATTACCAATAACTTGCTTTACATGAAATTTAAACTGTTCGTCATTGTTTTTAAACGAATTTTTAAACCAATATACCTGAACAAGTATTATCCCAATTAGGGACAAACTCATTAACAAAACCAACAACCTAAAAAAAAGTTTATTCATCGAAACAAAATTAGTATTTTAACAATATATTAAATAATACATTAACCAAATATTAACATCTAACATTCATATTGTTGAATCTTTAAAATTTTAAGAATTTTTTCAACTTCCAGTTTTGCAGTTTCAATAGTAGTATTTTCAATAACGAAATCACTTTTACTAATACGTTGTTCATCATTCCATTGTGCTTCCATTCTTTTCAGAACATGCTCACGAGTAGTCTTATCTCTTTCAATAACCCTTTGAATTCTGGTCTCAAGCGGGGCAGTTACTGTAATTATTATGTCGCAATTCTTATAATTACCACTTTCAAATAAAATGGCAGCTTCATAAATTACAAACGGATAAGCCTTATGATCCAAAATCCATTTATCAAAATGCTTTTTTACCGCAGGATGAATAATGGCATTAAGTTGTTTCAGTTTTTCGGGATCGTTAAAAACAATTTCGGCCAACTTTTGTCTATTTAAGAGTCCATTGTCAAAAATGGCTTCTCCAAAAGTTTTCTTAATGGAATCTATAACTTCTGAAGTTTGGGTGATTTTTTTAGCTTCATCATCGGCAATATATACAGGGATTCCCAATGATGAAAAATAATTGGCTATAGTAGTTTTGCCACTTCCAATTCCTCCAGTTAAACCAATTATCTTAGTCATATTAAATTTTGAAAAACAATTCAGGGAAAGCTTCTTGCGGTTTTTGCTTCATAATAATCACTTTTATATATGATTTCAAAAAACCGGTTCCATAACCATAAAATTGTTTCCAGACAGCAATCAGGGAAAGATAGCCTATTTTTAGACTCCTGTTTTGAATAGTTGATACCAAAAACAGTACAATAAAATAAAGAAAATACAATTGCAGCAGTAAATCCTGATTGAATAAAAGCAAAATTATTGACAGGAAAAATCCAGTAATAAATGCCGATGGAAAGAAAAAAGTTAATTTGTTATACTGCGGATACCAACTGTTTAAAATAGGTCTTGCTTTACCAAATTTATTGACTTGGATAGAAAACTTATCCCAGTCTATTCTTCTTTTATGATATACAAATGCTTTAGGGAAAAGTTTGGTCTCAAAACCTAAATTCCATAAGCGAATTGACAAATCGGGGTCTTCTCCAGGATGAATATTTCCAAATCCTTTAGAAGCTTCAAATGCTTTACGCGACAGTCCCATATTAAAACTTCTGGGCTGAAACTTGTCAATCTTCTCAGATCCTCCTCTAATTCCACCTGTAGTAAGAAAAGAAGTCATTGCAAAATTGATTGCTTTTTGTATATCAGAAAAACTATCTAAAGCTTTATCCGGTCCACCAAAACAATCTACATAATTTTCTTTCAAAGCCTTATCGACTTCAGTTAAATACTGTTGTGGGATAATACAATCTGAATCAAAGATGATAAAATAGTCACCACGCGCTTTTTTCATTCCGTAATTTCTGGAATCTCCAGGACCTGAATTTTCTTTATAATAATACGAAATATCTAATCTGTCACCATATTTTTGGGCTACATCTTGACATCGTAAAGTAGATCCATCCTCTACTAGCACGATTTCATAAATTTCAGGATAATCAGATTTTGATAAGCTTTCTAATAATTCATCAACTTCATCTGGACGATTGTAAACAGGTATAATTAAAGAAAATAGCATACTATTAAATGTGGTATTTTTAGATATTATTCGGTGATTTAAAAAATTTTAACAAAGATATGCTTTATCCATAAAAAAACCATCAACTATTAATTGATGGTTTTGTAAAAAATGTAACTAGGATTTAGTTTATTCAAACATTTCCATAACCTCCTGACTAACTCCCATGTTTGAAAAGCCGCCATCATGAAGTAAATTTTGCAAGGTCACTTTTCTTGTCAAATCTGAGAACATGACAATCGCATAATTGGCGCAATCTAATGCAGATGCATTTCCTAGCGGTGACATTTTTTCAGCAAAGGCGATAAAGCCATTAAATCCTTTTACACCGCTTCCGGCTCTTGTAGGAGTTGGAGACTGTGAAATGGTATTTACTCTAACCTTCTTTTCTTTTCCAAAGAAATAACCAAAACTGCGGGCAACTGATTCTAAATAAGCCTTGTTGTCAGCCATATCATTATAATCAGGAAAAACACGTTGCGCTGCCATATAAGACAATGCAATTATGCTACCCCATTCATTCATGGCATCTTTCTTATATAAAACCTGCATGACTTTATGAAAAGAAAGCGCAGATACATTCCAGCCTTTTTCGGTATAATCATAGTTCTGGTCGATATAGCGATTCCCTTTTCGAACATTGACAGACATACCAATGGAGTGAAGAACAAAATCAATCTTACCTCCAAGTATTTCCATTGCTCGATCAGTTAAATTTTCTAAATCTTCTATTGAAGTAGCGTCTGCAGGAATAATTTGGGAACCAGTTTTTTGCGCCAATTCTTCAATATTACCTAATCTCATGGCTGCAGGGGCGTTTGAAAGCACAAAAGTTCCTCCCTCTTCATGAACACGTTCGGCAGTTTTCCAGGCTATTGAATTTTCATCTAAAGCTCCGAAAATAATTCCTCTTTTTCCTTTTAGTAAGTTGTACATATAAAGTTATTTGATGTCAGTTTTTTATAAAATTAATGCACCTTAATTTCTAGAGGATGAAACCCATATGAAATTAAGATGCATTACAGAAACTAAATTTTAATTTAGTAAAATATAATTATGCGATACTTGAAATACCTACTACTTCGTTTGTATCCGCTAAATAATCAACTTCTTTGAATCCAAAACCAAATAGATTAAGGAAATCTTGTTTATAACCCGGTAAATCACCTATTTCCGGTAAAGTTTCGGTGGTTGCTTCCAACCATAATTTAGCTACTTTGGCTTGAACGTCTTCTCTCATTTCCCAATCATCGATACGAATTCTTCCTTTGTCATCCGTTGGAATTGGCTTCCCTGTATACAATCTGTCTTGGTACAAACGTTGGATTTGTTCAATACAACCTTCGTGAATTCCTTCTTCTTTCATTATTTTATACAATAAAGAAATATACAACGGAATTACCGGAATAGCTGAACTGGCTTGGGTAACCAAGGCTTTGTTTACAGAAACAAACGCTTGTCCTTCAATATCTTTTAAGCTGTCTGCAATTGAAAAAGCAGTAGCTTCTAAATGATCTTTTGCACGGCCAATAGTTCCTTTTCTATAAACTGCTTCCGTTAATGACGGTCCGATATACGAGTAAGCAACTGTAGTAGCGCCCGGAGCAAGTAAATTTTCAGCTTTTAAAGCATCAATCCACATAGCCCAATCTTCACCACCCATTACAGCAACAGTATTGGTAATATCTTCTTCATTGCAAGGTTCAATTGAAATTTCAGAGACAATTCCTGTATGGAAATCAACTGTTTTATTTGTAAAAGTGCTTCCAATTGGTTTCAAAACAGAACGATGTAAAACACCAGTAACCGGGTGTAAACGAACTGGAGAGGCCAAACTGTAAATAACTAAGTCAACTTGACCTAAATCTTTTTTGATAAGATCTATTGTTTGTTGTTTAATCTCATTTGAAAAAGCATCTCCGTTAATACTTTTTGCGTACAAGCCCGCTTTATTTGCTTCTTTCTCAAAAGCAGCAGAATTATACCAACCCGGAGATCCTGGCTTTCCTTCAACAGGAGGTTTTTCAAAAAACACACCAATAGTTGCAGCATCAGATCCAAAAGCACTTGCAATTCTGGAAGCCAAACCAAATCCGGTAGAAGCACCAATTACTAATACTTTTTTAGCACCATCTATTGGTCCTTTAGACTTTACGTATGCTATTTGATTTTTTACATTTTGTTCGCATCCTTCTGGGTGAGATGTCAAACAAATAAATCCTCTCATTCTAGGTTCTATAATCATATCGGGCTATTCGTTAATTTATTTGTTAATCGGATGTAAGTAAATCCGTTAATTATATTTTACTTTTTTGATTAAATTTTATTGAATTTGAATGGCAAATATAGGGCATTGTTTTTAGTTCAACAAGGCTTTTGCATGATTTAAGGCGGAATCAGAAACTACAGCTCCTGATAACATTTGTGCTATTTCAACTACTCTTTCCTCGCTAGACAATAACTTCAATTCTGACTGCGTATCTTCATCAACTGTAGACTTGTAAACTTTAAAATGTGCCGTTCCTTTTGCAGCAATTTGAGGTAAATGTGTAATGGCGAATATTTGCATTTCTCTACTCATTTCCTTCATAATTTCTCCCATTCGGATTGCTATTTCACCAGAGACACCTGTATCGATTTCATCAAAAATCAGTGTTGGTAACTTTGAATATTGCGCTAAAATTGCTTTTACTGCCAACATAATTCTTGACATTTCACCACCTGAAGCTACTTTTTTCAGTAAACCAAAATCAGTTCCTTTATTGGCCGAAAATAAAAATTGAATTTCATCTTTACCATTCTGAAAATAGTTCGATGTTGCATTAGCCTCAATATTAAAACGAACATTAGGCATTCCTAAAGTTTCCAAAATAGCAATCAGCTTTTGTGATAAAATAGGAATTGAATCGACTCTTTTGGTGTGAATAGCATCAGATAAAGAATCTAGCGCTGTTGTTTTTTCTTGAATTGAATCGGTTAATGCTAAAATTTGTTCCTCCAAATTCCCAATTTCTAAAATAGAGCTTTCCAGTTTAGATTGAATCTCCAATAATTCGTCAACAGTGCTAACCTGGTGTTTCTTTTGCAAATTAAAAATTACCTGAAGTTTTTGACTAATGAAATCTAATTGTTCCGGATCATTAATCAGTTTCTCTGAACAACGATTTAATTCATTTGAAATATCATCAAGTTCTATAGTTACGCTTGCAATCCTTTCAAAAAGGGAATCGTATTCAGCTGAAAAAGGAGCAATTTTTTGTAAAGAGGTTTTAATTTCTTTCAAATTATCAAGGACACCAATTTGTTCTTCATTAGCTATAGCTAAGGATTTATCAATCGATTCTTTTATAATTTCAACATTGTTTAACTTCTCAAAATCAGCTTCAAGTATTTCTTGTTCACCTGATTTTAATTTTGCTGCCACCAATTCCTCCAATAAAAAGGTATTGTACTCCTGTTCTTTGGTTGATTCAGCTTGTTTTTTAAGAAGCGAATTAAGAAGCGTTTTATCGGATTTATAGCTTTTCAAAAGTGTCTGATAAGCAAAAATATTTTCATGGTTATCGGCGATAGCATCAATAATCTTGAATTGAACATTTTCTTCAGAAAGTTCTTGAGTTTGCTGTTGCGAATGAATATCGATCAGGAACAAGCTTAATTCTTGTAATTCCTGAAGATTCACCGGACTGTCGTTTATAAAAGCCCTTGATTTCCCAGAAGGAAGAATTTCACGTCTGATAATCGTTTCGTCTTCGTAATCCAAATCATTTGCCTCAAAGAAAGGAAGGAGATTATATTTTGAGATTTCAAAATGTGCTTCAATGACACATTTTTCTTCTTTATTTTTAAGGGAAGTTAAATCGGCTCTTTTTCCCAAAACCAGGCCTAAAGCACCTAATATTATCGATTTACCTGCACCTGTTTCTCCAGTAATTATTGAAAAACCTTTTGAAAAGTCGATAGTTAATTTTTCTATCAAGGCATAGTTTTTTATCGATAGCGATGTAATCATTTATATGTTTTTTTGAGATGGGAAACTAGAATTTGACAATGCTTTAAAATTAATTAAAATTTAATTAATCCCCATTTGCTAGAGTTCATAGGAGACGTTTTATTTAGACTTTCCACCAGGTCTGCTATTTGAATACTGGGGCCACCTGAAAAAATAGAAACAATCTCGTCAGATTTGGCATCGAAAAATACGCGGGTTAAAAAAGCATTTGATCGGATAGCCTGTACTTTGTTAAGATTGAGTAAGGAAGCTTTTATTTTCTCTTTTGCTCCCTTCAAATCCTGATTCATAATATCCAGTCCGGCATGATAATTAAAAGAAGTGTTTCTTACTTCATTATACGTTGGAGAAAGCATATCATTTATTAAAAAATACCTGTTTTGAGGTCCGTCCATTTGATTCCATCCTTTATATCCACCTTGTTGAGCAACATTAGCAATATTTTGTGCCACTGTAAAATAAGGATTCCCCCCTAACGGTAAAAAAGTATCGGCATCAATTCCCAATATCATATAGCAATAGTAAGAGATCACAGAGACCAAATTTGATTCAAATACACTTGGATTGAAAAGCAGTGGTTCAAATTCTGTATAAGTAAAACTAAAATCTTTATCGTTATAATTGAAAACCGGCGAGCCGTAGGTGGAATTAAAAATAAGTCTTGAGGATTGTACTTGAATTGTTGCGACAAATTCATCTGAATTATTCGATGAAAGATTGATATACATCGAACAATTGATTTTTTCATTTTGCTTAACGGATTGTCGGGTCCAATCTGTTTTATTCACAAATTCATTTAGTGAAGTTTCTAAAGTTTTAAAAACTTGCTGATTGGCATTAGAAAGTCGCTCGGCATTGACCGTAACAGTACAATTTAATTGTTGCGCTTGCGAAAAACTGCAAACGAATAGTACGAAAAAAGCAACTATTTTAGTCATAAAAAAAAGCTATTACTTTATTTAGTATATCATCTGCTACTGCTTCTTTAGATTTTAAATCCATTGGTTCAATATTGAAAAGCTTATCAATAAAAGTAACTTTATTAGTATCTTTTCCAAATCCGGCGCCGATATCCTGCAACGAATTTAAAACAATCAAATCTAAGTTTTTTTTCTGAATTTTCTGCTTTGCATTTTCAATTTCATTTTCGGTTTCTAAAGCAAAACCAATCAAAAACTGATTTTTTTTAATAGCTCCTAATGAAGCCAATATATCCTTCGTTTTTTCAAGTTCTATAGTAAACTCGTCTGCGGCTTTTTTTATTTTTTGGGCAGCCATTATCTTTGGCTTGTAATCTGCAACAGCAGCGGCAGCAATAGCCACATCAACATCTGCATAATACTCATGACAAGCGTTGTACATTTCTTCAGCAGAAACGACATGAATCACTTTTATCAGGGAATTTTGAACTTTGCAATTTGTTGGTCCTGAGACCAAAATCACTGAAGCTCCTAAATTTGCAGCGCTTGCAGCAATATCATATCCCATTTTTCCGGATGAATGATTCCCTATGAAACGTACAGGATCTATTGCTTCGTATGTGGGACCTGCTGTAATTAGTATTTTTTTTCCTTTGAGAGGAAGTTTACTTTCTAAATCTGCTTCCAGAAAGGAAACAATGTGTTCTGGTTCAGCCATTCGTCCTTCCCCAGACAGACCACTTGCCAACTCTCCACTCTCCGCAGGAATAATGGTATTTCCAAATTGTTGTAATGCTTCGAAACTAGCGATTGTTGATGGATGTTTGTACATGTCCAAATCCATTGCAGGAGCAAAATAAACAGGGCATTTTGCAGATAAATAAGTTGCAATCAGAAGATTATCACAGTTACCATTGACCATTTTAGACAATGTATTAGCGGTTGCAGGAGCAATAACCATTAAATCGGCCCAAAGAGCTAATTCAACATGGTTATTCCACTTTTCATTTTCTTCATCTTGATTGTAGAAACTGGAATGTACAGGGTTTTTCGATAAGGTAGATAACGTAAGTGGTGTTATAAAATCCTTAGAAGCAGGTGTCATGACCACTTGGACATGTGCACCTGCTTTTATGAAAAGTCGCACCAATGAAGCTGTTTTATAGGCAGCAATTCCACCAGAAATTCCTAGCAAAATTTTCTTGCCGTTTAAAACTGACATGGTGACTATTATTTATTTGAATCTCTGTGGTAAATTTTACCGTCTAGCCATTCTTGAACTGCTAAAGCATGTGGCTTAGGCAATTTTTCGTAAAATTTTGAAACCTCAATTTGTTCTTTGTTTTCAAAAACTTCTTCAAGACTGTCATTATATGTAGCAAATTCTTCCAATTTTTCAGTCAATTCTTTTTTAATTTCAGAATTGATTTGATTTGCTCTTTTAGCCATAATGGTTATCGCTTCATACACATTACCGGTTGGTTCTTCAATAACAGTTTTGTTATATGTTATTGTATTTACCGGAGCATTCGTCTTTTTTAAATCCATGACTTTATTTATTTAGTAAATTTTTGTAAATCGTTTTCAATTCGAACTGACATCTCGTCCGCTTTTCCTCTATACTGAGTATCAGCTTTAAATCTGATTAAACTGCTATATGCACCTTTTGCAATATTCAATCTTTCTTCCATTTTAGCAGGAATACTGTTAATTGCCAATTGGTAAGCAGAATCTAATTTATAATACAACGCATCTTCTTTAAAAGTAGTTCCTGGGTAATCTGCAAGAAAATTATCAAAAGCAACCAGAGATGCTTTATAGTCAGAAATAGTATTGTACTGCTTTGCATTTTCAAATACCTTTTTCTCCAATTTCTCGTTTAGTACTTTCATTGTGGCATTTGCTTCAGCCAAATACTCTGAATTTGGATAGTTATCAATAAAAGTCTGTAGTTTATCGATAGCTTTTACGGTATCCGTTTGATCCAAGCTGTAAACAGGAGACAACTTTGAGTAACTTTTTGCCCCTAAATAAGCAGCTTCTTGTATCTTTTCACTTTTTGGATAACCTGAAACAAAACTTTCGAATTGGTAACCCGCTAAATAATATTGTTCTGTTTTGTAATAGGATTGTGCAAACATGTAAAACAACTTTTCAGCTTGAGGTTTTCCTCTGTAAGCCGGCGCAATTTGTTCAAACAGACGAATGGCTTTTGAATATTTTCCAGCATCATATAATTGAGAGGCCATTTCGAATTTTACTGCAACATCTTCGGTTTTTAGTGCTTTTTGATATTCGTTACAAGAACAAAAAAAGACAACAACAAGCAATAGAGATACTATTTTTTTCATTTTTTTACTTTTATTATGATTTTCCGGGAAAGTTTAACCTATAAAAAATCATACCGAAGTTTCGGTGGCAAATTTAGTTATTAATTTAGCTACTACAAAATATTTTTTTGCTTAAAAAAAAGCAATGGTTTTCGACCTTTATTTAATAATATTTTTAACAAATTGATCGATTCGATTTGCCAATGATTCGTTTACAGTCACAAGTGGTAAACGTACGAAATTATCTGCTATTCCCAATGATAGAAAGACTTGTTTGATTCCCGCAGGATTTCCTTGTTCGAAAATCATGTCTATACAATCAGCTAAAAGATATTGGGTTTTGAAAGCTTCATCCACTTTACGATTCAAACCTAATCGGATCATTTCTGAAAATTCTTTTGGAAAACCTTGACCAATTACAGATATAACACCTGATCCACCGGCTAAAACCATAGGTAATGCAATCATATCATCACCTGAAATTACAAGAAAATCTTTCGGTTTATTCTTCAATAATTGCATGGCTTGCACTAAATCACCCGCAGCTTCCTTAATTGCTACTACATTTTTGAAATCATTAGCTAATCTCAAAACGGTTGCAGGCAACATATTACTTGCTGTTCTGCCCGGCACATTATATAGGATAACTGGAATTGGAGACGCTTCTGCGACAGCTTTAAAATGTTGGTAAATTCCTTCTTGTGTAGGTTTATTATAATACGGTGAAACCGAAAGAATAGCAACAAATTGAGATAAGTCTCTTGTCTTTAATTCTTCAACAACTTTTAAAGTGTTGTTTCCCCCTACTCCAAGTACTAATGGCAATCTTCCATTGTTAGCTTCGATGACAGTCTGGATAACTAATTCTTTCTCATCCTGCGACAAAGTTGCATTTTCGGCTGTTGTTCCCAATACCACAAGATATTCAATTCCATTATCAATTGAAAAATTAACAATTCTTTTTAATGCTTCGGTATCAACTGAAAAATCTTCTTTAAAGGGAGTTACAAGGGCAACACCAGTTCCTATTAATGATTGCATATTAGATTATATTTTGTTTAATATTTTTAGATATCTGAATAATTCGTGTACAAAAACTTTATAGTTTTCGGCATTGGTATTTATCATCAAATGATTCAATCTTTTGTCGATTGATGAAAAACCAACTTTAAAGCGAGCTTTTGAATTATGAGTAATTAGTAGTAAAATTGCTTTCTCCACATCGTAATAACTAATTAATAAATCCAATTTTTCATTGATGAAATCATTTATTACGGCTTCTGAAATGGTTCCATTCCAACTGAGATGTTTTGCGCCAAAAGTAGGTTGTGTGTACACCTCATTTTTTTTGAATTTATCCCTGTAAACTATAATTTTAATATTTTTCTCTAAAATTCCGTTGGCAATTAACTCGTTCACCAATGCTTCTTTTTCAGAAAAATAACTTTCATCTATAAGTAAACCAATCGTTTGAATAACATCTGAAATGGCATTACTTTTTACATTAAGCAACTTGTTTTTTAATGTTTTTTTTACAATAAAATCCTTTATATAATTTAAAAACATATTACTTTTACTCGTTTACAAAATTAATTAATTAAGTCACATTAAAAATGGTAAATCTAAAAAAGTATAACGATGTTTTCAAACTTTTTGTTATATTCTTAACACTTTTTTTTGTTGTTTCCTGCAGCAAGCAAAATTATTATGTCACTAAAATAGAAGGAAAGAGAATTCCTATTGCTGCTAAAGATAACCAAGTTGCTGACTCAAGCCCGGAGGGTGACCAGCTGAAACAAATTGAAAATTTTATTAAGCCATATCGTGAGCATATCAACAAAGACTTAGATAGTGTGCTGGCTTATTGTCCGGAAACTTTAGATAAAAGTTCTGGAAAATGGCAGACAAACATAGGAAATTTGATGGCTGATGTGACTATGAAACGCGGAAATATGGTTTTTGTTTCCAGAGAAAAAAAGACTATTGATATCTGTTTACTTAATAATGGAGGTATCCGGGCGATTCTTCCAAAAGGAAATGTGACTACCAGAACTGCTTATGAAATTATGCCTTTTGAAAACAGTCTTGTTGTAATTGCTTTGAAGGGCGAGCAAATTTTTGAAATTGCCGACTATTTTATAGCAGAAAAAAAACCACATCCTTTAGCCGGAATGACTTTTACTATCGACAAAAATAATCATGCTCAAAATATATTGGTACAAGGAAAACCTGTCGAAAAGGATATCATTTATTATGTTGGCACCAATGATTATTTGGCAAATGGCGGTGATAATATGAATTTCTTTAAAAAGGGTGTTCAAAAGTTTGATTTGGATTACAAATTAAGAAACATTCTGATCGATTACTTTAAAGAAGTAGATACGATTCAGGTCATCAATGACACGAGAATAACTGTTGAATAAATAAAAGTGTAGTAAACCCCAATGCCCTAGCCCCGATAGCAGCGGCATCCCACGCTTTTTTGCGTGGATATAGCGGATAGCGGGAAATAGCTCCAAAAAAATAGAAATGAAAAGAAGAGATTTTATAGAAAAAACAGCTGCCGGTACAGCTTTAGTGAGTTTAGGATTATCGTTGAGCAGTTTTGAATCAATCGATAGTAAACACTTGACCGTTTTGCATACTAATGACGTTCATAGTTATATTGATCCGTTTCCTGCAGACCATCCGAGAAATCCAAATATGGGTGGTGTTGTACGAAGAGCTGCTTTGATTGAAACCATTCGAAAAGAAAATCCAAATGTATTGTTGCTTGATGCAGGTGATATTTTTCAGGGAACCCCATATTTCAATTATTATGGAGGTGAATTGGAATTTAAATTAATGAGTATGATGAAATATGATGCCTCAACGATTGGGAATCATGATTTTGATAATGGTATTGAAGGCCTACATGCGCAAATGCCACATGCTACTTTTGAATTTATCTCCGCCAATTATGATTTCAAAAATACGGTAATGGATGGTTTTGTAAAACCTTACAAAATTTTCAATAAAAACGGAATAAAAGTTGGTGTTTTTGGTCTTGGAATCGAACTTAACGGTCTAGTTGATAAAAGAATGTATAAAGAGACGGTTTATAATAACCCAATCGAAACCGCTCAAGACATGGTTCGTATTTTGAAAAAAGAACAACAATGTAATTTAGTGATATGCTTGTCGCATTTAGGATATAAATACAAAGACGATACTACAAAACTTTGCGATTTAAAATTGGCCGAAATGACCCAAGATATTGATTTAATCATTGGTGGCCATACTCATACTTTCCTGGATAAACCTACTGTTGTGAAAAATCTGGCAGGAAATGATGTTTTGGTGAATCAAGTTGGTTGCTATGGAATTAATTTAGGGAGAATTGATTTTTACTTTGATAATAACAAACAAAATAGCTCGCAAGGAAGGTCAATTATTGTGTAGCTTTCTGTAAATATTTATCATGTTCAATAAAATAACGCACCATAAAAAAATAAGACAAAACTTGTGTGCTGCTTCCTAATATCCTGAATGTCGATAATGAAAAATAGAAATTATCCAGCATATAGAAAATATCCGAAATTATAAAACAAGTTGACATCAGAATTAAATTCAAAAAACGGTAAGATGGTTTTGATATGAAGTTCGCAAAAGATAAAAAACTCAAGAAACCTAAGACCGTAGAGTAAATTATAATAAATGAAAAATCAAATTGCATTTTTTCAAATTGTAAATTTAAAATAGTAAAAAACAAGACAAGAATCATGAGTACTGCAACCAGGATTGAAGAAAAGTCTTTTTTGTATAATTTAATTTTCTTAAAATCACTGATAACATACTTCAAAATAAATACATAAACCAGCAAAAAACTGATAATAGGAATGATTTCAGTATAAGTATTGTCAATTAAAAAATAGACTTCACCACTGAAACTAAAAAGGAAAATTAAAATTTTCTCTATATCAGTTTTGTAATTATTGGTAATCAAATAATATATAAAAATTGAAGGTACGAGAACTCCTTTTGAATAAATGGCAAATGTATAATCTCCCATTGCATTAAAAAAAATCGCCGTGATACAACTAAAAAAATAAAGGATTAAGGACGGTGTTTCAGGCTTCATTCAACATTTTTAAAAAGTCCTCCTCAGAAATGATAGGCACATTTAATTTATTCGCTTTTTCAAGTTTAGCAGGTCCCATATTATCTCCTGCGACCACATAATCAGTTTTTGCAGAAATAGAACTTCCTACTTTTCCTCCATTATCTTCGATTGCTTTTTTCAAATCATCTCTTGAAAACATTGAAAACACACCAGAAACCACAAAGGTTTTTCCGGCGAGTTTGTCTGTAGCATCTGGATTTATCCTTTCAATAATCTCAAATTGAACCCCATGTTTTTTTAATCGTTCAATGGTATTTCTGTTTTCAGGATTTTCGAAAAAGTCTATTACACTTTGCGCTATACGTTCCCCTATTTCATCTACCAAAATCAGATCCATTAAGGAAGCCTGACTCAAAGCGTCAATATTTTTATAATGTTTGGCTAATTTTTTAGCTACAGTTTCACCCACATATCGAATTCCAAGTGCAAATAAAACACGTTCAAAAGGGATGTTTTTTGAATTTTCAACTCCTTTTACCAAATTTTCCGCTGATTTTTGGGCCATTCGTTCTAGAGGACGAATTTGCTCCACTGTCAATTCGTACAAATCAGCGTAATTATGTACTAATCCGTTATTATAAAGTAAAGCCACAGTTTCACCGCCAAGACCTTCAATATCCATTGCTTTTCTTGAAATATAGTGTTGAATTCTTCCAATAATCTGCGGTGGGCAACCATAAAAATTGGGACAATAATGATTCGCTTCTCCTTCTGTACGAACCAATTCTGTATTGCATTCAGGACAATGCGTGATGTATTTTGTGGGTTGGGTATTATCAGGACGTTTACTTAAATCAACGGCAATAATTTTAGGGATAATCTCTCCGCCTTTTTCTACAAAAACAGTGTCATTGACACGAATATCAAGTTTTTCAATTTGGTCTGCATTATGTAATGAGGCACGTTTTACAATTGTTCCCGCCAATTGCACGGGCTCCAGATTAGCCACTGGAGTTATAGCTCCTGTTCGTCCAACCTGATAAGATATGGAGTTTAACTTGGTTGAAACCTGTTCTGATTTGAACTTATAGGCAATCGCCCAACGAGGAGATTTGGCTGTAAAACCTAATTCTTCCTGGTGTTGAAAAGAATTTACTTTTACTACAACACCATCGGTCTCATAAGGCAAATTATGTCTGTGGATATCCCAATAATCTATGAATTGAAAAACTTCTTCTAAACTATTGGCTAATTTTGCTTCATTGGGTGCTTTGAATCCCCACTTTCTAGCTGTTTCCAGTCCTTCAAACTGAGAATTAAAAGGCAATTTATTTCCGATAATAAAATACAATAAACAATCCAGAGGTCTTTTAGCAACTTCGGCACTATCTTGTAATTTTAAGCTCCCAGAAGCGGTGTTTCTAGGGTTAGAATAAGGAGTCTCCCCTATTTCAATTAATTCCTGATTCATTTTTTCGAAACCGGCAAAAGGTAAAATGATTTCGCCGCGGATGTCAAATTTGTCAGGAAAATTTCCTTTTAATTTTAGCGGAATGGATTTGATGGTTTTGATGTTATTAGTCACATCATCCCCTTGGAAACCGTCACCACGTGTAACGGCACGTTTTAAAGCGCCATTTTCATAGGTAATACTAATTGACGCTCCGTCATATTTTAATTCGCAGGTATATTGCAAAGGAACATCTCCTAATGCTTTTTGAATCCTTTTTTCCCAATCAATCAATTCTTCTTTAGAATAGGAGTTATCTAAAGAATACATTCGGTATTCATGGGCAACAGTTTGAAAGTTTTTTGTAATGGCACCTCCTACTCTTTGAGAAGGGGAATTTTCATCAAAAAACTCCGGATATTTATTTTCTAAATCTTGGAGCTGTTTTAATTTTAAATCAAATTCAAAATCGGAAATAGCGGGTTTATCCAACACATAGTAATTATAATTGTGCTGATTTAATTCTTCCCGTAGTTTTTGAATTGTATTTTGTATGTCCATAGAAAATAAAAATTGGCTATTTTAGTTTTTGAAATAGTGTACTAAAATAACCTATTTCGTATAAAATGGAAACTAATTACGACTTAATAATCGAGTTTATTTGTTTGTATAATTGACCGTCGCTCAAAAAAGCCCCCTGCTGAATTAATTGAAAAATAGATACATTTCGTTCTTCTGTAAATTCTTTTTTTCCAATTTTCATTTCGATAGTCTCTGTAAACATATTATCACTAAGCCATTGTAAACCTTCTCGGGTCAGAAAATCAGTTTCCGGAACCAATGATTTTAAAACAATGGATTGAACATGAGTATCAAAACATTGAAAAAGAAAAATATGATTTTTTGAAAAGTGCTCTAAATACTCTGCTTTTGCAAGCACACCTTCCCAGATCAAATCCGAAAAAACGTCTAATTCTTGTTCAGCAACTTCAGGGGTTGAAGCTTTAATAGTATCCCATTCTGCTTTGTCAATAGCTTGTGTAGCCAGAAAAGTACTGAATTCCTGATTTAATTCCTCAAATTGTTCTTTTGTTAATCTTGTATATTTCATATATGCTGAATTTATTTCAGTATCTTAATTTTAAAAGAATCTGAACCAAGTTCAGATTAAAAAAAAGCCCTCTCAAACGAGAGGGCAAATTTAATATATTTTTTATTTTAATTTTTAGAAAATATATCTAATACCAAATTGTGCTTGCCATCTTGAAGCTAAACTGGCATCATAAGAAAAAGTTTTTGTTTGGCTACCATTAAATGTATAGGTTGGGGTATTAGTAGCTGCATCAACATTTACACCAATTGGCTGTACACTTATCGGATTTTGAACCAATCCCCAGTCAGAATTTAAAAGATTACTTAAATTCAAGACATCGATACTGAATTGAATTGTATTCTTTTTCTCAGAAGCAGAAGAAACTCTAAAATTATAATCTTGTAATATTTTTAAATCCCATTTTCCTCTCCATGGAGACAAAGCACCGTAACGTTCAGCATATTGGCCTCTTCTGTCATTTAAATAATCATCTTGAGCAATAAAACTATCGTATGCGCTTCTTTGTGCAGCAATTTCTGTAGCGCTACCGCTAAAAGCCATAGTTCCTATTTGTGCAGAAGTTGGAACAAAAATTAAATCATTGGCACCAGAACCATCATTATTGATGTCTCCTCCATAAGTATAACTAAAACGTCCTCCTTGTGCATATTCAAATACAGTAGAAACGGTTGTAGCCCACTTATCTTTACCATATTTCCATTTTTTAGAACCTACACCAATGAAACGGTTATTATCACCATATTTAGAATTCGAAAGTACAGCATCATTTACATTTCCTAAAGCAGGATTAAATGCAAATGCATCACCTGTAATTTCTGCCTCAATAGAGTTTACGTCTTTAGATTTTAAATAGTTATAAGCTACACTGGCATACAATCCGTTATCAAAAGTTTTTTGCACTTTAACAGATCCGTTAAACGCACTTCCTTTATCAGAATTTGTCATTACATAAGCATTATTTGCTCCTTTATCTGCTGCAGTATAAATCATTCTATTGTCAGCACCAGCCAGAGTTCCTGTTGGAGTTTTTAATCCCCAGTTTTGAACATGAACCCCATTGATGTCTTTATTATAGGACATATCAACAGTTACAATATAATCGCTATTAAATCTATGATCGTAACCTAAACTTGTTCTCCAAACTTGTGGCCATTTGTAGTCCGGGTCCATAATTTGGAAAAAAGAGTCATCAGCACCACTTACTTGATTTCCTAACCAAACAAAAGGAATTCTACCTGTAAAGATTCCAGTTCCACCACGAAGTTGAGAAGTACTAGTACCATTAACATCCCAGTTAAAACCAATTCTTGGAGACCAAAGTAATTTATCAGTAGGTAATTCAGTAGAAATTAATTTTACAGCTTCTCCGGTTTCAGGATCAAAGTAGTCAATTGAAGTATCTCTTACAGAACCACTGGCCGCATTAACATCAATATATTTTTGAATTAAATCAGCTGTATTAAAGTATAATGGTTTGTCTGCTCTTAAACCTAAAGACAACTTAAAATCATCATTTATATTCCAATCATCTTGAGCATAAAAAGCAACTTGTCCAACATTTAATTCTGATAATTTCCAACCGTTGATTTCTCCTGGTTCAAATGAATTTTTAGAATTAAATGTGTTTTGAGCATATATTAAATTTTGTGCAACTATACTTTTTGTTGGATCAGGATTAGTTGCATCTGCTAAGAAAGCAGCGACATTTGAATAAGGAGTATAAAACAAACCTGCATATCCATTAGGATTACCAAAGTTTTCGTATCCTGTAAGGTTAAATGAATTTTTAAACTCAAATTTTTCGAATGAACCTCCAAAAGTAAAGGAATGATTCCCTACAGTATAACTCAAGTTATCAGTAATCTGAAAAACTTTTTGGTCCAAAGTATTGTGGATTGAAAATGGTTCATGTCCAGCAATAATATAATTAGAACCTGCTCCATCCTGAATATTTATAACTGGTGCTGGAGAAGAAAATGGATTTCTAAAATCATCAAAATGAGTATAACCAGTTTGTAATTTATTAGAAACAGTTTCACTGAATTTTGAATTCAATTCAACCAAAAAGGAACTTAACTTATTGTTAATTTCGTAGCCCGATTTTTCAAACTGAAGAATAGAAGCATTAGGTCCTCTAAACCCTAAAGCAGTTGGGTGTGCAGGTTTATCTTTGGAAGCATCCAAGAAATTATAAATGACTGCCAATTTATGATCGTCATTAATGTTCCAATCTAACTTAATAATTCCTTTATTAGAATCAGAATTATGTGTAAATCCCTGATAAGCGCCTGTGTCATACCCTAGGGCTGCCAAAGCGTTCGAAACATTAATTAAATCAGCTTCTAAAACTCTCGATTCGTTCACTCCTGTGACACCGTCTCCGTTGTTTGCAACGAAGTTAGATCCTAAATCACTTCTTGTATCAATCTCATAATTAGCAAAGAAGAATAATTTATCTTTAATAATTGGACCTCCAATACTAAAACCAGCTTGAGTTTGTTCTAATGAAGGAACAAATATTTTTTCTCCATGCACTTTATCACCAGTCATGTTTTCATTTCTGTAATACCCATAAGCCGTACCGTGAAATTCATTCGTTCCGGACTTAGTAACCGCATTTACTGAAGCTCCTGTAAAACCAGATAATGTAACATCGTAAGGAGCTGTAGCTACCTGAATTTGGTCAATTGCATCCAATGAAATAGGTTGAGAACCAGTTTGTCCACCTGGAGTTGCAGCATCTAATCCGAAAGGATTGTTAAAAACCGCGCCATTCAAAGAATAGTTATTATACTGATCATTTCGACCACCAAAAGATCCACCACTTGCGGTTGGCTCTAAACGTGTAAAATCTTCTGCAGATCTTGAAATGGAAGGCAATGCAGATAATTCTTTTCTGCCAATAGTAGTTTCTGCACCTGTCTTACTGTCTTGAAAGACTTTACTTTGAGAAGAAACCACTTTTACTTCTTGTAATTGTTGACTTTCATCAACCATTAGGACATCAAGATTAAATGCTTTACCCAAATCAAGGTAAACTTCATTGATCTCTTGCGTTTGATATCCAATGAATGTCACTACAATTTTGTAAGGACCACCAATTTTCATATTCAACATATTGAATCGTCCGTCTGCGTTTGATAATGCAGAATACTTTGATCCTGTTGGAGTATGTGTTGCCTGAATTGTTGCTCCTGGAAGCAACTCATTATTCGACATTTTTACAGTTCCTTTAATACTGGAAGTTGTAGTCTGTCCCATAATGGAATGAAGGCCGCATACAATAAATAATAAAGTAATGATTTTTTTCATTTGTTTGAGTGTGAGTTAATTTGGACCAAAATTAGCCAAAAAAAAAGCACTCTCGGAATAGAGTAAAATATTTTATTAACAAAATGTTAACGTAATGTTGTTTTTACACCACTACTTTATAAGGTATTTCTTTTGTTTTTGCTATATATACAAAGAGAAGAAGATAATCTGTGAGAGTTTTATTGGAATAATATTTTTTCTCATCTAAATCAAAATAAGGATTCTTGAACTGTTGTGCCTTATTTTTTTTAAAGAATAAAATTGGGGTAAAAAAAATCACTCCTAAATTAGGAGTGATTTTACAAATAATCAAATATGTAATCTGATATTATTTTTCAGCTACGATTTCGTAAGGTAATTCTACGATAACATCTCTGTGTAAACGAACGCTGGCAGAATATTTACCAGTACGTTTAACGATTCCACTAGTGATGAATTTTCTTTCGATTTCTTGACCTCCTTTTGCTAAAGCTTCAGCGATATCAATATTCGTGATTGAACCGAATAATTTTTCACCACCTGCTTTTGCGAAGATTTTAATTTCGATAGCTTTTAAAGTTTCAGCCAATGCTTTAGCATCGTTTACAACTTTAGCTTCTTTGTGAGCTCTTTGTTTTAGGTTTTCAGCTAATACTTTCTTTGCAGAAGAAGTAGCTAAATGAGCGAATCCTTGAGGAATCAAGAAGTTACGACCGTATCCGTTTTTCACAGTTACTACATCATCTTTAAATCCTAAATTTTGAACATCTTTTCTTAAAATAAGTTCCATGTTGTTGTCCTTTATTTGAGAAGTTAGGTTTCATTTTACCGAAAACCAACAACTATTAATTTTTAATTATTTTAATAAATCGGCCACGTATGGCATTAAAGCTAAGTGACGCGCTCTTTTTACAGCTACAGAAACTTTTCTTTGGTATTTCAATGAAGTACCTGTTAAACGACGAGGAAGAATTTTTCCTTGCTCATTAACAAATTTCAATAAGAAATCAGCATCTTTATAATCGATATATTTGATACCTGATTTTTTGAAACGACAATACTTTTTAGTTTTGTTAGTTTCTATGTTCAAAGGCGTAAGATATCTGATATCTCCGTCTTTTTTTCCTTTTGCTGATTGTTCGATCGTTGACATAATAATTACGCTTTAGCTGCTTTTAATTTTGCTCTTCTTCTTTCTGCCCAAGAAATTGCATGTTTATCAAGACTTACAGTCAAGAAACGCATAACTCTTTCGTCACGTCTGAATTCAGTTTCGAAAGCGATTAATACTTCAGGAGCTACTTTGAACTCAAATAAATGGTAAAAACCACTTTTTTTGTGTTGGATTTCATACGCCATTTTTTTTAGGCCCCAATCCTCTTTTGATACCATCTCTGCTCCTCTGGAAGTAAGAAAATCTTCGAATTTGCTTACTGTTT
>RCUK01000503.1_pt1 | contig 34271 bp, 31 predicted proteins | sample 2166381 | NCBI WGS metagenome assembly RCUK01 (sample SAMN09932809, study PRJNA488358) | compost metagenome | isolation source: compost soil in an enriched community | place: Germany: Experimental Botanical Garden | reverse complement strand
GCATTAAGGTATACTGCATTCTGTTATCTCTATTCTGATATTCAGAAGTCATGGTGCTGTAGCCCGCAAACTGTGTATTATTTGCATTGCCTACAGGTAAACCATTTTGGTTCAAATACATGTTCGCAAACTTACGGCTCACTAATACCACGTTAGCAAACTGACCGTGAGAGATATTTATATTGATGGGATTTAATACTTCATCATGCCTATTACTAAAAATATACTCTCTGTTTGCACTTTTAGCAATACCAGCTGGGTTAGATTTTGCATCTTCTAAAACGAAAAGATATTTAAGTGCAGAATCTCCCAAAATTGCAGGTTTAAACAATTCATATTGTGTACTTGTCATTACATCTTTTGCTGCATTAGCTGCAATATTTAATAGTGGCGTTGCACGAGCAGCATTACCACGAGATTTTTGCCAAGTCCCTTCGAACAAAGCTACTCTAGACAAAAACGCCTGAGCTGCTCCGCGACTTACCCTGCCTTTATCAGCTGATGCTATAGCGCTCTCTAACGGCAAACCTGGAATAGCAGCCTGCAAATCGGCAATGATAAAATCGGCTACTTCGTTTCTATTGTTACGTGGGGCATTTAAAATAGGATCTGTCGTTTCTAACACTCTATCTATTATCGGTGCATCACCAAATAGTTGCAATAAATCAAAATAAGTGTAAGCTCTAAAAAATTTTGCTTCAGCCACGTATTGCGCAATCTCTGCCTGATTACTGTAACTCTCAGCTCTTAATATCAAGGTATTTACAGTACGTATTTTAGAAAACGCTCCAGAAAAATTACCATCAGTACCGCTAATCGTGTTAGTACCGTTACTAAATTGATTTGGCACTAAGTTGCTAATTAAATCAGAACGATAATCACTATGTGGATTGTCATTAATTACGGCTCCAAAATCTCTTCGCCATGCGTAAAACTGATTAGCAAACAATTTAAAATGCCCAGCATTTTTCCAATAATTCCCATCAGCAATTTGATCTAGCGGATCTAAATCTAGCACTTTATTGCAAGCCGTAAAAACCAAAGTAAATGGTAACGAAAGCATTAAAATGGCTATATATTTTTTAAAATTCTTTTTCATGATAATTAATTAAAATGATGCGTTTAAACCAAAAGTTACCGAACGACTAAAAGGATAGCGCTGCACACCCACTGCTACTGTAGTTGTGGCCTCTGGATCCCATCCATCATTAATTTTAGTAGTTTCCCACAAATCTTGTCCGGCAACATAAACTCTCAATCTGCTAATTGCTTTTGTTTTTTTAATTAATGCGTCTGGCAATGTATAACCTACCACCACATTTTTTAAGCGGAGGTATGCGCCGTTTTCTACCGACCAAGTAGAGGCCTGATAGTTATACGTATTAATCACACCATTTGTAGAGTATTTAGGAAAATGCGCTGTGGTATTTGAGGTAGTCCAGTGATCTCCAACAGATTGATTAGTTGTATTTAAGAAAACCGATCTAAATGGTTGTCTCCAGTTTACATCATCTCTAAAAATGGTACGGTCTGCCGCACCTTGAAAAATTGCAGAAAAATCAAATCCTTTGTAAGAAGCACCAAAGTTAAATGAGTAACTCAATTTTGGATCATCAGTACCTAAATACACCAAGTCATCGTAGGTTAACACACCATCACCATTGGTATCTTTATACATGTGGTCGCCCACACGCATGGCACTAGTTAAGCCTATGGTATTTCCGTTTAGGTATTTAGCTAAGTAAGCCGTTCTTTGTTCAGCAGATTGGATTTTACCATCGTACTCAAGTCCAACAATAGAATTTAATGGAAATCCTTGTACTGTTCTAGCCCTGCCTCCTTGCGAAATTATGTTCTGCCCACCAAAATCTACCAATGTATTATCGGCAAATGTAAATACACCACCAATGTTATAAGTAAAATCACCTTTTCTATCGCTCCAATTCAATGTGGCTTCGTAACCTTTACTAGTGAACCTCCCAATATTTTGATCTGGTGCTGTAGCACCTAATACTGCTGAAAACTTTTCGTCGAGAAACATGTTATTGTTGTTCTTTACGTAATATTCTAAGGTACCACTAAGCCTGCTCTTTAAAACAGTGAAGTCTAAAGCTACGTTATAATTATGGTTACGCTCCCAAGTACGGTCGTAAGAAACCAAAACTGGCCTAGGTGTAACAACGGTAACTTTACCACCACCTAGATATGGGCCTGTACCCTGAGTTTGATTGTATAACTGTACACCATCGTAAATCTCGATACCTCCTTGATTACCTACAATACCGTAAGATGCTCTCAGTTTCAATTCGTTAAAAATCTTTAAATCTTTAACGAAACTTTCTTCCGAAATTCTCCATCCTGCAGAAAAACCATAAAATAAATTCCACCTGTTTACTCTATCAAACCTAGATGAACCGTCGTAACGAGCGTTTGCTTCAAAAAGATATTTACTTTTATAATCGTAGTTTAATCTCGAAAAATACGACCCTATTGCCACCTGATTTCTAGATGCACTACTAGTTACTAGCCCAGAGCCATTAATAGCAGATAGAGAACTATTGATATCCAATACTCTAGTGGTAAAAGAATCAAAATTATTAAACTCGTACTGACCACCAGCCATAGCCGATACATTGTGTACCTGCTTAAATGTTTTTCTATAGTTTAAAACTGATGTTGCTGAATAAAATTCGGTGGAAGCACTACTTTTTTGGTAATAACTATTGGCTTGCGTAGGATTACTTTGAACTTGTGTATCACCTTCATAATTAAACCAATCGATATTATTCTGCTTTGTATCTCTTGTTGCATTGCTGATATTTACGCCCAAGGTACTTACCCACTCCAAATCGCTGGTTACTTTAAATTTAAAGTTTTCGCTAATGTTAGTAGACTTTACATTTAACATGTTATCACCACCAAGTTCTGCAAACCAGTTTGGCGTGTACTGCCCACCCCAAGCATAAGGTTTACCATTCATTGTTGCAGATGGAAAACCTGGCTGTGGATAACCTTGACTTAAGGCGTTTCCTATCATAGTTGGTGTTACCTGTCTTTGGTTACTGAAACTAATCACCGATTCTATCGTAAGACGATCAGAAACTTTAAAATCAGAATTTAACCTGAAATTATAACGCTTATTAGTGTTATTACCCCAACGCAATGTACCTTCATCAAACATGTATCCCATAGATATACGGTAGCCTGCTTTTTCTGTTCTACCAGAAATACTTAAATCATTTTGCGTAGAACCTGCTCCGCCCCAAAGAATATCCGTCCAATTATTATCTAGAAATACATAGTCTTTTACATCTGTAAACGCCCCAGGTATTGGCGCATCAGCTGAGTTTCTGGCATCAATGTAACCTCCTTTATTTTGTAGTGCTAAATTCGCATAACGAATCCAAACATCGGTTTCACCAAAACCATCGTTTGTTCTAGCATCAATTACTCCAGCTGCCCATTCGTCCATATCCATTAAACGAGGTTGCAAACCTGGCTTTTTGTAATTATATAAAGAACTAAACTCTACTTGAGCCTTACCAGTCTTACCTTTTTTAGTAGTTACCAAAATTACACCACCAGCAGCCCTAGAACCATAAATAGAGGCAGCAGCATCCTTTAGAAAGGAAATATTATCAATATCTGAAGGATTCATTAACCTTAATTCTCTAAAACTTTCTTGAGCTATCCCATCAATAATTACCAATGCCTCCACAGGCTTTTGAGAAACTGCGCTTCTAAGTTTAATAGACCAGCTTTCATCTCCGGGCGCACCAGAACCACGAGTAATAATGGCACCTGGCACTTGACCTTGCAATGCCTGTATTGGACTAGCCAAAGCACCTCTGTTCTCGAAAGCTTTTGAATTTACGACAGCAATAGAACCAGTTAAAGTTTCCTTTTTCTGTACGCCGTAGCCAACCACCACCACTTCTCCTAATTGGGTATTATCAGGATCGAGTATCACTTGCATTGCGCCACCACTAGCAGCGGCTTCCTTTTTGATGTAACCCACGTAAGAGAACTCCAATGTAGCCCCTGCTGTAACATTCAATTGAAAATTACCGTCTGAATCTGTTTGAGTGATCGCTGTACCACCTTTAACTTTTACGGCTACGCCAATCATGGGTTGCTTGAGTTCTGCATCAAGAACTTTTCCTTTAACTACCTGCTGTGCATAGAGTACTTGGCTACTACAAATGAGCACCAATAGCACACCCAAGACGATGCATTTTTGAAAAATGACTCTCATATTCATACTAAAATTTATATTGGTTTATTATCAGTTAACATCTCGGTAACATTAACTAAAATCAAACTTATAAAAACTAAACCGATTTAGTATATATTTTTGAAAAATTATTATATTAAAAATATAAAGCCATATAAAATATGAATCACATAATTTACACACGCTTTATTTATAATAATAACAAAAAAAATAGCTTTAAGCTAAATAAAAAGGTATTTTATCTAAAAAGCAAAATGTATTAAATGAGTCTTATTAACGATATCCCCTGAGATAACCTTTTATATACAAACACATAAAACAACTCATACAGGCGGAAAACACGTTAAGATCTATGAAAAAAACTAAACCGATTTATTATTTAGGATTATAACGACATATGGATACCTACTGTTCTAACTTTAATTGAACCGATACAATGATATCCCTACTAAAGATTAGTTGGTAGCCTCGAATATATAATGAATTCTAATTAAACAACCTTGATCGATGATTCACGAGTCATCAGAATGTTATCAAGAATTACACTTTTTTTATCTTTTAGAGATCTTTTACCATCTAAAATTTCGAACATCATATCAATAGAATTTTCTGCAATTTCTTTTATAGGTTGGCGAACTGCAGTTATAGATGGAGAAAATAGTCTATATAATTGATGGTCATCGAATACGATTACACCTAAATCTTCAGGAATTTTAAGACTTAAATTTTTAATAGATTCTAGACCACTATCCGCAATATAATTAGTTGCAAAGAAAATGGCGTCTATGTGTTTATTAGCTGTTAAAAAATCTTGTATTTCCTTAACACTTTTGTCCTTACGATCATTAAAAAGTACCTTTTTGATTATTGGAGTAGCTTTTATTCTCTTCAGCGCATCTGTATATCCATCCATCCTCTCCATCATTTGCTCTTGGTCTGAAGATAAGGTTACCATAGCTATATTTTTAAAACCATTTTCAATAAAATGAACTACGGCATCATAAACGCTTGCATAGTTATTTACTAAAACGGTATTCGTATCTACTCCGGGTATGGTTCTATCAAAAATCACTACGGGTAAATTGTCATCAAGCAAATCGTTAATTTCTTTTTCTAGTCCGGGTGAAGGAGCAATAATATAACCGTCTACCTGCCTGCTTCGATAAATCTCTATCAAGTCTTTAGCTTTAGCAGTTTCATTATCTGTACTAGAATAAATAATTTTATACCCTTTTTTGTAGGCTATCTCTTCAATATTTCGAGCTACAGTAGAAAAGAACGGATCTGAAATATCTTCAACCAGCATTCCAATGATCATAGTTTTACCGCTACGTAAGCCTTGGGCAAATTGATTAGGCCGATAGCCAACTTTTTCGATATACTGAAGAATTTTTTCCTCTAAGCCCTCGCTGATGTACTTCTCTCTGGCCTTTCCGTTCAATACAAAAGAAACTGTTGTTTTTGAAACCCCCAACTGTTCAGCTATATCACCTATTGTTATTTTTTTCTTCATTAATCTTAAATAAATATAGTAGTATAACAGGCTTTACAACACTTTTATCAAAGGTAATTCTTCCTTATATTATACAATATATCATTATTTTTTGGGTCAGTAAAATCAATAAAATTTATTTATACGTATTCGAACAGTTATCTTAATTAATAACATCTGAAAACAACACTAAACCGTTTAATTGAGTACTGGTACTTAGAACGTTTTTCAATTACAAAGAAAGCATTTTGATTCAATTCATGCTAATAATTATTTCAATAAACTAATTCAATAAATTCACACTTCTTCAAAGGTAATTCTACAGTTCTTAAAAAACATAGAAATATGTTTCAGTTAACGGAACCTACTTTTTCCTCATTTTTTTGATGAACTCATATAGATATCTAAAACTCCCGCAGATTTAATTGAAGAATGTGAGAATTGACTATTTGCCAACTTCTTACCATTTAAGTAAGCTTTCTCAATGTATTTATTTTCTTTCGAATTATTATGTACTTTAATCGTAAAGAAACCATCCTTTACCTTAATTTTAGCTTCGTCAACTATAGGACGACCTAAGTCATAAATAGGTTTTCCTGGACAAACTTGGTAAAAACCCATCGCACTCATTACATACCAAGCTGACATTTGTCCACAATCTTCGTTACCTATAATTCCTTCGGGAGTTGGCAAGTAAAAATCATAAAGAATTTTGTCTACAATTTCCGCTGTTCTATCTGGGCGTTTAGCATAATTGTACAGATAAGGTATGTGATGCCCAGGTTCATTACCATGAGCGTATTGTCCAATAAGACCCGTAATATCCATACTAACGTCTTCACCAGTCAACTTGCTATCGGTCATAAAAAGCGTATCCAACCATGAAGCAAATTTCTTATTTCCGCCAATCAAACCTTTTAATCCTTCAATATCATGAGGAACAAACGGCGACCATTGATACGAATTACCCTCTATAAATTGCCCTTTTTTATGACTAGAATAACTAGGATCAAAATTAGGCAGCCAAGTGCCGTCTTTCTTCTTCCCTCGCATATATCCAGTTGAAGGATCGAAATAATGGCGATAATATTGTCCTTTAGCCAGCCATTCTTTTGATGTTTTTTCATCACCAGCTTCTTTAGCCATTATTCCCAAGCACCAATCATAGTAAGCCATCTCTAGCCCCCAGGTAACTGTTTTATCATACTTATCTGCCGGCAGGTAACCAAATTCCTCTTTAATTGCCATAAAGATATTTGTGACCCCTTTCGCCCTTGTTTTGATGTGTTTTTGTCTCCACTCTGGCTGCCATGTTGCACTTCTAATACCAGCCGCCACCAATTTATGTGGTATCGAATCTGCCAATCCTTTGGTAATCGCGTCAGCCATGATGGCCATAGATGGATACCCTACCATTGTTGCCGTATAATTACCTCGCAAGGGCCACTTGGGTAACAGAAGATCTTCTTCGCTAGCTTGATAAAGGTTATAAACCCATTGTTTAGATTTCTCTGGCTGAATAATAGTCATCAGAGGAAACCAAGCTCGAAATGTATCCCATAATGAAAAAGTTGTATATGATTCTCCTGAAATCGCTTTATGGATCTTTTTATCCATGCCCATGTAGCGACCGTCGAAATCGCTAAAAAGTGTTGGAGCTAAGTGTGAGTGATACATTGCCGTATAGAAATTGGTGAGAACACTTTTATCTTCCGACTTAATATTTATAGTCGAAAGCGTTTCTTCCCACTGCTCTTGCGCCAAGGCAACAACGTCTTCAAATGAAGCCCCCCCTTTTATTTCTTTCATATTTATCCTAGGTCCAGTTTCATCAACTCCAGAAATAGAAACTTTAATAGTGAGGGGCTTACTTAAATTTCCAAATGTCAGGTACATTTTAATATCCGTACCCGTTGCATCGCTTTTTCCCTGCTGCTCTCCCTTCTCCGTAACTAATTTTGTCACCTCAAAAGGCTCGTCGAATTCAGCTCTAAACCAAATTGGATCATGAGCCGCCCAACCATTAGTTAAGTGATAACCTTCTATCGTTTTATTATTGATCACTTTAATTGAGCCTTCCAAAACAGCAGACGGCCAATCTCGCCTCAAGAGATGTCCTAAATCAATGAGCAATCCAGATTGCTTACCTTTTGGATAAGTATATTTATGCCAACCCATGCGCTTAGTAGCCGAAAGCTCGCATTTGATCGCATAATCATCAAGTATAACGCTATAATACCCAGGACTTGCTTTCTCTTTATCATGAGAAAACGATGTTACGCTATCCAAAGGAGCCTTACCCGTATAAGGTAAGAAAAGCACATCTCCCAAATCTCCTATTCCCGTCCCACTCAAATGTGTATGGCTAAAACCATACATTTTAGAATCTGCATAATAATAACCGCTGCAGGCATCCCACCCATTTATTCTAGTGTCTGGGCTTAGCTGCACTCCACCAAACGGCACCACAGCTCCAGGAAACGTATGTCCATGAAAACCTGTCCCTATAAATGGATCTACATAGTCTATTTTTCGAATATTTTTGCTCTTTTGGGAATAACTATAACTGATGCTTAAAAAGCATACCAACAACAGAACTATTTGTTTAGCGCACTTCATACTAAATTACATTTGGTTTTTAATCTAAAATGTTTCACAATCAATAACATTAATAATTTTCCGCTTTTAGAAAACAGATAGATTATTACTAGCCTAATTATGGAAACACTACTAATTATATGTAAATATAGAATACTAAATCGGTTTTCTAAATAGTGATTAAATTTATTTTACCTTTTACATATCACGTTCTCCGTGCTATTTACAGATAAAGTGGCGTTAAAATAATCAGATGTCGAAAGGAATAACATTGAATATAATTTTAGAAAAATCATCCTAATAAGATTAAAATCTATTTACTGATGTAATTTCTTTAAATTTTTAGCCTCCAGCTGAAATCCTCCTGCTCCAAAACTATATTTTACCAGTTCAATAACAATGGTCCCATACAGATGAGGTCGAGGTGGGGTTATCCTAAAAGTTGTTAATGCTTTACGAATTTCAAGCAGTGATACATCGTTCTTTACCATGAACCAATATCCATTCACTGCACGAAGATGAGATCATCACCCGTTGTCAACTGTGATCAAGAATTCCCGCAAGAAAATTGACATTCATCTCCCTCATGCTATCATTTCGTAACTCTGGCTGCAGATCTACCAAACCATTTTCTACCAATGTGAGTCCTGTAACAAAATAGATTTCCGTCAGCAAAACTACATTAATCATTTTCCGATAAACCCTTTTCTCTATGCCTATCATCAGGTTTCTGATGAATAGTTGCTTAAATGATACATTGACAAGCTTATCTAACGCTAACCAGTGATCTAAGTAGTACCTTCGGAGATCCCTTAAAAAAATGGCAGAAAGATCATTCGCCAAGACTTCCATCAACCCTAAAATCCTCTTCATTTCCGCTATTGGTTCAAGGTTTGCTTCCTCTATTGCGGATAGAGACTGGTTATAGGTTATCATCATATTTCCAATGACGACATCGATAAGCTTGTTTCTATTAAAACATTGATCCAGCATTTTTCTGGAAATCATGCAATCATTGGCCACCAGATCTAGGTTGGGCCATTTGATACCACTGACAAGAAAGCGTCGGTGGGCACAAGAGATAATTTTATTTTTAAGTTCTTCTGTCATTTCACAGTCGATATGGTGCACCCGAAGCCCATTTTTAAATCCACACTATTTTACCAGCCTCACCTCCAAACTTCATTCACTGCTTCCGAGTCCACGGTAATACGTACAGTAAAAGCAATGAACCTAAAGCTTTCCGTTCTTCCAACTCTCCAATTTCGTCATCGTATTTACTCTTCTCGATTCCACTTGGGAACTGAACAAAAATATTAACATCATGTCAGAGCTCTTTAAAAATGATCGTCGCAAAGTGGCCATCAAATCCAAAGGTATTACTCATCGCATGGCTGTCCTTCTATCTAGGGCTTGAATATCATACAGGTAGAAGTGGCATGGGCGTACAACGTTCCACCTTCACTTTTAACGTCGGCTTCCAACAATGCGGTAGTTCTTCCAACGTGAATTATACGTCCCTCCACCAACAGCTTGCCGCTTCTGATGGTAACGGCCTTGACGAAGTTTACCTTTAGCTCCAAAGTGGTGTAGGCAACGCCCTGCGGCAGACCGGAGTGAAGGGCACACCCCATCACCGTATCCAATACCGTAGAAATCACTCCACCATGTACAGTACCAATCGGATTATAATGAAACTCATACGGCGTAAATTCAGCCAATATTTTACCCTTCTCAATACTTAACAGGTGAAAGTCTAATGTTTTCGCAATCGGTGGTACAGCAATCTCACCATTCAGCATACCATTCAAAAACTCCAGCCCCGTCAATGTACGGGCTTTGGAGGCCGTATCCAGCGGGCTTTCCCAATCGTACGTTCTTGTTCTTTCTATTTCACTCATAACACTTTATTTTTTTTAACTCTATAATTCTTAACCCAACCCATAAATATACCGTTCGGTATATTTATGATCAAAAAAAATCACCCCATCAATTCGCGTTCTACGATGCCATTTATATTATCGATAGCCATCTGGAAGTACTTTGGCTCATCCATCAGCTTGGCCAACATTATCGTTCCCTCCATGTAGCTAAATATCATTGTAGCATACGCTACTGCGCTGATCTTTACGTTAAATTCACCCTTGGCCTGTCCTTCTTCAATTACATCCTGAAGCAATTGAATAAAACGCTTCATACCACTGCGAACGATGTCCCTCATAAAATGTAGGTGGTCGTCAGCTTCAATGGCCGCATTCATTAACGGACAGCCACCTTTGCTAAACACCAGTTGCCAGTTATCCGCGTAGTAGTTAGGAAAGGCCAATAGCGCTTCCTTGGCGGATGCAGTATTTTTGATCCTAGTGCTGATCGCTTCAAAGACCACTGAACTATTGTAGTTATAGGCCGCAATCGAAAGTTCATTCTTATCTGAAAAATTTCCATAAATAGCACCTTTAGAAAATTTGGTCGCTTTCTGGATATCGGATAGCGATGTGCCATCATAGCCTTTCACATTGAAAATGGAGGCAGATTTCTCTATGATGAATTGTCTTGTTTGTTCAGCTTTCGACATCTTTATTTAAACGCTTAAAAACAAAGCTAACAAAAATATACCATTCGGTATAAAATAAAAAAATCCATTGCCAAGACGGATGCAGTTAAGCAACGTGTATGGAAAAACCACAAGCCAATGATCTCCTATCGCCAAAAAATAAAAACTTGCAACCTCTTAGAATTCAGCCAAGTTATAGAAAAATTAAAAATGTCCAAGTGGGGTCATACAAATTGGTTTATCTAGACAAACCATTAAATCTTTGATTATCAGATGGATTACAGGTATTCGTGGAGAATGCCGGATTTGCCACCGACGTTTCTGGCCTAATTTCGAGGTTTTCAGAATTTGGCTGACTTTTGGCTGAGTAGGCATCTGATAACCTACTAAATCGTTGATTACCAGATACGTTACAGGTGTTTGTGGAGAATATCGGATTCGAACCGATCACCTCTTCACTGCCAGCGAAGCGCTCTAGCCAAATGAGCTAATCCCCCATGATTGGGCAAATGTAAATATTTTAGACAAGACCACAACTATAAAATAAAAAAAGGGAAGACTATCCAGCCCTCCCAAACACAATAACATTAGTTAAGTTAGAAAATGCGAACATTCTCTTTATTAACTTAACCTAAATTTTCTCAAAAATATTGCTCCTATAAATTTAAAGCAATACCTAACTCCAGGTATGTTGTATGTTAAGAAAGGTACTTTAGTATCAATTTCGCAGTTTTCTCAGATGCTCCAGCCTCCCCCATCAACTGGTGTAAATCTTCGTAGTCGCTTAGCATTCTCGTTCTGCCCTTTCCAGCTACAATAAGCTTTAATTCTTCAGCTACCTTTTCTTTCGAGCAATCTTCCTGAATCAATTCTGTCACTATTTTCCTATCTACGATCAAATTCACCAAAGAGATAAAACGGATTTTAACCAACAATCTTGCAATTGCAATGGAAATAGCTCCACCTTTATAAACCACTACTTGTGGCACCTTAAACAAAGCTGTTTCTAGCGTTGCAGTACCAGATGCGACAATAGCGGCATGCGCATTATGAAGTAAATCATAAGTTTGGCTAAATACCAATGTTACTTTATTACTCCCAATAAACTGATGGTAATAAGCTTCATTAAAAGTTGGTGCAGCAGCAATAACAAACTGATAATCTTCAAAATAACCCATTACGCTTAGCATTACTGGCAGCAGTCTTTCAATTTCTTGCTTTCTACTTCCAGGTAAAAGTGCGATGATAGGTTTCTCAGTCAATTGATGCTGGACTTTAAATTCTTTATTAGGTTTAAACAAAGAAATCTCATCTAACAACGGATTACCAACGTAATCTACCTCCATGCCCCATTCTTTGTAAAAAGCCACTTCAAATGGCAAAATGCAGAACATGTGATCTACTATCCGCTTAATTTTGAGGACACGTTTTTGGTTCCAGGCCCAAACTTTTGGAGAAATATAATAGCAAACTTTGATACCATGTTGCTGAGCAAATTCTGCAATTTTAAGATTAAAGCCTGGAAAATCAATCAGTATCAAAACATCTGGTCGATAAGCCAATAAATCTTCTTTGCAAGTTTTTAGGTTTTTAAAAATTGTACGCAAGTTGAGTAGCACTTCTGTAAAGCCCATGAAAGCCATATCTGCGTAATGCTTTACCAACTCCCCTCCTTCAGCATGCATTTTATCGCCACCAAAGTACCTGAATTCGGCATTAGCATCTTCTCCTTTAAGTGCTTTCATCAAATTCGCTCCGTGCAAATCGCCAGAAGCCTCTCCTGCTATTAAATAGTATTTCATTTTTTAGGGTTCAGGTATCGATTATAAGACATTAGTGACTAGGGCATCAGTTAATCGATTAACCTATTTCACAATTAATTCTTATTTAGGCTTCCTGCATTACTTTATAAAAGAAGAACGCAAAGGCACACAAAAATGTAGCACTTACAATACCTCTTATAATATTTTCTTTATTAATGTTGTCAAAATATTTTACCCAAACCAAATTAACCGCTACGCAGCCAATCAGCAACAAATCTGCTTCTTTAAAAACCAAAGTATAGTGCATCAAATACCAAGCTACAGCTCCTAATAGCAGCGGACTGCCTAAGCCTATTCCCAAACCTACCAACACGTGGTTCTTTATCGAAGAAAAAAGCTTAGCCATCTTATCCTAAATTGGCACCATCTGCACCAGATATTTTGTTGGGTTGATCAGCACTGCCACTAAAATCCCAAGTATTTAAAATTTGAATAGCATGGTGTGCCGTTAAATCAAATTGTACTGGTACCACCGAGGCATAACCATGATCCAAGGCCCAAACATCACTATCCTCACCTTTATCATAATTCTCAAAAACACCTGTTAACCAATAATATGGCCTACTATACGGATCTTGACGTTCGTCAAAATCTTCTGCCCACTTCGCATTTGCTTGTCTACAGATTTTAATCCCTTTAATTTGATCTCCTTTTGGGAAGTTCACATTCAACAAAGTGCCTTCTGGCAATCCATTAGCTAAAACCTGTTCCGTAATTTGCTTGATATATTTCTTGCAGTGCGAAAAATCAGCATCTTGCGCAAAATCATCCATAGAAAACCCGATAGAGGGAATTTTCTCAATTGCTCCTTCTACTGCAGCCGACATTGTTCCTGAGTAAATCACATTAATGGAGTTGTTTAATCCGTGGTTAATTCCAGAAACACACAAATCTGGTTTTTTACCTTTAAACACCTTATTCACTGCTAATTTCACACAATCAACAGGTGTTCCAGAGCATTTGTACATTTCAATTGGCGGATACAAATCAACTTTATCAAAACGCAAAGGCTTACCTATAGTAATGGCATGCCCCATTCCCGATTGCGGTCCATCCGGCGCCACTACCGTAACATTTCCTATTTCACTCATCACCTCAATCAGTGCTTTAATGCCTGTCGCAGTAATGCCATCGTCGTTAACTACTAATATCGAAGGTTTAGTTTTCATCTTGTTTATTCATTGTTTCTTTATATGATGAAGCTATCATGATTAATAATTATTGCCATGTGAATTTTGGCAAAATCATGGTGGTTCATCTAAGGCTATTTTCCATTGTGATGAAGCTGCCATGGTTTAACTAAACAAAAATTTACGAAAACCGTGACGGTTCATCAGCCAAAAATACGAGATTTTATACGAATAGCCTCAACTCCTATTTTTTAATCTGTGCAACATAACTTAAATATAATTGTCTTTGTATATTTGAATGATAACTTATTTCAACATGAAAATAAAACTAATACTATTGGCGTGCCTACTTTTTGTAGGTTCAAATTTAGTAGCTCAAAGTACCACTTACCAGTGGAAAACTGCTACTTCGGGCGGTTACACTTACAAATATGTAACCAACGACCCTTCTAAAACACGTTTCTATACTTTAAAAAACGGTTTGACGGTAATTTTATCGCCAAACTACACGGAACCAAAAGTCGAATACCGTATGAGCGTTAGAGCTGGTAGCAATACTGACCCTAAAAATGCTACTGGTTTAGCTCACTATTTGGAACACCTTTTATTTAAAGGAACAGATAAATTCGGCACAGCAGACTGGGCTAAAGAAAAACCTTTGTTAGCTAAAATCGATGCCCTTTACGAAAAATACAACAAAACTACCGACCCAGCACAACGTAAGGAAATCTACAAAGAAATAGATAAAGTGTCTGGCGAAGCCTCTAATTTTTCTATCGCTAACGAGTATGATAAAATGATGCAGGGTATTGGTGGTAACTCTACCAATGCACATACTTGGTACGAAGAAACAGTTTACAATGAGGATTTCCCTTCAAATGCAACTGATAAATTCTTAGCCATCCAAGCAGAGCGTTTCCGTAATCCAATCTTCCGTATCTTCCACACCGAGTTAGAAGCAGTTTATGAAGAAAAAAACAGAGGTTTAGATAACGATAGCTGGAAACTGGACGAAGAGATGATGGCAAAATTGTTCCCTGTACATAACTACGGTCAACAAACTACCATCGGTACTATCGAACACTTAAAAAACCCTTCTTTAGTTGAAATTAGAAACTATTACAACAAATACTACGTACCTAATAACATGGCGGTAATTTTAGCTGGAGATTTAAATCCAGATGAAATGATTAAGAAAGTAGACAAAGCTTTCGGCTATATGGTATCAAAACCTTTGTCACTTTACACGCCAGCACCAGAAAAAGCATTAACCCAAATACAGAAAGTTGATGTTTATGGCCCTAGCGCAGAAGTATTGGAAATCTATTATCGTGGTTTCGCTGAAAATAGCAGAGAAAGTTTAATGCTTTCTTTAATCAAAAGCATATTAACCAATGGCAAGGCAGGTTTATTCGATATTAATTTGAATAAGGCACAAAAAGTATTGAAAGCCAATGCTAGTTACCAACAAATGAAAGACTATGGTGTGTTTAATTTATCGGCACAGCCAAAACAAGGTCAGACTTTAGACGAGGTTTCCAAACTTTTATTAGAGCAAATCCAAGTGTTAAAAGACGGCAAGTTTGATAATGAATTGTTAAAAGCTATTGTGGCTAATCAAAAACTAAGCTTCTTGCAAGCTTTTGATAAAAATAACAATAGAGCAGAAATCTTATCTAACCAGTTTATTTTACACCGTGGCACAAAGTGGAATTCAAGCTTAGGTGATATCGATGAAACTGCCAAAATTACCAAAGCGCAAGTAGTAGCTTTTGCGAAGACTTTCTTTAAAGACAACTACGTAATTGGTTACAAACACAAAGGTGAAGATAAAAATACGATCAAGGTTGAAAAACCAACCATTACACCTATTAATGCTAATGCGGGCTTAACTTCTCCTTTTGTTAAAAATATTATAGAAGAACCTACAAAGCCAATTGCACCTAAGTTTTTAGATTACCAAAAAGACATCACTTTTGGCAAATCTGGTATTGCGGAAGTGTTAACTATTAAAAACACAGAAAACTCAATCTTTAGAATGAGCTACCGTTTTAACATTGGTTCTAACAACTACAAGCTGTTACAATATGCTGCTTCGTATTTGCCTTTCTTAAGCACCGATAAATATACTGCCGAAGAGCTAAGTAAGCAATTCTATAACATTGCTTGTACCTACAGCTTAAACGTAGGCACAGAAACCACCACTGTTAACATCAGTGGTTTGCAAGAAAACTTTGACAAAGCAGTTGCTTTAGTAGAACACATTTTTGCGAATGTAAAAGCAAATGAGAAAGCCCTTGGCGAATTGAAAAACAGCATTCTTAAATCTAGAGAAAATGCAAAATTGAACAAAAGTGCAATTATGAACGGCTTAACTTCTTATGCACAATATGGTCAATTAAATCCTTTCAACAATGTTTTGAGTAATGATGAAGTGAAGAACATCAAAGCAGAAGATTTAATCTACACGCTTAAAAACCTAAACAACTACGAACACGTAATCACCTATTACGGTCCTCAAGATTTAGCTACATTTACAGCGAATATCCAAAAAGCTCATGCACTACCTAAAGAGTTTACGCCTGCAGCTCCAGCAAAAGTTTATACTTACTCTGTTCAAGATTCTAACAAAGTTTACTTTGCTAATTATGACATGGTACAGTCGGAAATCCGTTGGTTAAGAAACACAGGTTTGTACAACAAAGCAGATGGTGCCACCATAGAAGTATTCAACAACTATTTCGGTGGCGGTATGGGTTCTGTAGTTTTCCAAACCATTAGAGAGTCTAAAGCCCTAGCTTATTCTACTTTCGCAACTTACGCTTCACCAGATAAAGCTGAGAAGCAATACAGCATGGTTGCCTACGTGGGTAGTCAGGCAGATAAAATGAATGATGCAGTAGCTGGCATGAACGAACTTCTAAATGTATTGCCTAAGAGCGAAAAAACATTTGAAGGCGCTAAAACCAACTTATTAAGTAACTACGAGTCGGATAGAGTATTGAAAGATGCTATTTTCGGCTACTATTTCGCTGATAAAAAATTGGGTTATAGCTACGATTCGAGAACAGATAGATACAAAGAGATTAAACCAATCACTTTCGATAATATCAACACGTTTCACCAACAAAAAATAGCTAACAAGCCATACACTTATCTAATTGTTGCTTCTGATAAAAGAGTAAAACAAGAAGACATGGCTAAGTTTGGTGCCGTTAAAACCTTAACTTTAGAAGAGGTTTTCGGTTACTAGAAAAAACACAACACTTAACAAAAAGTCCCCCGATAATTTATCGGGGGACTTTTTGTTTCTACCTATCGGATGGTTTCTACACCGTAAGTATTCAGCAGATCTAAGACTGGATAGATTGCTTCACTCTTCAGCTGTTCGACATTTGTAATGTCGAACTCCGTATCCTCGGATTTGCAATCCGGTTTTTCGATAACATCACCTAAAATTTTCCCAAAAAAACAGGCTGGATATCAAACCCAGCCTTCTGTACAATTATTCAGAATTCATGCATCAGAAATGTCTGACAACTAACCCCTGATTCCTGACAACTAACTAAAAAGAAATCTCTTTCCCAAAAAGCTTATTGTATTTGCGTTTATCGAATTTATAAAGCGTAGCCGCTCTAAATGATACACCACGTTGTTTTTCTTCCAGTTCTTTCAATACTTTGAAGCTTAAAATTTTCTTTCTGAAATTACGTTTATCCAGCTTTTTACCTAAAATCAACTCATAAACGCTTTGCACTTGAGTAAGCGTAAATTTTTCCGGCAATAGCTCGAAAGCCAAAGGCAGGTGTTTAATTCTGCGTTTAATTTTCTCTAGGCCTTTGTTTAAAATGTTCTGGTGATCGAAGGCTAATTTCGGCAAGCTCGCTACGTTTACCCACTGTGCTTTTTTAGCATAGCTGCTTAAGGGTTTCAATGGCTTATCGCCACCTAACCTCAACATGGCATAATAGGCCACAGAGATTACCCTACCTTGGGGATGTCGATTCACATCGCCGAAAGCATAGTATTGCTCCATGTAGATATCGCTTAAACCTGTAAGCTCTTTCAAGATACGCTGTGCCGATTGGTCAACACTTTCTTCTTTACCAACCAAGTTGCCGGGCAAAGCCCACCAATCTTTAAATGGATCTTCATTCCTCTCAATGAGCAAGATTTTCAACTCTGCACCATCAAAACCAAAAAGCACACAATCTATAGAGACTGCAAAATCAAAACCGGGGGTATTTTCTATCAAAACTGGTGGTTTTAAAAGTTTAAAATTTGAAACAAAATAAAGACACTTATTTCGTTAATTCATAAATTTTTTGAAAAAAAATTACTTAGTGTAAAAAATACACGTTATATTCGTATAATCAGAATGAAACCAAATATCAAGAACATAGCAGTATTGACCTCTGGAGGCGATGCACCAGGCATGAATGCCTGCATTAGAGCTGTTGTGCGCACTGGAATTTATCATGGAAGAAACATGTTCGGTGTGGTACAAGGCTACCAAGGTTTAATCAATAACAACATTATTCCAATGAATGCCCGCTCTGTAAGCAACATTTTACATATGGGCGGAACCATCCTTAAAACAGCCAGGTGCTTGGAGTTTAAAGAGGATGCAGGAATGGAAATCGCTTTTAAACATTTACAGGAAAAAGAGATTGACGGTTTAGTAGTAATTGGAGGTGATGGCACTTTTACCGGAGCGAAAAGATTCGGCGAAAAGTTTGGCATCAATGTCATCGGCGTACCTGGCACCATCGATAACGATCTTTATGGATCTGACTTTACGTTGGGTTATGATACTGCCATCAATACGGTAATAGAAGCAATAGATAAAATCAGAGATACGGCCGATTCGCACGATAGGCTATTTTTTATCGAAGTAATGGGACGTGATTCGGGCTGTATTGCCTTACGTAGTGCTATTGCCAGCGGTGCCGAAGCGGTACTTTTACCAGAAAGAGAAACTTCCTTAAAAGAATTGATTACAAAATTGAAATCTGGTGCTTCTACTAAAAAGTCATCAAGTATTGTAATTGTTTCTGAAGGAAATAAATACGGTGGTGCTTACGACATTGCCAAAGCCGTTAAAAGAAAGTTTACTCACTACGATACCAAAGTAACCATTTTAGGCCATTTACAACGTGGTGGTAGCCCTAGTGGTTTCGACAGGATTTTAGGTAGTCGTTTAGGTTATGCCGCAACTAATGCACTTATAGCAGGTGAAAGCATGAAAATGGTTGGTCTAAAAGGTAACGAAATTGGCCTTACACCCTTAAGCGAAGCTTTAAGTGGGCTAAGCAACTATAAGTTGGAAGACGATTTACTGGAGATGACACACGTTTTATCTATATAAAGGAGAGCCAAGATGATTGCAGTATTATATAGTGGATCGAAGAATGCTTGTTGGAAAATTTGGCAAGATGGCGTAACGATGATTGAAACACATACGCCGAGTGTAAACCCATGTTTTAATGATGCTAAGCAAATACGTCAGGTGCTGAGCAAAAACATTACGCTCATACACAATGCAGAGAACATTAAGAAGATTTATGTTTTTGCTGCAGGTGCTTCCGCTAAAGATAAGCAAGAAGAATTGGCCAGTACGCTCGAAGATTTTTTTGTGAACAGCAAAATAAAGGTAAGAGACGATGTATATGGCGCAGCTATTGCCGCTTGCCACGATAAAACAGGTATTGTAGGTATTTTAGGAAGTGGCGCTAATTGTGCGTACTATAACGGCAAAAAACCAGAGACGAACAACTATGGCTTAGGCTACATCCTAGCAGATGAAGGTTCTGCCAATTATTTCGGTAAAATGTTATTGAAGAATTTTCTGGAAGATAAAATTCCGGCAGATTTAAAAGCTAAAATGGATAACGAGTATAATTTGGATCGTCCTACTATTTTAGAACGTGTATACAGAAAGCCGCAGGTACAAACTTACCTTGCTTCGTTTCTAGAGTTTTATATCGAAAACAAAGATCACAAATTTATACAACAGCTGGTTGCACAAGGTTTCGATAAGTATTTCAGCACTTATATTTTACCAACTTTAGAAAAGCACCCAAATGAAGAAATTCATTTTGTAGGTTCAGTTGCCGGATCTTTCCAAGATCAACTAAGGGAAGTTGCAAAAAAGCATAACATCCAAATTATGTCGGTTACTAAGGAACCTATACACAACATATTGAATTATTATAAGAATTAATATAAATAAAAAGATGAAATAGTCCGTTTCGGGACAGCTTCATCACCATTAAAAATAAAACCGAGCTTGCGAGCTCATGATTACAAATAAGAATAATAGATTACACAATCATAAACAATAAAAAGATGAAACCGTCTATTTCAGACAGCTTCATAACAATTAAATAATAAAATAAATAAGAACATGAAAATAGGAATTAACGGGTTTGGCCGTATTGGCCGTTTAGCCTTTAGAGCCGCTGTAAAACGCAATGATATCGAAGTTGTAGGTATCAACGACTTAGTAGAGCCAGATTATATGGCTTATATGTTGAAATATGATTCTACACACGGTCAGTTTGACGGTACTGTAGAGGTAAAAGATGGCAACTTGGTTGTTAACGGAAAAACTATCCGTGTTACTGCAGAAAAAGATCCTGCAAACCTTAAATGGGATGCAATCGGTGCTGAAGTAATCATCGAGTCAACTGGTTTATTCTTAACTCAAGATACAGCTCAAAAACACATCGATGCTGGTGCTAAGAAAGTAATCATGTCTGCGCCTGCAAAAGATGACACCCCTACTTTCGTAATGGGTGTTAACCACAAAGAATTAAAAGCAGATCAAAATATCGTTTCTAACGCTTCATGTACTACTAACTGTTTAGCACCTATCGCTAAAGTATTGCACGATAAATATGGTATCTTAGAAGGTTTAATGACTACAGTACACGCAGTAACTGCTACTCAAAAAACAGTTGATGGTCCTTCGGCTAAAGACTGGAGAGGTGGCCGCGGTGGTTTCTCTAACATCATCCCTTCTTCTACTGGTGCTGCTAAAGCAGTAGGTTTGGTATTGCCTGAGTTAAAAGGTAAATTAACTGGTATGTCGTTCCGTGTACCTGTTGCAGACGTTTCTGTAGTAGATTTAGTTGTTCGCTTAGAAAAAGGTGCTTCTTACGAAGATATCAAAGCTGCAATGAAAGAAGCTTCGGAAGGTGAATTGAAAGGCGTTCTTGGTTATACTGAAGATGAAGTTGTTTCTTCAGATTTCTTAGGTGATGCTCGTACTTCAATCTTTGATGCTAAAGCTGGTATCTCATTGAGCGATAACTTCGTGAAAGTTGTTTCTTGGTACGATAACGAGTGGGGTTATTCAAACAAAATCATCGATTTAGCTCAAGAAGTAGCTAAACATATTTAATCTTATCCCAACCAAAAATAGAAGGCAGTACCGAGAGGTACTGCTTTTTTTATGCATTTAAGTTAGATTAACCTCAAAAGACACCAAGCGCACAGAGATTATTTATTCTAAATTGTATATAGCGTATTAAACTTGAGTTTAAGCAGAAAATTAAGTTTTTTTTGCTGGCGATAGCCTCACAAATCTCCGTTGCGCCAAATTTTTGATCTCCTATTTTTTCACCAGTTTATATGATTTCAAATGTGTTCAAGAGCGCTTACGCGGTATTCGGGTAGTAACAATACGCCAAAGCACTTCCTTTGAAAGAAACCTGCGGAGCAAGAATGAAAACAAATAAAAAAAAAACAACAACTGAATAAATAGGCAACCGAGAGTTTATCAGCAAAGCTGATGAGCTTAGTTTCACTCCGGTTTTTCTACTTTTTTGTGGTTAACCTGCGGAGCAAGCTTGAAGGCAACTAAAAATATAAATAAATCTGAAAAAAAGTAAAATGCCAAGCGGCATAAAGCGTATGTTAAGAAAAGTTAAATACACTATTAATTATCAAATTTGATTCACAACTTCACAATCTGTTTAGTAGTTTTGCGTTAATATGATAGTTTTTGCGGAGCAAAGCTGAGGAAATGACAACTATCTAGACGATGAAATGCGATTTTTGCATGAAGACGCAACACTTGGTCACAGAACTGTCATAACGCATAACAAAATAAAATTTTCTTAGTGTATTATTTACACTAAGAAAAATAATACTTACATTTGTATCGTTGGTTTAAGACTAACACCTAAAAAAGATAAAAGTCCCGAAAGGGAATAAAGAGCAACCCGTTCATACAGGTTTATATTTGGTTAGAAAGAGAGACAAGCTTGGATGAGTTGTCTCTTTTCTTTTTTATAGGCCTATTCACTCTAAATCGGCTTTAGTCTATCATTACTGTTTCCCGTTTCCATCTTACTTACTATGTTTTTAACTCAATTAATTATGTTTTGATGTAAACTTTGATGTAATTTGATGGAACTTTTGATGTAAAAATTCAGCTCCAATATTACTTTTAATTCATTTGTATATTCGTTTTGTTTAAATGTAGGCTTCCTCAGCCATACTAAAGTAACCATTCTCTGTAATAATCAAATGGTCATGTATCACTATTTCCAGAAGTTTAGCACCCTGCTTTAATTTGTCTGTTAACCTCACGTCCTCATTCGATGGTCTTAAATTACCACTTGGATGGTTATGTGCTAGAATAATGCTAGTCGCTGTAGCTTTTAAAGCAATTGAAAATATAACCCGACTATCCATTACTGTAGAGCCTCCCCCACCTGTTGACAAATCCACAATACCCAGAACACGATTGTTTCTGTTTAACAATATCATTTTAGCTTGCTCAATGTAGTTAATTAGGTTCAACTCCCAATTGTCTAGCATTATCTGATAAGCTTGCTTAGAGCTTGTAATTTTAGGTCTTTCCTGAGCCTTGAAATGAGGTTTGTAGCTTAGTTGCACTTCGGCAACGTTAAAGAATTCTTTCTGTTCCATATTTTTATTTAATTAATATGGAGCATGAGCAACCTTTCTCAACAACTAAGCAAAGGAGGAACGGAATAAATAGGTGGTGCGTAAATGCCACGTGAGCGTTTATGCCGTAGTTCCTTTAAGCGTGTTGGGGAGAAAGGTTAAATTTGAGGAGTGATTAATAAGTAGATTGACTCCACTTCTCAATGAATTAGATAAGTAGAACAAAATATTTAGGTCCAAAATGGATTTTCTTTAGGTATTAATACACCATATTCTCCAACTTTTGTACCCTGAATAACTCTATACCCGCCTTCAACTCCTTCAATCTTCTCAACGCATGCATCCATAGTGCTATCATAGAATTTTATAATAGAACCGTCCTCACAAACGGCTTTGTATTCACAATCAGAACCCGATTCAGGAGTATTTACTTGAACATTTTTTAGATAGAAAATTAATTTTTTAGGCACATTTTCAAAATACTCTTTAGATTGCTTCATTTGTGATAACATTAAAAGCAAGTGCTTGTCACTTTCTTCTTTCAAAGTTATTTTTAACAAATCGTCAAAAAATCTGGTAAACATACTGCTCCGCTTATCAAGTTTAATACTATGACAATAATTTATTATATCAGCAGCCACCTCAGTAATTTCATCTTCACTTAAAATAATCATATCTTCATCAAACTGGTGTTGCCAGTTTAGCAATACAGTAAGAGCCGCAATACATAGAGTTTCTCCTTTACAAAAAATAAAATAAGGTAAGGTATTTAAAGTAGAGATTATTCCCTTGTATGTAGGTCTATAAGAGTTCTTACCAACCTCATTTAGATATGAGAGGACTTTATTACTAGAATTTACTTTTTCAAAAATTTCTTCTGCCTTGCTCATCCCAAGCTCTTGAATAAACCTTGTAATAAACACATCAGAAAGTTTTTCGAAATTAAACTTCAACATCAAATGATTCATTGGTAGACTTTGCATGACATTCAATTTTTTATGGCGGAATTTCTTAAGTGAGTTGGAGAGAAAGGTTAAATTTGAGGAGTGATTAATTAAGATCCTTATGTACCTATCAGGACTTAAAAAAAACTTATAATATCTAACGTTACTTTTTAGTGAAGAAATCTAGTATGTAAAATGCTGGAGTGAACATTGCCATTTTACCTCCAGTAGAGTCTGCTGCGGTACCGTGCATAACACCTATCATAAATGTTTCCGAAGGACCTAATGTAATTCCTTTGTCAACTCCCAGATAAACTCCTGACCCACTGCAACCTTGCATACTTGGACTACTCATAAAGATAAACACGCATGGCGTATTAGTATCAAATCTATTTTGAGTTATGAATCCACTTGCTAATCTTCCAATAAAATGTAAAGTTGAAAACCGTTCCATATTCAAATCGATTCTTGGGTAACCTATGTAACTAACATCAGAGTTATAAGACTTTATAGCCTGCTTTTTTGTATAGATTCTTTCCAATGGAAAAGCTAAACTTTCAAATATTTTCTTTAAGGATTCGTTTTCAGGAACTTTTAACTCTATCATTGACAGATCTGCTATTCCGTGATTATACCATCTGACTTCGTTATTTATGGTGAGATTTTTTAATAGAATTTTATTTGGCGTATCGTCTGAGTTTGCAAACCACAAATAACTTTGATCATCCATTGATACGGAAACATGCGCTGCTGTTAAAAGAAAATACCTAGAGAAAGCCTTTATTATTGTTGAAGAACCGACTTTAGAATTAGTATTTGAGGTCATCCTTAACAACATAGGGCTAATTAAACTAATCTCCGAATCTTTTCGTTTGAACTTAGTATTTTCTTGTCCTTTTGAATTTATACTAAAACAAATTACAATATACAGTAAAATTAGTTTTCTCATTATGCCTTCTTTATTAAAATAATAAACGGTAGATGGCATATATTATAAGTAACAAAATATAAGCCCCCAAGCTTTTAATCAACCCCTAAACTAGCACTTCGCATTCAAATTAGCAAATAACCTTGCTCACCGCCTGCGAACGGAGTCCGTGTGTCAAAGAAAAAGTGCGCAGCACGACTTTGACTATGTTTTACACAAGCGTAGCGCAGCATGGACGACTGCGCAGGTGAGCTGAAAAGTTGAAAGCGATTAGCTTTATCCAGGATGAAGCGCAGCAAATCCTAGATATAAGCTAGAGAAAGCTTTCACGGAGCCAATTAGTTGAGCATGGCAAAACGAGTGACAGAGTGAAACGATGGCGTGATGTTTTGCGCTCATTACCTTGGCGGAGTACCGCTCTTCCTAATAATGCTTGCACTGACTAAACCCAAGTACCACAACACTAAAGTTTAGCACTGCCTTGAATAGAAATTACTTGCGTTGTTTCAGCACAAAAGTAAAGACTAAACCATTCCTTTCCCTCGGTATGGCACAGATGTGGGTAAGGAATGGATTTAGGATGATGAATTTTAACTATAAAACTGCCATATTTGAAGATAATTAACAAACTCGTATGTATAAATTCTATTTAGTAGTTGTCCTGTCATTGTTTATAGCTCTTTTGTCCAGAGGACAAAGCACATATAAACAGATTATTACAAAGTTTACCGAAATCGATTTTCCATCTAAGCCTGTATTTTTCGATACTTTGGGAATTCAAACTTATCGTTATTCTAACTCAACGGCAGATTATCTAGTTGCAGTAAGAGATATGACAAAACTGGAAGGTTTTCATCTGAAATCTGAAGACTTACAAGATTTCTATAAAGGAATGGAAGAAAGTACACTTGAGGGAGACAACGGAAAACTAATTAGTAAGAAGTTGTTTTTAATCGGCGGATTTACTGGTCTTGAAATGGTTTATAAAGGCTCGCACCCAAACATGCCAGAGCTAAAATTCAAACGAGCCATAATCCTTAATGGTATTGTAGTTAGTGTTGACTTTATGACCTCTAGTGAAAACGAACAGAAAACTAAATTAGATCGAGAATCATTCTTCAACTCCTTTGCTATTACTGGCGACAGAAAGAATTTAACGCAAGAAACAATTAACCCCAATCATAGCTCAACCAATAGCTTCGCTTATAGACTAGGGAAATTAACCGGCTATATACTTATCATTTTATTCGTTATATGGGTTTTTAGAAAGTTAAGACGGAAGAAGTAAGTTGATGTTGTCTTTTTTCAGCATGAAAACCATTTTTTTCACTTGGTACGCCACAAATGAGGGTAAGGAATGGATTTAGGATGACAGTTGTCGCCCATTTATAACAAAACATGAGCAATAACAAATAATAATCACTAAAATGTGGTAGGTGAGACCATTATCATTTACGCTAAGCGTAACTAGATATCCAATTAACCCCACAACAATTGCAATTACAAACCCTAACCCAGCCTGTTTTAGATATACCGTGAGTTTTGGTTTTCGCCAAATTGCCATTAAAATATAGAAGATTGTGTTTAAAATTATAATGGATTCAAAACGAATGAAGTATCCATCATCCTTTCCAGAATAAAAATCCAAGTCATATGCCTTAATTCCATTATCGATATAAGCAATTACAAATCCTGTTAAGGCAATGTAGAGTAAGATGAAAATAATTTCCTTCATTGAAATCAGTACATTATTTAAACGTCTAATCAATTCCTAAATCTTTATGCATTTGTCGCCATTCTTTTCCGAATTCAATCATTTCCAGTGCAGCTTTCTTCTTGTCTTCTGGAAGGCATTGGATACAGGTGGCGTACCGAATACCCTTATAATGCTCTTTACATTTAGGACACAACTCCATTCTATTTATATCATAACTAAATGCACATCTCTTGCATGCAGTTATAGTATCTTCAAATGAAAGGTATTTTATATTATCCTCTAGGTATAACAAGAACGCAGCTTTTTCGATTTCTTTAGGATTTCTATCCTTAGTCTTACTTCGTTGTATCCAATATCTTATATTCGATAGGTGTTGTTTACCCCATCCGTCCTTCGATATAAAGCATTTATCTCTAACTTCAATCGCGTGTTCATTCTCATAGAAAATAGAAACTAGTTCTTTAACAGATTTATAGACAGCATTATCAAATTCGTGTTTACATACCGTACAAACGTACTGAGGGACTTTTGTTACCCTTTTCCTAGGGTTACCAAATTTGCATTTAGGGCAGAAAGGAACAGGCTGATAATCATAATTAGCAAGTATATATTCTATAAACTCCTGTTTACTTACTAAATCATTATTATTTATATAATCTCTAGTATATTTACTAGTAATATCTCTTAAATATTCACCGTACTTCTTGGGATGAGATTTATGTTGCAGTGTTAATGTTTTATTACTATTACAAATTTCGCATTTTTCTTTAATGATTTTAGCTCTCCTTTCCTTCCAATCCGTAGTATGCCAAGATTTCTGACCTTCTTCAAAATTCTTCCAATATAATTCTGTTGCAAAGTCTATTGTAACCTCGTCATTACTTAGCTTCTCTCTTAATTCTATAAGCTCGTTATAAGTCAACATATTATTAACCGTCAATCAACTCTAAACTAGCACTATCATTTTAATTTCACAAATGATTTTAAGCATCCATTCCACATCCTTTTACAGATATGGAATGGATTAGGCAATTAAGTTGCTTTAAACTTATTATAAAAATGGCTTAGGGTTTCCTAAGCCATCGTTAACTTTACTTACAGGTATATTTAAATTCAGTTGTATAGGTCTTTATGTTTCCCATTCCTCCACCGTTGAATCTTTCCTCCAATTTAGTGACATTTCCATTTGCATCCTTTGTATAGCTATACTCCGAAGTATTCCCATTAGATGTAACTTTTGAAATAAGATTTTTAGGTTGCTTACCAAAAGTACCACTTGCTAGTATCTTTGTATCTCCATCATGCCAATAAGCATTTTCAAGATATGTAGAAATATCACCTTAAAGCCACATTATGATATTCTAATATTAAAAGCTTACTTTCTTCAACGCTTCCACATTAGAGAACACGTAAAACATTTCTGAGGCAATCTGAAAGCTCCGTTCACTGTAAACTTGCTTCTGCTCCAAGGTGCCATCTGACAACTTAGGATCTTCGAATGTAATAGGTATCCGCTTCTCCGCACCTGCTATAAACGGACAGCCGCCGTCTGCCTGTGAGCAGGTCATGACTGCAGCGAAACCGCTAGCTGGATTAAATGGATGATCATAAATCTTTGAGAAACCTATAATGGGTGGTAAGTTATCTGCATATTTAATCATGTAAACAGGGTTATCGCTGTCCGCTAGCTTTTCTATTCTAAACCCAGTATCTCTTAGGGTCTCAGCAATCCGAGGAAACATTGCAGTAGCTGCTGTGCCTCCAGAATAGCAAACTACCTTTGGAACTTCATAATATGATGCTGCCACTTGAGCCCAAATCTGTGACAGATGGCTACGTCTAGAGTTGTGTGTGCAGATGAAATTGATATTTACATCCACATTTGCATTTACTTTTTCCTGCACGTAGTCCGCCAGTGAGTTTAATAATATCTTCCGCTCATTGCTAATATGCAGCTTCAGTATATTAGCAATGTTTAGTCTAATGTCCTTGTACATCACTAACAGCAACCAGAATTAGGCGAGCATTCGGATTTGGTAAAGTTGGCTAAATTCACTTTTACTTTAGCATCAGGTACGCCACAAACATCATTAGCAAGGCAAGCTGTTGTTTTACTAGTGAGCATGAAGTGTGTTCCGTTAAAATCCAGTCCATACCTACCAATGGTATCACCCTGATATTCGACTTCTACCTCTAAATCCTCCAAACCTAGTATCTCCTCAGACAACTTAATAATAGAGAGCAACTTGGAAGGTTTCAATCGGTGATCATGATCATTGGCATCCCATAATTGGAAATTAACTGCGGTTTCATTCCTTACCGTTCCTCCACAATCGATAAAACGTTTAGTCACCAAGCCAACTTCCGTTACATGAAAGTGCTCTGGCACATATTTACCGTTCTCGAACTGAAACTCAACGTTACTTAACATTGTCAAGCTTTTCTTTACTTCTGATAGCTTCATATATTTAAATTATTACATCGTAATATTACGATTGATGTAGACAAATAAAAAGTTAACAACAGCTATGGGCACTAACATCATCTAAGAAAAAGCTGTTCAATAGCATTTTAATGTTATTCCATACCTTTTCATCAATGCAGTAGCAGACACTAGTCCCATCAATACTTCCTTTAATTATTCCTATGCCTTTCAACTCCTTTAAGTGCTGTGATATCGTAGCTTGGGCAAGCCCAAGCTCTTCTACAAGATCATTACAGATACAGGCTTGCTGCTTAATAATATGCTGTAAAATGGCAATACGTGCCGGATGTGCCAGCGCCTTTAAGATGTTGGACAACTCGTTCTGTTCTGCCGTGAAGATATCGCTTTTAGTCAGCCCCATAGTTTACATCGTAATATTACGATTAACAAGAATACGTTTCCAAATCAAACTGATGAATAGGACAAGAACATGACAAACCTAATTATCTAAAATTCACAACAGCCTCAATAAGATATCATCAAATCCAACCTTAATTCTAATTGCTACCTATTCCTTTCAAGTTTATTGAATTTACTTTATCAGTATCAAATAGATTTCAAGCTTTAACCTCATCATTTGGGGCTTAACTATGGAGATGGCTTGTGATATTGCGCTAATGCGTGTTCTACGTTTGGATTACCCGTAGCAATCAATTGCATCAACATTGCATTTGCCTTTTCTGTATCAATGGCGTTTAAAGCATGTACGCATTTCCTTAACGTAGCTTCAAGCTCACCATCAAACTTTCTATAGGGAAACTTGTTGAGGGCAATTTCCAATAAAGGCTTGCAAAACCTTTCATCTTTTAGGATGCAAACAGCATCCACCAAATCTTGGTGCTCCTCGTGCCAAGTGGCAAGAATCACCTTATAAAAATTATCCGAATAGGCAGCATCTAAACCGTCCCGAAAAGAGGCCGCGATACAAAACCTTAATTTGGTGACATTTTCATCGGCGATGGCTGCTTCCAATAGTTGGAGAATTTCAGTTCTATATCTTTTACCACCTGTCACGATGGTATCAAGTATGTTTCTGTGCTCAAAAGGATTTCCGTCTTCAGTAAGAAAAACCGTATATATCTCTTTGAGTGTTTTACTATTAAACATGTGTTTTTATCATAAGTAATTATACTTGTGAAATGCAAAAGCTATGCCACAAGGACGTCCAGATCACTGTACATAGCATTGATAACAAACTTAGGTTCGTCATGGTAAAGAAATTCGATTGGAAAGTGTAATTGACAATAATTATTCCCTTTTGCTAAATCAGAAGCCTGCCGCAGGACTTTATCTTTTGAAGCTGAAAAGCAAAAGCACCAACCATAGCACTAAATTACTAGTTCAATAAATACAAAAGTCTTATTCCAATTGGCACTGGAATAAGACTTCTAAATAGCTTATAAACTATCTGCCTTTTTAAAACGATAACTTTACATTCAAACACTAGTCTGATCGCAACTCATTTTCAGATTAAGGCGCAACAGTTTCTATCTTATCACGTTCATCGTCTCCCTCTTCGTTATCGTTTTCACTACTTTCAGCAGCTCCAGTTTTTTCTTCGCCTTCACTATTTTCATCATCTACGCTCTCAACGTTTTCACTTTCATTGCCTTCATTTTCTACAGCTTCTTCGTCATCTTGCTCATCAACGCCATCTTCGATGTTCTCAACGCTTTCCGTTTCCTGTTCAGCTTTAACCTCTTCACCTTGCAAATCGGCTTTGGCTGGTTGCTCGTCACTAGCATGATCAACTTTTGGCATTTCGCCATTACTATTTGCCTCTTCCGCTTTACCTTCCACTTCCTTGCTATCTACAGCCGTTTCGGGAACTGTTCTCACAGTATCGGGCGTTACCGTTTCGATCGTCAACTGTACCTCATCCGATGGTTTTGGATGTTCAGTAGTTGTTTTTGCTTTCGTATCGTCTTGTTCCTTATTTTCCATAATGTGTTCTATTTACCTGCTTATACAATAGGATAAATAGGTAAATTGTTTTGTTTTTTAGGTGATTTGGTCAGTAGTCATTCGTTCATTGGCTAAGCATTGTAGCATTTTAACCATTCACTTTGTGCTGTATCATTTGCCATGCTACATTTTCATATTCGAAGGCAATTTCTTGGGCTGTTGTAAGTTTATGATGGGTAAGTAACTGTCCACCTAAAGATAGTGCTGATGAATTTATAGCTTTATTTCTTGAAACAACAATAAACGTTTTCACTATAGCGCCAGTAGTTGTGGAGGTATTTTTAGCCTCAGCTTCTGGAATAATTTCAAACGACACCGAGGAACGCCCGATAGTTCCACCTCTTGACCCTATAGTTTTCGTTCGCAATAAGTAAGCAGATCTTATTTCATACCATGGCATATTCCTTTTCCAAAAAAGCGAATAGGCAGAAATTCCCTCTTCACTAATTTTGATGATTGGCAAAAATGTCGTTGTTAAAATCCAAATATCAAGGCATAGATAAATGAAAAAGAAGGGCAAAATAATCCAATTACCGTTGGAGAAATAACTAATGCCATGTTGCGCTAATCCCATCAAACCTACCACCGTCATTTGTAGTGTAAAAAGCATCATCAAGACGGCTATCGCATTCAGGAACCATAATCTACGAAATATTCTATAAACAGTTTTCAATAGTTTAGTTTTATTTTAGGCTACATTATACAACGCAACAGACTTGCCTGTTTTTATACGTAATTACAGATTTCTTTTACCGCTTTCCATCGCAATAAATGCTGGCAAGTAACTTGGCGTACATCCTTTTGAAACCATTTCTCCTTTGTAAAGTTTCGTTTTTTCACCAAGTGCAACACAACGACTTCGATATTTTTTTTCATAAACACCAATCCAACCTGTGGTGAAATTCATTGCCCATTGTACATCAGCGTCTTCTTTTTCTATACGTTTTTCAATTTTAGAAAGTAATTCCTCATTATCTGGTGGTATTTGACCCATCCAACGTAACCGAGCTTGATAATACCAATAAGTTCGTCTTTTAAGCGATAAGGGACTTTCTTCCCAACTGTTTATTAAAGCAATTGTCTTTTTGTCTTTAGTGAGCTGATTGGCCATTAACCAATCCATTAGTGGAAGTTTTTCATCTGGGGTGTGCTCATTAATATCGCCGACTAAATCATCAATCACTGCTTCGCTAAGAAGTTTTTTGTCCATAATCAGAATGGCCAATTGTCGGGCAAAAAAATGTTTCGATGACCAAAGTTCTATCGCTAATTGGTGGTCCTTTTTAATGTCTTTCGCAATGATTCGCAAGTCGCCAAGCTTGGTATCCTTCTCGGTAATTTGTCTCAGTATATTTTCTGCTTTCGTTGAAAGTTCCATTTCAATATTTTATGCGTTTAACGATTGCATTTTAAGCTTACCTGTAACGGCTTGCAGTTTAAGTTGAGTCCTAAACTATTTCCGCGACAGCACCCAGATTACTAATTTAAACAAATTGCTTCAAATTTATTGAGTTCTTTCTTCAACGAGAGGCTTAAATCCAACCTGTTTTTAAACCTTTTTAGCTGTTCATTCGTCTTAACCTGTTATTTTTAACGACTGAATAAGTCCATGTTTCAATTCAAAATGATAAGACAGCACAATTGGGCTTCCGGGGAAATTTCCTGAAACTTCGGCTTTTAAAACTTCTTCTGTTGCCAAATATTCCAGAGGTTTCATTACTGCTTGATAGGCTTCGTTGGCTTTTTCAATCCATTGTTGAATTTCCATTTTCCCACGATGTGTTTTTCCCTCGTCAAAAACTACGGCTGTTTCAGAAAAACAATTCGAGTAAGCCACACTGTCGAAACTGTTTTGCGCTTTTGTTAAATCTGCGATTGCGATTGGTAAGTTCATGTTTTATTTTTTTAAGATGATTAAATCGTTGGTATTGTACCTCCATCAATTACATATGCTGTGCCCGTCAAATAATTGGCTCTGGGCGAAACTAAAAAGCCAACAAATTCTGCAACTTCTTCTGGTTGTGCAGGGCGACCAATTGGTATTCCTCCCAAAGCATCCATCACGCTTTGAGTAGCTTGTTCAATGGTGATGTTTGCACTCTCTGCAATACGCTCCATCATTGCTGTTGAAGAAGTGGTTTTGATCCAACCTGGCGAAACGGTCAATACACGTATGCCTTTTGGTGAAACTTCGTTGGATAAACCTTTGCTATAATTAATCAATCCAGCTTTTGCGGCGGCATAAGGTAAAGTAGCATCATACAATGGCAACTTTGCCTGGATCGAAGCAATATGGATAATGACACCGCTTTTTTGCGCTATCATTTGCGGCAGAAAACCCCTGTCTAATCTTACTGGAGCTAAAAGATTGGTTTGGATGCTGGTCTCCCAGTCTTGATCTGTCAAAACCGCAAATCCACCACCAGGTGTTTCAGAACCACCCAGGTTATTTACAAGGATGTCTAATTTTTGATAAGTTGCTAATATTTCATCTACTACTTTTTGAGTCCCTGTTGGCTCACTCAAATCTGCGGAAATAAAATGCAGCTTTTCATTGGCTTTTTCGGGTGCATTTCTCGCTGTGATGATTACTGTTGCACCAGCTCTTAATAATCTTTCGGCAATGGCTTTTCCAGCACCTTTAGTGCCTCCGGTAACCAATGCTATTTTACCTGATAATTCGTTGTTGAAATTAAATCCTTCCATTTTTGCATCATTAATTAAGTACAAAATTGATGCATATCAACGGTTAGCACAAGTACGGAATAACTAATTGCATAGGGTTAAATTTTTCCCCTATTGTACAATCTGGTACATTAAGCTAGATTTGTTGTATGAAGTATAGAAAAATCCCATTGAACTTAAATTGTGGTCTTGACCTGATCGGTGAAGTGCTCTATGGTAAATGGAAAATTCGTTTACTTTGGTTTATAAACGAGGGGCATCAACGACCAAGCGAACTGCAACGTAAAATTCCAGATGCTTCAAGAAGAGTTTTGAATATTCAGTTGAAAGAGTTGGAAGAACACGAATTGATATCCAAAATCATTTATCCCGTTGTTCCACCAAAAGTTGAATATTCGCTCACAGATTTTGGCAAAACCCTTATTCCGGTCATTTCTGCGCTAGGCAATTGGGGCGATGAAAATCAAGTCCGTTTACGAAACCTCATCAGCCAAACATCAGCAACTTTGTCGGCTGAATAATCTGTTGTTTGCTGCGTACTAATATCCTACTTTCTAAAGTGCTCTAGCTTTAAATACGACGCAATCAGCTTCTTTAGAGCACTGCTCATCGTAAGGAAATCAAATCTCATCGCCCCAATGCTTAGGTCCAAGATCATAGCATTACAAATGTCAATTAATTTCTTTTGTGCTTTGTATGGATGTCAATTTCTAATGTGCCGTTTTCGAAAAGAAATTCATAATCACCACACCTACTACAATAAACGTCATACCTATAATGGCGGGCAAGTCTAATTT
>RCUK01000496.1_pt1 | contig 34551 bp, 28 predicted proteins | sample 2166381 | NCBI WGS metagenome assembly RCUK01 (sample SAMN09932809, study PRJNA488358) | compost metagenome | isolation source: compost soil in an enriched community | place: Germany: Experimental Botanical Garden | reverse complement strand
CTTACGCCAAGCTGCGTCAAGCCGTGGGCCAGACCGGCCACGGCGCGACCGAGCCGGCCACCGCCGATGCACTGGTGCGGGCCACCGACGCCTTCGCCGATCGCATCGGGCGGCCCGGCTAGGCGCTGCGCTGTCGCCCTGCCCGGTCGTGCACCTGCGCGTGGCGCCGGCTTAACGGGGGCCGGCGCACGATCCGGTGGATCCGGACGGGACCACGAGACCGACATGAAACATGCCCTGGGCATCCACGTAAGTGCCGCGCTGCTGCTGGCAGCCTGCGGCGGCTGTACCGCCCGGCCAGCCGATCCTGCGCCTCCCGCCGCCGCGGCGCCGGGTGACGTGGGCGGGTTTGCGGAGCCTGGCAAGGGGATCGCAGTGCGCCCGGTGGCCGGCACGCACCTGGCGCATGATTTCAAGCGCAGCTATCTCACCCTTGATGCCTGGAAGCTGTACCCGGCGCCCGGCAGCGCCGGCACGCCGCTGGTGGCGGTGGTGGTGAACGGCTCCAACGAGGTGACCTCGGCCGAGATGCGGATCGGGCGCAGTACGACCGCCGCGGACATCACGGCCTGCCGGGTGCCGCCGGCGCAAGCCAGTGGTGCGGCGGCGCCGGCGGTGGTGGGCGGCGTAGCGTTCGCCCACTTCAAGACCAGCGACGCGGCGATGAGCCATTACGTGTCCGCCGACAGCTACCGCGCCGTGCGGGACGGCGCCTGTTATGCGATCGACCTGATCGTGGCGGGCACCCGGCCAGAGGTGTACGACCCGCCGCGCACGCCGCCCTTCAGCCAGGCGGCGGCAGACAACGCGCTGGCGGCCGCACTGGCCGCCGTGTACTGGCAACGCTAGAGGTACACAACGACCTCCACGCCGCTCGCGCACGCACCGGCCCGCGCGCGACGGCCTCCTCGCGCGCGCACGCTCCCGCTACAATGCGCCCGGGAATCGCCCAAGGGGGGCGACACGCATTGGACGCGTCCGAGGTGCCTGCCATCTGTCCGTACCGCACCAATCTGCCGCCGCACCTGCCGCTGGCCGCGTCCGGGCTGCGCCCGCTGCCGCACCCCTCTTTCCCTCTTCCCCTCTCTGCGCGCTGCGCGCTGCAGGTGCAGCCTGCGCGGCCCTGTTGAATTCCTCCACCTCATCCATTGTCTGGAACAGCGCTCATGTCCGAGTCCACCCTTCCTGCGCCGCAGGCCACCACCGTGCCTGCCGCGTCCAACTACCTGGACCGGGCAATGGCCACCCTGCGCAGCCTGGGCCTGGTCGCCCCGCAGGAGAACAACGCACCGGCGGTAGCGCTGGTGACCCAGTTGGCCAGTCTGGACGAAGGTCGCGTAGTGGCGATCGCGCGCGTGCTGCAGCAATCGGGGCACTTCAACCAGGTCATGCGCGAGGAGATCAGCTCGGCGCGGGTATCGGACCGCTACACCGAGATCGTGCGCGCGTTCGACAGCATTCGTGACGATGCCACGGCCATGGTCGAACAGGTCCGCGATGGCAGGATCGACATGGGCGAGCGCCTGCAGAACCTGTGGATGAAGCTGACCCGGGGCGACATCCCCAGTCGCTTCGAGAAGATCCGCCGCACCTTCCTGGACGTCAGCCGCGATGCGGGCGAGCAGCTGGAGCGCGAGGCGCGGGTGCTGGAGATGTATGCCGATTTCCGCCTGTCGATCAAGGACGCCGAGATCCAGGCCCACGAACTGCTGGCCCTGCAGGAACAGGCGCTGGCCACGGCCAACGCCGAGCTGCAGGCAGCGCAGGCGCATGCCGCCGCGGCCCCCGCCGCGGATGCCGCCGCCACGGGCCGGTTGGCGATGGCCCGTGACGAGGCGCTGCGCCGGGTGCAGCACGAGCAGGCGCGCTACCAGTTGGCCAAGGACCTGGCCGAGAACCTGCAGGTGAACTACGCCACCTCCGAGGCGATCATGCTGCGCGTGCACCAGTCCCACGAGGTCAAGCGCCGCGTCAACCAGCGTTCGGTGGTGTTCTTCTCCACCAACGAAACCAGTTTCACCGCATTGAACCTGGCCTTCACCACGCAGCTGGGCCTGCATGAATCCACCCAGACCCTCAACGCGATGACCGAGGGTACGTCCAAGGGACTGGAAGCGGTCGCCACCATCGGCGATGACATCCTGCACGAGGGATTGAAGGCCGGTTACGGTGCCACCATCGGCGTGGAGTCGGTGCGCAAGCTGGTCGATGCGGTGGTGCGTTTCCAGGAAACCTCGCTGCAGGAGATCGAGCAGCTGCGCGCGCAGGCGACCCGAGACGCGGCGGAGATCGCGACCTATGTCGAGCAGGGCAAGCAGCGCTTTGCCGCGCTGCTGCAGGCACCGGCCGTGCAGGAAACGCGCTGAGGTGAGTGCGACGACATCCCCGGCGCAGCTCAAGGCTGCGTTGCTGACCATGGATGTGGTGGACCAGCTGCGCTACCGCGACGCGGAGTTGAGGACGCTGGCCGAAAACGGCCACGACCGGGTCGCCCTGAAGCGGCGCCTGGCCGACCTGTACCGCGCCCAGGGCATTGAGGTCTCCGACCAGATCCTGGATGCGGGCATCCAGGCCCAGCACGAGCGGCGCTATGTCTACGTGGCTCCGACCGGCTGGAAGGCATGGCTGGCCGGTTGCTGGGTCGGGCGCCGCCGCCTGCTCAGGTTCGGGCTGGCGGCGGTGCTGGGGGCGGTCCTGTTGCTGGCGCTGGTCCTGCTGGTGGCTGCGGGCATGCGCGGCGTGCGGGAACGCGATGCCGAGCGCTTCGTGGCGGCGGTCAACGAGCAGGTGACCCTCGTCGGTAACGGGCTGGCTGCGGCCAGTGCACGCCTGCGCACGCTGGAGGCAGACCTGGCAGCGTTGGAAGCACGCGCGCCGGCCACGCATCCCGATCGACTGGCCGCGATGACGGCCACCGTGCGTGCGGCGCAGCACGAGGCCCGCGCGGCGGTCGACATCGCCCGCGCCGGCACCGCCGAAGCGCCGTTGCCCACCCTGGTGCGCGAGGCGGGCGTGACCCGTACCCGGCATGCCGCCGATGTGCGCGACCAGTCGGCGGTCGACCAGGTCAGGAGCGCCATCATCGCTGCGAAGAAACAGGTGGCCGCCAGCGATGCCGCCCTGGTCCGGCTGCAGGCGGCGATGGCGACATTTGCCAGCGGTGTCGAGGCCAGCGAACAGCTGGAAGCGGCCAACACCGCGGCGATCGCGGCAGGCCTGAACGCGGAGGCCGAACGCCTGCGCCAGCGCGAGTACGCCGCCGGTGATGCCGCACTGCGGATGAGCCGGGTAGCCCGTGCCGAGGAGGCGGCAGGCACGCTGCGCCAGGCCGCGCTGGACGCGGCCAGCCAGGCTGCGCTGGCCGACGCGCTGGTGCAGCTGCGCAGCGATGGCCTGGCCACCGGGGTTGCCGGCGAGGACCGGCGGCGCCTGCAGGACGCCCTCTCCCGCGCCGAGGGGCAGCTGCGCAATGGCAGCCTGGCCGAGGCCCGCCAGGCGCAGGCGGATGTGGCGGCGATGGTGGCGCTGCTGCAGGAGCGCCTGGAGTACCGCATCGTCAACCGCGGCGACACCCGATCCGGCGTGTGGCGCTACAGCCAGGACGCCGCCGGTGGCCGCAACTACTACCTGGTGGTGGAGGCCCTGGATGGCAGTGGCACTGCCACCGCGCTGCAGATCCGCAACGAGGAAACCGGCACCACCGAGGCCGCATCCACCTTTGCCGTGCGCGTGCCCAAGGCGGTCTACGATCGGGTTGCCGCCGACAAGCAGGACAACGGACTCATTGAAGACGACCTGATCGGCATCAAGGCGCGCGGCCGCCTGTCGCCGAGCTTCAGCGTTCCGGTTGCCGGTGGATACATCACCGAATGGTGAGCAAGGAGAAGCAGCAGTGAACGAGGTATTCCGCGATGTTGCCCACGTGGACGCAGAAATCGCACGGTTGCAGGCGGCCCTGGATCAGGCCGGTAGCCGCTGCAGCGACCTGGTGCAGGCGCAGGCCGACCTGGCCGGGCAGCTGCGCCAGGCCTTCGCGCAGATCGCGCGGGTGCAGGTGGACAGCCTGGCCGGGCAGCCGGACGCGGCGCACGACCCGCTGGCGGCGGACACCCTGCCGGCGTTGCACCAGCGTGCCTCGCGGATCCAGGCCCAGCGCGAGCGGCTGGCCGCCCTGCGCGCCGCCCTGGAGTCGACCGGCGTCGCCTCGGCCGCCCTGCAGGTGCAGCGCGATGACGCCGCCCAGCGCCTGCAGCTGCTCTGCGATGGCGTGGACGCCGCGCTGGAGCAGCAGCCCAGCTACCAGCCGTTGTTGGCCGCCTTCCATGCCGCGGACGATGCCGCGCATGCAGCGCGGCGGATGGCGACCTCGGCGCATGAGGAACGCGACGCCAAGGCCGGCGCATATGAAGCGGACCGGATTTTCATGTACCTGCTCGAGCGCCGTTTCGGCAGCGCCGACTATCGCGCCGGGCCGCTGGCGCGCATCGTCGATGGCTGGTTGGCGCCGCTGTGCGGCTTCGAAGCGGCCTCGCGCGACTACGCATTGCTGACCGCCCTGCCCGCTCATCTGGACGCGCACGCCGAGGGGCAACTGGCGCTGGCCGAAGCCGCCGCCGACCGCGTCGAACAGGTGCGTCGCCCGGCGCTGGTCGGCGCCGGCGTGGAGCCGGTCGAGGCGCAGCTGCAGGGTCACCAGGCGGCGCTGGGCGCAGCCCTGCTGGAGTCCCAGCTCAAACGCGCAGAGATCGATACCGTGCAGGCCAGCATCGATGCCTGCGTGGCCTGGGTCGATCCCACCGGGATGGCCATCCTGGAGAAGCTGGCCGGTGTGCTGGCCGGCGCGTCGCCCGAGCAGGTCGATCAGCGCGTGCTTGCCACCCCTTCGCCGGAGGACGACCGGCTGCTCGGCGACGTCCGCCAGCTACGGCTGCGCATTGACGGCGTCGCCGAAGCCGTGCGCACGCAGCAGCAGCAGATGCAACAGGACCGCGCACGGGTGGAGCTGCTCGGCCAGGCACGCCGCGAACATCTGGCACGGGAACATGCGCAGGCGCGCCAGTACCGCGTGCAGGCCAGCCATGCCCGGCGCAGTGCCTACGCGGCCGCGCCGGTGTCGGCGTGGTCCAGTCTGCTCGGCGGCGGCGGCGGCAGCAGTGGCGGCCATCGTTCCAGCGGCCCCAGTGCGGCCCGCGCGCGGCCTTCGGGCGGTGGCTCCGGCAGTGCCGGCGGTTCATGGCAAACCGGCGGTGGCACCAGCAGCAGTGGTGGCAGCAGCAACGGCTTCCGCACCGGCGGCGGCTTCTGAGCGGCCATCACCCCATCAGGTGGCGCAGCACCGCTGCGCTGGCCACGCCGATCAGCACGGTGGGCAGCATCGACAGGCGGCTGGCTGCGAGCAGGGTGATGGCCAGGGCGATCAGGTCGGCGGGCCGTTCGGCCACGAAATGCGGGGCGATCACCGAGATGAGCACGCAGCCCGGCGCCGCTTCCATCACTGTCACCACCCGGGGTGACAATGTGCGGTTGCGCAGCGCCAGGTAGCCGGCGATCCGGGTGAAATAGGTGGCGGCGGCCATCAACACGATGGTCAGCACCGTCAGCTTATCGATCATCCTGCACCCCCGCCCACCACCATGCCGACACCAGCCCGGCCACCGCGCCGGTTGCCACGTACCACGCGCCGGGAACCAGCAGGTGGGTGGCCGCGGCCACGACCAGGCTCACCAGCCAGGGCCGCGCGGCGCGCAGGCCGGTCCACATGCCCTTGAGCAGCACCAGGAACACCGCCGGGAAGGCCATGTGGAAGCCCCACTGTTCGATGTCGCCGATCATCGGGCCGATCAGCGCCCCGACCGCGGTGAACACCACCCAGGTCAGGTGCAGGCCCACCGACACGCCCATGTAGTAGCGCAGGTCGAAGCCCGGGGCCAGGCCCTCTGCGCTGCGTCGGCGCGCATCGGCCAGGCCCATCGCCCAGCTTTCGTCGCACATGAAGAACAGCGCCGGCAGTACCTTGCGCCGCGGCAGGGTGGACAGGAACGGCGCCAGCACCGCCCCCATCAGCAGGTGGCGACTGTTGACCAGCAGGGTCATCGCCACGATCAGCAGCACGTGCGGCGGGAAGGTCCACAGCGCCACTGCGGCGAACTCCGATCCGCCGGCGAAGTTGAGCCCGGTCATCAGGGGCACTTCCACCGCGCTGAGCCCTTTCTGGCTGGCCTGGGCACCGAGTACCAGCGAGAACGGCACGAAGCCGATCATGACCGGCACCGCGTCGGACAGGCCGCGCAGGAACGCCGGCCGCGAGGCAGCCAGGGGCGCGCGGAGCGTGGCCGGGTGGGGAGTGTCGCTGTGCATGGAGGGCGCGGCCTTGCCGTGTTGCAGAGCACAAGATCGTAACGCAGCGGCGTTGGCATCGGGTTGCGTTTGTGCCACTCTTTTCTGCAGTTGTGGCACTGAAGGAATGCTTTGGATGAATGAGCGCAACGCGCTGCCAATCCAGCTGGACTCCATCGACCGCCGCATCCTCGAAGCCCTGCAGGAGGACGGTCGTCTGCAGAACATCGAACTGGCCAAGCGGGTGGGCCTGTCGCCGTCGCCGTGCCTGCGCCGCGTGCGCCTGCTCGAGGAAGCCGGCGTGATCGAGCGCTACACCGCCGTGTTGAACGCGGCCAAGGTGGGCGCCGGCTTCACCGTGTTCGCGCGGGTGTGGCTGAAGGGCCAGGACGAGGACACCACCAGCCGCTTCGTGGACGCGGTAAAGCGTTTCGATGAGGTGCTGGAGTGCCACCTGATGGCCGGCGATTGCGACTTCCTGCTGCGCGTGGTGGTGCAGGACCTGGACGCGTACCGGCGGTTCCAGGTGGAGCACCTCAACCGTACGCCGGGTATCCAGAGCGTGAAGTCGGATATCCCGATGCAGCGGATCAAGCACTCCTGGCAACTGCCGTTGCGCTGACATGGAGCACGAACCCATGAGCGACTGGACCACCCTGCCCCGCGCGTTCTACCAGCGCCATCCCACCGTGGTGGCGCCGGAGCTGCTCAACAAGCTGCTGGTGCGCGACGACGGCGGTGCCGGGCGCATCGTCGAGGTGGAGGCGTATGCGGGAAGCGAGGATCCCGCGGCGCATTCGTATCGTGGCATGACCGCGCGCACCGCCACGATGTTCGGCGAGGCCGGCCACCTCTATGTGTACTTCAGCTACGGCATGCACTGGGGCAGCAACGCGGTGTGCGGCGAGGTCGGGCAAGGCTGGGGCGTGCTGCTGCGGGCGCTGGCGCCAGTGCACGGACTGGCGTTGATCCGCGCGGCGCGGCCGGCGATCCGGCGCGACACCGACCTGGCCAGCGGACCGGGGCGACTGTCGCAGGCGATGGGCATCACCAAGGCCCTGGACGGTGCCGACCTGGTGCGCAACGACCGCGGCGTGCGCATTGCCTGCGACGGCACCGCCCCGCCACCGGAGCCGGTGGTCGGGCCGCGGATCGGGATCAGCAAGGCGGTGGAGTTTGCCTGGCGCTGGCACGTGCCCGGGCACGCGCACGTATCCGGGCGTGGCAGCCGATCACGGTGAGCGTGCGGGCTCGGCCAACGGTTGTACGCCCGGCGCCATCACCTGCGCGCCGATCACGAACGGGACGATGACACGGGTACGCCCGAGTACCGCGCGGCCGCTGGCCATCGCCGGTGCAAACGGTTGCCTGCGCAGGCTTTCCATCGCGGCGCGGTCGAGGTCGCGGTGGCCCGCGCTGGCTTCCACCAGCACGTCACCGACCGTCCCGTCGGCCGCGACGTCCACCCGCAGCACCGTTTGCCCTTCGACGCCGTCACGGAAGGCGGCCAGCGGGTAACGGGCCCGATGGGCGTGCGCGTAGGCGCTGTCCAGCACCGGCTCGCCCGGCAGCTGCGCGGAGGCGTCCAGGCCGACCAGGGCACGTGCCTGCGCCCTGTCTTCGGCGCGACATTCGGCGTCGGCCAAGGGCATCGGCACACAGCTGGCGGCATGGCCCCGGCGGCAGTCGATGTCGTCCAGCAACTGCGGCTGCAGCAGCGCCAGACAGGTCTGCTGCGGTGACAGCGGCGTGCCTGCGCTGCGGGAATAGCCTGCCTCGATGGCGTTGCATGCGCTGCTGTCGCCGCCCCGGCACTGGTCGATCTGCGCCTTCCGCGCCTCCCAGGACGTCTGCACCTGCGCCTGTGCCAACGGTACGCTTGACCCGGCCGCCAGCAGGGCCAGGCCCAGCACCGTCGCTGGCCGCGGCATTCCGCCCGGTCGCGCCCTTGCCCTCACCGCGCCGAGCGCGCCCTGTGCTGCTCGTTCCATCGCATGCTGCTCCTGGCCGTTGTGGGCGCGCATCGTAGCGCACTGCCCTGCACCGCCGGGCGCGCGCGCCTTGGGCGGCCACCGCCGGGCGGGCTGTTCAGACAGGAAAATCGTCATTCCGGTGTAAAATTCATCGTTTTAGCCCGAATCATGGCGAAAGCCCCTTCCCGACCGCCCCTGGCAGGTCCGGCCTTCATCCGCCTGCTGGCGGGGTTTGCCGACGGCCCGCTGCCCAGCGCCAGCCCGGACATGTCCGACCGCCTCAGCCAATGGCTGGACTGGAACCGGGCGGTGGCGTTGTCGCGGGCGCTGGATGGGCGGCTGCCGCCGGTGGCCGCCGATGCACCGGTGTTCGACAGCGCCGAGCAGGCCGAATGCGCGCGGGTGCATGCCGTGCTGGCGACATCGATCCGGGCCGACGCGGATGCACGGCGTGCGGCGCAGGGCGAGGACTATGCGCCGCACCGGCAGCACTGCGTGAACCTGCAGCGCTCGATGCAGGCCGCGACCGGGCGCCTGCGCGGCCGGTTGCGCGACATGCTCGGCCACGGATCGGCCGAGCTGGCCCGGCTGGCCGAGGTGGATGCGGTGATGGAGCAGACCCTGAGCCCGCGCGAGCACGCCCTGCTGGGCGCCGTGCCGGCACTGCTGGGCCAGCATTTTGAACGCCTGCGTGCGGCCGCTTCGCCGGCACCGGGTGATGGCGACAACGATGAAGCGCTGCCCGACACCGCCCACCCGGGTTGGCTGGCGCGCTTCCACCAGGATATGCAGGACGTGCTGCTGGCCGAACTGGATGTCCGTTTTCAACCGATCGAAGGCCTGCTTGCAGCGCTTCGCCCCCGATAACTGGGACGTCATGTTCAGAACTAGTCTTTATTGCGTTGTATTCCTCGCCGGCCTGCTGGCGGCGTGCTGGATCGGTGTGGGTTACCTGGGCAGCAACCCGGTGGGCGCGGCGGTGGCCGCGGTGATCGTGGCCTGCTACTGCGCCGGTGGCGCCGAGCTGCTGCGGTATCGCCAGGCCACGCGCGGGCTCGGCGAGGCGGTAACCGACACCGGCGCGGCCGCCACCGACCTGGCGGCATGGCTGCAGCGTGTGCCGGCCGGGCTGCGCAACGCGGTGCGGTTGCGCGTGGAAGGCGAGCGCGTGGCGCTGCCGGCGCCGGTACTCACCCCGTACCTGGTGGGCCTGCTGGTGCTGCTGGGCATGCTCGGCACGCTGCTGGGCATGATGGCGACCCTGCGCGGCACCGGACTGGCGCTGGAGAGCGCCACCGATCTGCAGGCGATCCGCGGATCGCTGGGCGCGCCGGTGGAAGGACTGGCGGTGGCCTTTGGCACCTCGATTGCCGGCGTGGCGACGTCGGCCATGCTCGGCCTGCTGGCCGCCCTGCTCCGCCGTGAGCGCCTGCAGGCGGTGCAGCAGCTGGATGCGCAGATCGCCAGCCAGTTGCACGGCCATTCCCGGCAGTGGCAGCGCGGCGAGGCGCTGCGCATGGCCCAGGCCCAGGCCGAGCTGATGCCGACGCTGGTCGAGCGCCTGCATGCGATGACCGTGGCCATCGAGGAGCGTAGCCAGCAGGCCCAACAGCAGCTGCTGGAGAACCAGGAACGATTCCACGCCAAGGCCGATGCCGAACATGCGCGCCTGGCTGCGGCGGTCGAACTGGCGCTGCGCGACAGCGTGGCCGCCAGTGCCCGCGCCGTCGGCGAGGCGCTGCAGCCGATCATGCAGGGCACCATGACCGCGATCGCCAGCGATACGCGCGCATTGCAGCAGGAGGTGGGCGCAGCGGTGCAGCAGCAGCTGAGCGGTTTCAACGCGGGCTTCGAGGCCAACCAGGCCGCCAATGCGGCCACCTGGCGCGATGCGCTGGCGGCCCAGCAACACACCCACGAGCAGGCCAGCGCCGAGCTGCGCGCCGGGCTGGAGCAGCTGGCCAGCCAGCACGACCAGCGCGCCGGCGGCCTGCTGGATGCATTGTCGGCACGGATGGACGCCAACGTGACCCGTTGGCACCAGGCCCAGCGCGACCAGCAGGACAACCAGCAGGCCATGACGGCGGCGCTGCGCAGCAGCCTGGCCGACTTCGGCGAGCAGCAGGGCCGCCACGCCACCACGTTGGCCGATGCGCTGGCCGCGCGCCTGGATGCCACCGCCGAGCGCTGGGCCGGCACCCAGCAGGCCCAGCAGCAGGCCAATGCCGCGCTGGTGACGGCGCTCGAGAGTGCCCTGCAGCGTTTCAGCGAGCAGCACGATGCCCGCGCCACCGCGCTGGTCGACACCCTGGCCACGCGCCTGCAGCACAGTGCCGACCACAGCGCCGAGGCCTGGCAGGCGGCGCTGGCGCAGCAGCAGGAAACCAGCACCGACCTTGCCGAGCGCAACCAGTCGGCGCTGTCGGCGGCCGCCGATGCCTTGGACGCCCACGCCAGCGCGCTGGTGACGGCGATGCAGCAGTCGCAGCAGTCGCTGCAGGAGGCACTGGAGTCGCGCGATGCGCAGCGTCTGGTCGTCTGGAGCGACGCCTTCCAGGCGCTGACCGCCACGCTCGGTCAGCAGTGGTCGCAGACCAGTGCAGCCGTGGCCCAGCGCCAGCAGGACATCTGCGATGCGCTGGCGCGCACCGCACAGGAGATCAGCGCGCAGACCCGCACGCATGCCAGCGAGACCATCGCCGAGATCTCCACGCTGGTGCAGGTGGCCTCCGAAGCGCCCAAGGCCGCCGCCGACGTGGTCGCCGAGCTGCGCCAGAAGCTCTCGGACAGCATGGTCCGCGATACCGCCATGCTGGACGAGCGCAGTCGCCTGCTGGCCACCCTGGAAACCCTGCTGGACGCGGTCAATCACGCCTCCACCGAGCAGCGCACCGCCGTGGATGCGCTGGTCACCACCTCGGCCGACCTGCTGGAGCGGGTCGGCAGCCGCTTCACCGACCACCTGGCCGCCGAGACCGGCAAGCTGGGCGAGGTGGCCGCGCAGGTCACCGGCAGCGCAGTGGAAGTGGCCAGCCTGGCCGACGCCTTCGGTGGTGCGATGCAGGTGTTCGGCAGTGCCAGCGCCGGCCTCGGCGAGCGCATGGAGCAGATCGGCAGCGCGCTGGACGCATCGCTGGCGCGCAGCGATGAGCAGCTGGCCTACTACGTGGCTCAGGCGCGCGAGGTGGTGGATCTGAGCGTGCTTTCGCAGAAGCAGATCATCGAGGAACTGCAGCAGCTCGGCAGCCGCCGGGGCGCGGGCAAGGCTGCCGGCGCATGAGCGATGAGATCGAGGTCGACGGCGAGACCGGCGCCCCCGTCTGGGCCGCTTTCGGCGACCTGATGTCGGTGCTGCTGGGCGCCTTCGTGCTGATCCTGGTCGGCGTGGTGGCGCTGCAGCTGGAGCTGTCCAACCGTCTCGACCACGAGGTCAAGCAGCGCCAGGCCGAGGCGGCCCGGCGCAAGACGCTGGAAGAAGCGCTGGCGGTGCCGCTGGCGGCCGGCCGGGTAACCCTGGTGGATGGCCGCATCGGCATCCGTGGCAGCGTGTTGTTTGCGCTCAATTCCGACCAGCTGCAGCCGGAAGGCCGCGAACTTCTGCGCAGCCTGGCCGCCCCTTTGGCCGAGTATCTCTCCTCGCGCGAGGAGATCCTGATGGTGAGCGGTTTCACCGATGACCGCCAGGTTCGGGAGGGCAACCGCCAGTTTGCCGACAACTGGGCGCTGTCGGCCGAGCGCGCGCTTACCGTGACCCGCGCCCTGATCGCCGAAGGCGTGCCGTCGTCGGCAGTGTTCGCCGCCGCGTTTGGCGCCGAGCAGCCGGTCGGCTCCAATGCAGACGAGGACGGGCGCGCGCGCAACCGCCGCGTGGAAATGGCGCCGATCCCGCGCCCCAAGGCCACGGCCGGCGCCGATGCCCCGTAAGCCGGCCGACCCGCGCACGCGCATGGCCGAGTGGCGCGCACGACAGCTGGACCGGCACGACCCGGTCGGGTTTGCCGTGCTGGAGGCGTTGCAGGCCCGCGCCCTGCAGTACGACGGCATCACCCGGCAACAGCTGGAACAGCGGCTGGGCGAGCGCGTGGCCGATTACGCCCGCCGCTTGCCGCGCGCCTGCGCCGATACCGGCGATGCCGGGGCGAGCGCAGCCCCGACGCCGTTGGCCGCACTGGTGGCCGAGCTGGCCGCGCGGCCACGGCAGGCACCGCAGGCAGTGGAGCCGTTCCGCGCACTGTGGGCCACGGTGCGCAGCCGCAGCCAGGTGCGCCAGTCATTGGCCGCCGCGCCCAGCGACGGCGGGCCGCTCAACTCGGCGGTACTGGTGCACCGCGCGATCACCCTGATGGGCCAGTCCAGCCCCGGCTACCTGACGCACTTCCTGGGCTATCTGGACAACCTGTCCTGGCTCGAACACCTGCAGCCACGCAGCAGTGCGCCGGCCAGGGACGTGGGCCGCATCGCCAAACCGCGCCGCAGCCGCGCCGCGAAGGGCTGACCGCCGCCGGCGCGCGCCGCTGCGCGCCCGACGTATACCAAGGTATATCGCGACGAACCCACGAGCCTCTAGGCCCGGCGCGCGAGGGTGCGGACAATACGCGCACCGGCCAGGCGCACTGCGCGCTGGCCCCCCTCTCCTTCCGCACACGGAGGTCGCCATGGATCCCGATCCAGCCCGGCGCCACGCGCCGCTGCTCCATCCCCTGCCCTGTCTTTCCCCGGCGTCCGGCCGGCGGCCTGTGCGCGACTGAGTGCCGGCAGGCCGGCCGGCGCTGTCTGCCCGGAGGCTTTCCGATGCACTACAAGATCCTCTACATCACCCTGCGCCGCCTGGTCGGCGAGCGCGACGTGGCGGCGCTGCGCAGCCACCTGCTGCAATACGGCGCGCCGCTGTTCGCCCGCGCCCTGGCGCTGGGTTCGCCGCGCGTGGTGGCCGACGCCCTGAGCCTGCTGCCGATCTGCGACCGGATCCATGTGCTGCGCCACCTGCCCGCGCCACTGCGCAGCACGCTGCAGCCGCTGTGCACGGGCGGCAGCCCGCAGCCGCCGCGACCTGCCTGGTCGATGCCGCCGGCACACGTCCGCCACGCCTGAGCCCTGCCCGCAGGACCGCTGCCGCTGGCGCGCGGCCCTGCACCTGCTTCCAAGGAGTTGCCCATGACCCTGCTCAACGCATGGTTCGATGCCTTCCTGCGCAGCCGTCGCGCTGCCAGCCTGTTCCGTCGCCGTGCCCTGCCCGCGTCCGGAAGCGGTCGCGGTGGCGCCGGCCCGGTGCCCGCGGATTTCAGCGCCGCGCTGCTGCGCCTGGCGCACGCACCGTTGTCGGCCGCGCTGGCGGGCCTGGACTCGCAGCCGGACGGACTGACCGCGCAGGAGGCCCGCGAGCGGTTGGCGCGCGTGGGGCCCAACGAGATCGATCACGAAATGCCGCTGCCGTGGTGGCGTCACCTGTGGCAGTGCTACCGCAATCCGTTCAACCTGCTGTTGAGCCTGCTGGCGGTGGTGTCCTGGCTCACCGAGGACCTCAAGGCCACGGTGGTGATCGGAACGATGGTGGCCCTGTCCACGCTGATCCGTTTCATCCAGGAGGGCCGCTCCAACCGCGCCGCCGAGCGCCTCAAGGCGCTGGTCGGCAACCACGCGCGGGTGCTGCGGCGTGCCCCGGGCCACGCCGCCGCCGAGCGCTCCGCCGCGCACCTGGACCCGCACCTGCATGCGCGACGCCCGGCGCAGCAGCGCCCGCTGCCGATCCGTGAACTGGTGCCCGGCGACCACATCGTGCTGTCGGCGGGCGACATGATCCCCGCCGATTGCCGTGTGCTGGGCGCCAAGGATCTGTTCGTGGCCCAGGCGGCGATGACCGGCGAGTCGCTGCCGCTGGAGAAGTTTGCCGCGCCCGATCCGGCGCAGGCCAACCTGCTGGAGCAGCCCAACCTGCTGTTCATGGGCACCAACGTGGTGTCCGGCACGGCCACCGCGGTGGTGCTGGCCACCGGCAACCGGACCTGCTTTGGCACCATCGCCCAGCGCAGCACCGCCAGCGAGCGCGCGCCCACCGCCTTCCAGGCCGGGGTCAACAGCGTCAGCTGGCTGCTGATCCGCTTCGCACTGGTGATGGTGCCGTTCGTGCTGCTGGTCAACGGGGTGACCAAGGGCGACTGGCCCGAGGCATTCCTGTTCGCCCTGTCGGTGGCGGTCGGGCTGACCCCGGAGATGCTGCCGATGATCGTTACCTCCACCCTGGCCAAGGGCGCGGTGCTGCTGTCGCGGCGCAAGGTGATCGTCAAGCGGCTCGATGCGATCCAGAACTTCGGGGCGATGGAGGTGCTGTGCACCGACAAGACCGGCACCCTCACCCAGGACCGCATCGCGCTGGAGCGGCACACCGATGTGTTCGGCAACGACTCGCAGGACGTGCTGGCCTTCGCCTATCTCAACAGCCACTTCCAGACCGGGCTGAGCAACCTGCTCGACCGCGCGGTGCTGGAGCACGTGGAGCTGCAGACCGAGCTGCGCCTGGCCCAGGATTACCGCAAGGTCGACGAGATTCCGTTCGACTTCGAGCGCCGGCGGATGTCGGTGGTGGTGTCCGAGCGCGGTGATCACCATGAACTGATCTGCAAGGGCGCGGTGGAGGAAATGCTCGCGGTGTGCAGCCGGGTCCGCGTGGAGGGCCAGGACGTGGACCTGGATGCGGCGCGGCTGGCGCGGGTGCGACAGACCACCGAGGAGCTCAACGAACAGGGCCTGCGCGTGGTGGCGGTGGCGATGAAGGAGACCGCGGCCGACCGCGCGGTGTACTCGCAGGCCGACGAGCACGGATTGACCCTTCTTGGCTACGTGGCTTTCCTGGATCCGCCCAAGGAATCCACCGCACAGGCGTTGCAGGCTCTGGCCGCGCACGGGGTGGAGGTCAAGGTGTTCACCGGCGACAACGAGCTGGTGACGGCGCGGGTTTGTGCGCAGGTGGGACTGGCCGCCGAGCGCATCGTGACCGGGCCGCAGATCGAGTGCATGGACGAGGCCGCGGTGCAGGCGACGGTGATGCGCCACCGTGTGTTCGCCCGGCTCACGCCGCTGCACAAGGAACGCCTGGTGCGCGCCCTGCGCGCGCAGGGCAAGGTGGTGGGCTTCCTGGGCGACGGCATCAATGATGCACCGGCGCTGCGCGCGGCCGATATCGGCATCAGCGTGGACAGCGCGGTGGACATCGCCAAGGAAGCGGCGGACATCATCCTGCTCGAGAAGAACCTGATGGTGCTCGAGGAGGGGGTGATCCAGGGCCGGCGCACCTTCAGCAACATGCTCAAGTACATCCGCATGACCGCCAGCTCCAATTTCGGCAATGTGTTCTCGGTGCTGGTGGCCTCGGCCTTCCTGCCGTTCCTGCCGATGCTGCCGCTGCAGTTGCTGGTGCAGAACCTGCTGTATGACGTGTCGCAGATCGCCATCCCGTTCGACAACGTGGACCAGGAGCTGGTGCGTCGGCCGCTGAAGTGGAATCCGGCCGACATCGGGCGCTTCATGGTGTTCTTCGGGCCGATCAGCTCGATCTTCGACCTGAGCTGCTTTGCGCTGATGTGGTACGTGTTCGACGCGCGCACGGTGGCCGACCAGGGGCTGTTCCAGTCCGGCTGGTTCGTGGTGGGGTTGCTCACGCAGACCCTGATCGTGCACATGATCCGCACGCCGAAGGTGCCGTTCGTGCAGAGCATCGCCGCTCCCCCGCTGCTGCTGATGACCGGGCTGATCATGGCCGTGGGCGTGCTGCTGCCGATGAGTCCGCTGGCAGGTTATTTCAAGCTGCAGGCGCTGCCGCCAGGCTACTGGCCGTTCCTGGTGGCGATCCTGTTCGGCTACGCGGTGCTGACCACGTTGCTGAAGAGGGTCTACATCCGCCGCTACGGCTGGCAGTAAGCGCCGCCGCGCGCATCAAGGGAGCACCGCATGGATTTCAACCCGCATCTGCCGGCCTTCAACGCCGGCGCTACGGTCAGCACCCTGATCAGCCTGTGCACCGCCTTCGTGCTGGGCGCGGCGATCGGGCTGGAACGGCAACTGCGCCAGCGCACCGCCGGCCTGCGCACCAATACGCTGGTGGCGGTGGGTGCCGCGGTGTTCGTGGACCTGGCCGTGCGTTACAACGGCATGCACGGCGGCGCGCCTTCGCCGCTGCACGTGGTGGCCTATGTCATCTCCGGCGTGGGCTTCCTCGGCGCCGGCGTGATCATGAAGGACGGCACGCAGGTGTCGGGGCTGAACACCGCCGCGACCCTGTGGGGCTCGGCGGCGGTCGGTGCCTGCGCAGGGATCAAGCTGTTGCCCGAGGCCGTGCTGGCAGCGGTGTTCGTGTTGGCTGCCAATACGCTGCTGCGCCCGGTGGTCAACCGCATCCAGCGCCAGCCGCTGCAGGAAGCCTTCAGCGAGGCGACCTACGCGGTCACCGTGGTCTGCCGGCGTGAACAGCAGGCCGAGGTGCTGGACCGGCTGCTGGTGATGCTCGAACAGGCGCACTACCCGGTGCGTGCCGTGGAGCCGCGCCCGTTCGGCGATCGCGATGTGGAGATCGAGGCGGTGCTGTATGCGACGGCCGTGGATGCCGACGAGCTGGATGCGGTACTGGCTGCCCTGGCCGCGCGCGAGGACGTGTTGCAGGCCTTCTGGAATGCGACCCTGGAAGACTGAGACAAGCCGGGCACCTGCCCGGTGCTATGCTCCGCGCGCCGCCCGCCGCGGCGCCCCACCCGCACTGCTGGGAGCTGTCCCGATGCCCGCTTCGCCCTCGCGCCGTACGTTTGCCCTGCTCGGGCTGGGCGTGGTGATGGCCGCCATCTTTGCCGCCGATACGCTCACCGACTATGCCGTGGCCGCCGCCTGCTTCTACGCCGCGGTGATCCTGGCCGCCGCGCGCATGCTGCCGTCGCGTGGCCTGGTGCTGCTGGCGGCGCTGTGCATCGCGCTGACCGGGTTGAGCTTCTTGCTCACCGGCTTTGGCACCTACCGGATCGGCCTGGTCAACTCGGCCATCGGCATGCTGGTGATCGCGATCACGCCCTACCTGGCGTTGAAGATGGAAGCGGCCAAGGCGGCCGTGCAGGAGGCCCAGGCACGGCTGCTGCGGGTGGCACGCGCCTCCACGGTGGGCGAACTGACCACGTCCATCGCGCACGAGGTCAACCAGCCGCTGGCCGCCATCGCCAGCAGCGCCGAAGCCAGCCAGCGCTGGCTGGCGCAGGACCCACCCAATGTGGACAAGGCGCGCCAGACGCTGGCCCGGATCCTGGCCGATGCGCACCGGGCCAGCGACGTGATCGCGCGCATCCGCGGTCTGACCCGCGGCGCGCGTCCGGCCCGCGCCGGTTTTGATTTGAACCAGGCCGTGCTGGAAATGCTGGCGCTGTCGCGCAGCGAACTGGAGCAGCATGCGGTACCGGTGAGCACCCAGCTGGACGATGGGGTGCCGTGGGTGTACGGCGATCGCGTGCAGGTGCAGCAGGTGATCGGCAACCTGATCCTCAACGCGGTCGATGCGATGGCCGAGGTGCCGATCGGGCAGCGTCGCCTGCACGTATACAGCACCGTGCTGGCCAACGGCCGGGTGGCGCTGGGCGTGCGCGACCACGGCAGCGGCCTGCCGCTGGAGGCGCCGGAGCGGGTCTTCGATGCGTTCTGGACCACCAAGGCCGGCGGGCTGGGCCTGGGCTTGAGCCTGAGTCGCAGCATCCTGGAGGCCAACGACGGGCAGATCCGCGCCGAAGCGGCCGCAGGTGGCGGCGCACGTTTCGTGGTGGAACTGCCTGCCCACACCGGGAGTGCGCATGGCTAGGCCCGGCACTCCGGCGGTGGAGGCCGCCCCGATCGTCTACGTGGTCGATGACGACCACTCGGTGCGCGCGGCGCTGGAAGACCTGCTGGCCTCGATGGGAATGCAGGTGCGTGCGTTCGCCTCGATCGCCGCCTTCCTGCAGCACCCGCGCGAGGATGCGCCGGCCTGCCTGGTCCTGGACGTGCGCATGCCGGGCCAGAGCGGGCTGGAGTTCCACCGGCAGATGGCGCGCCACGGCCTGCACCTGCCGGTGGTGTTCATCACTGGCCACGGGGATATCGCCATGGGCGTGGCGGCGATGAAGGAAGGCGCGATCGAGTTCCTGACCAAGCCGTTTCGTGACCAGGAACTGCTCGACGCGATCCACCACGGGCTGGAGCGCGACCGTGTGCGCCGCCGCGAGGACCAGGCCCTGCACGCGTTGCGTGAGCGCTGGGCGCTGCTCAATGCCGGTGAGCGCGAGGTGGTGGATGGGGTGGTGCGCGGCCGCCTGAACAAGCAGATTGCCGCTGAGCTCGGCATCAGCGAGATCACGGTGAAGGTGCGTCGCGCCAACGTGATGCGCAAGATGCAGGCGCGCACCCTGGTCGACCTGGTGCGCCTGTACGACCGCCTGGCCGCCGATCCCGGCTGAGCACGTCATCACTGCCGCGACTGGGCAGATGAGCAATCGCCATCAGCGCGACCGCCCAACGCGCCTGCCGCATTCCTAGAATGCGTGATGGCCGTGGATGCGGCCGCCCTCCCGCCCTGGATTCCGCCGATGCGTGCTGCCCTGCCCTTCGCCCTGCTCGCAATGTGCACTGCGCTTGCCGCCTGCCAGCAGACACCGTCCGCCAGCCCGGCGGCCACGGCCGAGGCGGCACCCGCGGCCGAGGAAATCGAATGGCGGCACGGTGACGTGGAAGATGCCTTCGCCGATGCCCGGCAGAGCGGCAAGCCGGTGCTGCTGTACTGGGGCGCGGTGTGGTGCCCGCCGTGCAACAAGCTCAAGGCCACCCTGTTCCGTGATCCGGCCTTCATCGCCTTGACCCGCCAGTATGTGCCGGTCTACCTCGATGGCGACCAGGAAGGCGCGCAGGCGCTGGGCGAGCAGTTCGGCGTACGCGGCTACCCGACGCTGATCGTGCTCGATCCGCAGCGCCACGAAATCACCCGGCTGGCCGGTGGCAACGACAGCGCCGAGCTGACCCGGGCACTGACCCTGGCCGCCCGCCGTCGTACCGCGGTGGCCGATGTATTACGGGTGGCGGTGGTGTCGCCGCAGCGGGTAAGCGAGGACGACTGGCGCATCCTCGGCGACTACGGCTGGGAGGTGGATGCCAGCCGCCTGGCCGGCCAGCGCGATCCGGCGGCCCTGCTCGGCCAGTTGGCCGCAGCTGCGCCAAAACCGGCGCTGCAGCGGCGGTTCGCCCTGCTCGCCCTGGCCACCGCGTCCGCCGATGCCAAGGCCGGCGCTCCCAGCGCCGCGCAGCGCGAGCGCGCCAACACCTTGCTGACGGCGGTACTGGCGACACCGGCCGAAGTGCGTGCCAACCGTGACCTGCTCGGCTACCAGGGGCCGGCGCTGGTGGCGCTGGCCGCGACGACCACCGAACAGCGCGACGTACTCGGCGCGCAGTTGCTGGCCGCGCTGGAGCGTGCGGATGCCGCGCAGGACAACGCCGCCGATGCGCGCCTGTCCAGCGTGGCCACCGAACTGGCCCTGTTCAAGCAGCAGCATCCGCACACCGCCGTGCCCCAGGCCCTGCGCGAGAAGGCGCAGGCGCGCGTGGCCGCGGCCGACGCGGCCGCCCGCACCGCGCATGAGCGCCAGGCCACCCTCAGCAGCGCGGCCTACGTGCTGCGCCAGGCCGGCGATGACGCCGCTGCGGAAAGGCTGCTGCTGGCCGAGCTCGACCGTAGCCAGACACCCTATTACTACATGCCCGAACTGGCCGAGCTGGCCGAAGCCAGGGGCGACAAGGACGCCGCACTGGACTGGCTGCGCAAGGCCTACGAGGGCGCGCAGGGTCCGGCCACGCGCGTGCAGTGGGGCGTGCTGTACGTGGACGGGCTGGTGCGGTTGCGCCCGGCGGACACCGAGGCGATCGAACAGGCCACCACGCAGGTGATCGCCGAGCTGGACGCGCAGCCGGCCGGCTACCACCAGCGCACCCGGCAGCGCTTCGAGCGCCTGGCCACCACGCTGCAGGCCTGGAGCCGTGCGCATCACGGCAGGCCGGTACTGGACCGCCTGCAGGCGCGGATGGCCGCGTCCTGCGCCAACGCGGCGCCCGCCGCGGAAGCAGGTGCGGCGTGCGGGCGCTGGTTGAAGGGATGAGGCCGCAGGCGGTCGCGGCGATGGCGCTGCGGCGGGCAATGTCAGCCGCGTAGGGTGGCGCCGCCGTCCACGTACAGGTCGCTCATGGCGATGTGGCCGGCCTGGTCGGAGAGCAGGAACATCACCGCCTCGGCGATGTCCTGCGGGGTGGCCAGCTTGCGCAGCGGGATCCCGGCCTTGTAGGTGGCCAGGTTGCCCTCGATCACCCGCTCGGCACCGCTGTCGTCGGCCCACATGCCGGTCTGCATCGGCGTGAGCGTGGAGCCGGGGGCGACGATGTTGCAGCGGATGCCGTGCGGGGCCAGCTCGAGCCCGAGGCAGCGGGTGAACATGGTGGCGGCCGCCTTGGAGGCGGCATAGGCGGCCATGCCATGCCGCGGCACGCCCGCGGCATTGGAGCTGACCGTGACCAGCGCACCGCGCCGGCGCGGGCGCATCACCCGGGCCAGCGCACGCGACACATGGAACACGCCATCGGCATTGACCGCGAACGCGCGTCGCCATTGCGCATCGTCGATCTGCTCGACCGTGCCCACCTGCAGCACGCCGGCGACATTGATCCCAAACCCGATCGGCCCCTGCTGTGCTTCCACCGTGGCCACCAACGCGTCCACTGCCGCGGCATCGCTCACATCCAGCGCGGCGGCGTGCAGGCGCGGATGCGCTGCCAGCCCCGGCAGGTGCAGGTCGGTGGCGACCACCACGCTGCCGCTGTCCAGCAGCAGCTGTACCAGCGCCGCGCCGATACCGCCGGCGGCGCCGGTGACCAGCGCGACGGTGCCTTCGAATCCGGTGAGTTTCATGCGATGTCGTCCTGTATCGGGGAGCCCCAGCGTTGCAGTCGTTGCGACAGCCACGGGGCGATGCGCGCCACCGCCTGGCGACCGGTGAGTTCGGCGTGCAGGAACGGCAGCTCGATCGACGCCACCTGGTCGGCGTGGGCCTGCCACAGTGAGGATTGCAGGTGCGGGCGTGCTGCATGGTCGCGACCGGCGCGCACGTGCTGCAGCAGGCCCGCATAGCGGCGGTGGTGATGGGCGCGGATCAGCCGGTTGGTGCCGGTCACCGCGCGCACTACGCCATCAAGCACCGGCTCGGGCAGGTTGCCCAAGGCGCTGTCGCCGCGGCGCAGGAAGCCGACGATGCGCTCGCGGCTGTCCAGCTCCGGATGCGCATCCGGATCATGCCCGGCGATGGCCAGCAGCGCCCGCAACGCGGCCACCGGGTCCGGCTCGGGCTCGGCGCGCCAGCACTCGGCCGGGTACGCATCCAGCAGGACCAGTTCGCCCACCTCACGGCCCAGCGCCTGCAGGCGCACCGCCATCGCCTGGGCGATGATGCCGCCCACCGACCAGCCCAGCAGATGCACCGGGCCGGTCGGCTGCACGGCCAGCACGCGGGCCACATAGCCGTCGGCCAGTGCCTCGATGCTGTCCGGGAGCGGCTGGGCGGGATCGAGCGCGGGCGATTGCAGGCCGTGGACATCGCGCGCCGGGCGCAGCGCACGGGCCAGGTCGCGGTAGTTCCAGGCGATGCCGCCGGCGGGATGCACCACGAACAGCGGTGCCCTGTCCGGCGCGCCGGTGGCCAGCCCGATCAGGGGCGTCAACCCGTGGTCGGTGGTTTGCGGCGGCGCATCCAGCACCGCTGCCAGCCCGGCCACGCTGGGCGTGGCAAACACCGCACCCAGCCCCGGGTCGTGGCGCCACTGCTGCTGGATCGCCAGCAACAAGTGCACCGCCGACAGCGAGTCGCCGCCCAGGCTGAAAAAATCCGCGTCCGCGTCCGGTGATTCAGGCAGGCCCAGCACCTGTGCATACAGTGCGGCCAGGGCCTGCTCACTGGCCGTGGTGGCCGCACGTCCCTGCCCCATCGCCTGCGCCGGGCGCGGCAAGGCGGCCCGGTCCAGCTTGCCGTTGGCTGTCACCGGCCAGTGGCTCAGCACCAGCAGCGCCGAGGGCAGCATGTAATCGGGCAGGCGCGTGGCCAGTGCCGCGCGCAGCGCTGCCGGTTCCAGTGCGTGCCCGGAAACATAGCCCACCAGCCGCTTGTCACCCGGTCTATCCTCGCGCAGCACCACTTCGGCCCGTGTCACGCCCGGCTGCGCGTACAGGGCCGCCTCGATCTCGCCCAGCTCGATGCGCAGACCGCGCAGTTTCACCTGGTGGTCGCTGCGCCCCAGGTACTCCAATGCGCCGTCGGCGCGCCAACGCGCGATATCGCCGCTGCGGTACAGCCGGCCGCCGGCAACGTGCGGATCGGCAAGAAAACGCTCGGCCGTGAGGTCGTCGCGACCCAGGTAGCCGCGTGCCAGCTGTACCCCGCCCAGGTACAGATCGCCGGGGACGCCGGCCGGCAATGCACGCATCCGCGCATCGAGCACGTACAGGCGCGTGTTCCAGACCGGGAAGCCGATCGGCACCGGCTGTGCGCGGTCGGCGGCGCTGGCCGGCCAGTAGCTCACGTCCACCGCCGCTTCGGTCGGGCCATACAGGTTGTGCAGTTCGGCCTGCAGCGTGGCATGGAAGCGATCGCGCAGCGTCGGCTCCAGCGCCTCGCCGCTGGTGAACACCCGCCGCAGCGCCAGACCGCGCGCCGCAGGGGTGGCCAGGAAGGCTTCCAGCATCGACGGCACGAAATGCACGGTGGTGACCGCCTGCTCGGCGATGAGCGCCGCCAGCGCCGCCGGATCGCGATGCGCCTCCGGCGGCGCCAGCACCAGCGTGGCCCCGCTCAGCAGCGGCAGGAAAAACTCCCACACCGAGACGTCGAAGGTGGCCGGGGTCTTCTGCAGGATGCGCTCGTCGGCGCCCATGTCGTAATGACTGCGCATCCACAACAGCCGGTTGACGATGGCGCGGTGCTCGACCAGCACGCCCTTGGGCTCGCCGGTGGAGCCGGAGGTGTAGATCACGTAGGCCGCGTCCTGCGGCTGCAGCGCAACCATCAGCGCCTCTGCGCTGCTGGCCTGCCAGTGTGACGGCGGCAGCACGCGCTGGCCGGCAAAACGCCGCGCGTGGTCATCGGCCACCAGCACGCAGACCGGTTGCGCCGAGGCCAGGATGCGCGCCAGGCGCTCATCGGGGTGGGCAAGATCCAGCGGCAGGTAGGCCGCGCCGGCGCGCACCACGGCAACCAGGGCCACCACCAGCTCCAGTGAACGCGGCAGCGCCACCACCACGCGCGCCTCGCAGCCCGCGCCGTGCGCCTGCAGCTGCAGCGCCAACGCACGACTGCGTTGCTCCAGCTCGGCATAGCTGAGCGTCTGCTCGCCAAACACCAGGGCGGTCGCCGCCGGCGTGGCCTGCATGGCCGCCAGCAGCAGGGTATCCAGGGTGACATCGGGCAGCGCGTGCGCCGTGGCGTTGACGTCCACCAGGTAACGCTGGGCCTCGGCCGGGGTGGCCAGCGCGATGTCGTCCATGCGCCCGTCGCGCGCGTGCACGTCCAGGGCGGCGCCGATGAAGTGCAGCAGCCGCTCGGCATGCGCGGCCACCGCATCGTCGTCATACAGCGCCGGGTTCGCTTCGATCTCCAGGTCGAGCAGCGCCTGGCCGTCGCCACGGAAGCCGAAGCTGATGTCATCCACCGGGCCGGTGCCGAGCACGTCCAGCCGTGCCGACACCCCGGCCAGCGGCAGCGGCCGATAGAACGGCTGCAGGTTGATCAGCGGGCCGTGCAGGCGGCGTTGGGCGCCGACCAGGCCGAGGTCGCGGCGCACCTGTTCGCCCCGGTAACGACCGTGCCGGCGACCGCGCAGCAGATCGCGCGCGACGCTGCGCACGAAGCCGGCCACGCTGTCCTCGCTGGCCGCCACGCGCAGCGGCAGCACGTTCATCACCATCGCCGGCACGCGCGCGGCGGCGTTGCCGAGCCGGCCCATGAACGGTATGCCCAGCACCACCTCATCCAGCGCACTGAAACGCTGGCAATACGCGGCGGCCAGCGCCGCCAGCAGGTCCGGCCAGGGCTGCTGGATCTGCGCGGCGGCCGCGTGCAGCCGCGTGCGCAGTGCAGGCGGCACGTCGCACACCCGGCGCAGCGCATCGGCCGCAGCCGGTGCGCTGCCGCCGGCCAGGCCATCGGCTGCCGGGGCATCGGTCATGTATGCGCGCCAATAGGCGGCATCGGCCGCGCGGCGCTCGCTGCACGGGTACGCCGCGGCGTCGTCCAGCACCGGCGCCAGTGCGCCCAGCGTGGGACGGCTGGCTTGGCCTGCATACAGCGCGCTGACCCGCTCGCTGAACAACGCCATGCCATAGCCATCGGTGAGCAGGTGGTGCACCCGCAGGTACCAGGCATGGCGGTCAGGGCCGAGCACGAACAGGCACTGCCTGGCCAGGCGGTCGCGCCCCGGATCCAACGCACGCAGGCGGTCCTGGCCCATTGCCGCACGCGCGGCGGCCAGTGGATCGGGCTGCATGGACAGGTCCACCACCTGCAGCCGCGGCACGTGCGCCGGGTCATGCCATTGCCAGGCTTGCCCGCGTGCGTCCGCCGCCACGCGCAATGCGAAGGCCTCGGCCTCGGCGGCGGCGGCATCGGCCGCCGCCACGAACCGCGGCAGCTGCAGCGGTCCGTCGATCCACAGCACGTGGGCGGTGTTGAACGCGGCCGGTGCCGCGGCCAGCTGCTGCGCGTACCAGAGCCCGGCCTGGGCCTCGCCCAGCACCTGGCGCAGCCTGGCCGTGCCCGGCGATGCGGTTGCCTGCCCGGCAGTCATGCGCGTGTGCTCATGCGGATGGGGTGCTGGCCTGCAGCCGCTGGACCACGCCCCACCAACCGGCCAGGGTGGCATGCTCGGCCAGGTGGCTGAACTCCAGTGCGATGCCGGTAGTGCTCCAGGCCAGTACCAGCCCCAGCACGCGCATCGAGTCCAGGCCCAGGTCGATCAGGTTGTCGTCATCGCCGATGGCCTCGGGCGCCTCGCCCAGCATGCCGGCCACATCGGCACGCATGCGCGCCAGGTCGAGTGCGGCGATGGGGGTGGGAGTACTCATGCCAGGGCCTCCAGCAGGTGGTCGGTGGTCAGTGGCACGCCGCAGGTGCGGGCGATCAGGTGCAGGGCCAGGTCATGGTCGGCGCGCGAGAAATCGGCCACTGCGTCGGCGGCGATGAAGGTCTCGATGTCGCGCTGGAACGCTTCGCTGGCGGTGGCCGCGCAGCCGATGTGCGCGTAGACGCCGGTGACCAGCAGCTGGTCGCGCCCGCGGGCGCGCATCAGGGTCTCCAGGTTGCTGCGCTGGAAGGCGCTGTAACGGTGCTTGACCAACACGTGGTCGCCCGGCGCCGGGGCCAGCGCGTCGAGGATGGTTTCGTGTTCCGGCGTGGCGTGCATGCCCGGGCCCCACAGGTCGGCCTGCAGGCCGCGGTCGCGCCGGTCCTGGTGCCCGCGCTGGGCGGTGTAGAACACCGGGATGCCACGCGCACGGCAATGGGACAGCAGCCGCGCGATGTTGGCCACGGCGGGCGCCAACGGCGCACTGTCGGCGTCGAAGGCGGCCAGGAAATACTGCTGCATGTCATGCACCAGCAGCGCCAGGCGCTCGCTGCGCGGCTGCCACGGCCCGCGCGGGAGGGGTAGTTCGCTGGCGTGCGGCAGCGGGTACGGGGAAATCCTGGGCAGCGCCATCAGCGCGGTTCTCCTGTCTGTTGAAGGTAACGCGCGCGCAGTTGCGCACGCAGTTCGCGGCGGCTGATCTTGCCGACCGCCGTGGTCCCGAAGGCATCGACGAACACCACCTGGTCGGGCACCTTGAATGCGGCCAGGCCGCGCCCGCGCACCCAGGCCTTGAGGCTGGCGGCACTGGGCGGCGTGTCGCGCGCGATCACGAACGCGCAGCTGCGTTCGCCCAGGTAGGGGTCGGGCATGGACACCACGGCCGCATCGAACACGCCGGCATGGGCCAGCAGGTGGTCTTCGATCTCTTCGGCGGAGATCTTCTCGCCGGCGCGGTTGATGTGGTCGCCGGCCCTGCCCTGCACCACCAGGTAGCCGCCGGCCAGCTGCTGCACCATGTCGCCGGTGCGGTAGTAGCCATCCTCGGTGAACGCACGTGCGTTGGCGGCCGGGTCGTTGTGATAGGCGCCAATGGTGTAAGGGCCGCGGGTCAGCAGGTGGCCGATGCCGCCTTCGGCCACCGGGTGGCCGTGGTCGTCGACCACCAGCACTTCGTCGTCCGCCGAGATCGGCCGGCCCTGGGTGTTGACCACCACCTCCAGCGGGTCGTGCAGGCGGGTGTAGTTGACCAGTCCTTCGGCCATGCCGAACACCTGCTGCAGGGTGCAGCCGAGGCCGTCGATCACGCGGCGCGCGGCTTCGGGGACCAGCTTGGCACCGCCGACCTGGACCACGCGCAGGCTGGAGAGATCATGCGCGCTACCAGCGGCGGCCTGCGCCCACAGCAGCGCCAGCGGCGGCACCAGACCCACGCAGGTCACCCGCTCGCGGGCGATCAGCGGGAACGCCGCATCCGGCCCGGGCCCGGGGCTGAGGACCACCCGCGCGCCGGCGTACAACGCTCCCAGGAAGCCTGGCGAACTCATCGGAAAATTGTGTGCCGCCGGCAATGCCACCAGGTACACGCTGTCGCGACCGATCCCGCAGATCTCGTTGCTGGCACGGAAGGAATAGATGTAGTCGTCGTGCGTGCGCGGGATCAGCTTGGACAGGCCGGTGCTGCCCCCGGAAAGCTGCAGGAACGCCACCGACTGTGGATCCGGATCGGGCGGCAACAGGGCCAGCTCGCCCTGCAGCGCCTCGACGGCACTGAATTCGCCCGCCTCGCCCACGATCAGCACGTGCTGCACGCCCGGTTCGGCCGCCTGCAGTTCGCGCGCCAGCGTGCGGTAGTCGAAGCCGTCCTGCAGGGCCGCGGCGATGTAGCCGCGGGCCTGGGCCGTGCGCGCAACGTGGCTGACCTCGGTGATGCGATGGGCCGGCAGCGCGTAGACCGGGATCAGGCCGGCGCGGAACAGGCCGAAGATGACGGTCACGAATTCGGCGCGGTTGCCCAGCTGCACCACTACCCGGTCGCCCGGGACCAGCCCGCGTGCCAACAGGCCGGCGCCGATGCGCCCCGCCTCCTGCCACAGCCCGGCGTAGCTCAGGCGTACATCGCCGCCCACCACCGCGATGTCCGCGGCGTGGCGCTCGGCGCGCTCCCGCAGGACGCCAGGCAGGGTTTCGCCGCGCCAGTAGCCGGCGGCGCGGTAGCGCGCCACGCGGCCCGGCGGCCAGGTCTGGCGCAGCGGTACCAGGGGCGATGCGGTTGCAGCAGTCATGTTCAACTCCGGGGTGTCAGGGTCATGCACAGGTCGCCGCGTCCACGCCGAGGGCGTTCAACAGCGCGCCGAACTTGGCCGCGGTTTCGGCGACCTCCATCGCCGGTTGCGAGTCGGCCACGATGCCCGCACCGGCGTACACGCGCACCTGGCGGTCCTGGAGGTGCGCGCAGCGGATGGCCACGTACCAGTCACCGTCGCCGTCGGCATCGATCCAGCCCACCGCCCCGGCATAGAAACCGCGCGGCACCGGCTCCAGCGCGGCAATGGTGTCCAGGGCCTGCTGTCGTGGCGTTCCGCATACCGCCGGGGTGGGATGCAGTGCGGCCACCAGCGCGGCCACCGGCGTGGTCGGATCATCAAGCGTGGCGGTGATGCGGGTGCCCAGGTGCCACATGGTGGCGGTGGCGTGCAGCGACGGGCGGGGCGCGGCATCGATATGCCGACACCACGGCGCCAGCGCAGCCACGATCGCCTCGACCACGTGGCGGTGCTCGTCATGGTCCTTGGCCGAGCCCAGCAACGCCTGCGCGGTGCGCGCGTCCTGGTCCGGGTCACTGCTGCGGCGCGCCGAGCCGGCCAGCGGATGCGAGAGCACCGTACGCCCCCGGCGTGAGACCAGCAGCTCCGGCGTGGCCCCGACCAGCCAGGCAGGGGCCTGCCCGTCCTGCACCGGCAACGACACCAGGTAGGTGGCCACGCTGGGGTCCTGGCCGAGCCGCGTGGCCAGCTCGCCCGGCGCGATCGCTGCCTCGCTGTGCAGCCGCAGGCTGCGCGCCAGCACCACCTTGTGCAGCGACGGCGTGGCCCGCTGCAGCTCGGCCAGCGCCCGGGCCACGCTGTCGGCGTAGGCGGAAGGGTCTGGCTCGGCCACGACGCTGCCGGCAAAGCGTGGCGTCGCCGCGACGCAGGACATGCGGGTGTCGCTGCACACCCCCTGCGGCTGGTGCAGCGCGTCCTCGGCACATGGATCGAACGGCAGCGCGCCTACCAGCAGCGGCAGGCCCGCCCGCGGGGTGGCGAAGAAAGCGGCCACCCGTGCGGCCAGCGTGGCGGTACCCCCGCGTGGCAGCGACGCACGGCACCCCTGCGCCTGCAGCGAGCGCAGCGGCGCACGCAGCAGGAACGAAGGTTGTGGCGCGCCTTCATCGCGCGGACGATCGACCGGTTCGCCCGTGGTTGCGGCCAGCAGGGTGTCATTCATGCCGCAGGCCCCTCGCGGTGGCGCAGCGCCGCCACGCTCAACGCCACCAGCAGCACGCCCACCAGCAGGTACGGCGCGCTTGGCCGCCACTGGTACAGCAAGGTGCCGAGCATCGGCCCGATCACCATGCCCAGCCCCTGCACCGACGCCACCGTGCCGGCGGCCGCGCCCTGCTCATGGGCCTGCACCGAATCGGCGGCCAGCGCCTGGAAGGAAGGAAACACAAAGCCCATCCCGAACGCGGCCACGGCGTAGGCGGCCAACAGCTCCCAGCGCGCATCCACCAGCGCGACCGACGCAAAGCCCACCCCGGAGATCAACGCGCCGATGGCAATCCAGCGCCGCGGCGGCACCGCGGTCAGTTTCATCACCAGCGCCTGCGCCGCGATCAGGCCCACGCCAACCGCGGTGAGCGCCAGCCCCGCCGCACGCGCGCCATCGGCCGGTGACAGCTGCAGCCGGTCGATGGCGAAAAAGCCCACCGTCACCTGCGCGATGGTCACCGAGATCATCGCCGCGAACACCGCCAGGATCGGCAGGCGCAGGCGGGAGTCGGTCCAGCCCAGGCGTGCGCGCGGGCCGCTCGGTGCCGCGGCGGTCGGGGCATCGGCGGGCAGCCGCCAGCAGATGACCGCCAGCGACAGCAACGGCAGCAACGCGGCCACGTACAGGGTGAGCGACACCTGATGGAAGGCGATCCAGCCGGCGGCGGCCGGCCCCACCACCATGCCCAGTGCATTGGCACTGCCAAGCTTGGCCATCGCCGCGGCGCGCTGGCCAGGGGCGGCGCCGTCGGCGACCAGGGCCGCCGCGGTGGGCGGCACGGCCGCGTAGAACAGTCCGACCAGCGCCCGCGTGCCCACCAGCACCGCCACCGACAGCCACAGCGCCGGCGGCCGCGCCAATGCGGCATCCACGAACACCGCCATCGCCACGTAGATCACCACGTAGGCGGCGAGCGCGATCATCAGCACGCGCTTGCGCCCGATGCGGTCGCTGAGCACCCCCCAGCGGCGCGCCGACAGCATCCACAACACGCCTGCGGCCGTCACCGACAACCCGGCGTGCCACTCGGCCAGCCCGAGCAACCTCACCACCGGCCCGACGACCGCCACGAAGGCCATCATCGCCATGGTGCCGGTCAATGCCGCAAACACCAGGGCCGGTAAACCAGGAACTACGGAACGCTCACGCATGCGACACCACGCCAATCAGGGAAAGGTCGCGCGGCGCAGGGTGCGGCGCGTCGGATCGATCGGCTTCGACGATGGAATCGACGTGGCTATCCGCACAAATGATAACAGGTCGCATTCGCAGCGTGTCCGCGACCTGCGTGGCGCGTTCATCCTCACGCCCTGGATTGATGTCGATCAACCAGCGCTTACATCCACGCGGCTAAGCTGGCGCCACCCCACTCCGGCGCCACGCAATGGCTTTGCCCCCCCCCGCAACCGCACTGCCCGGCATCGTCGCCGACGTTGCCCACGGCCTGGCCGTGCAGATCATCAGCCTCACCGGCGATATCTGGAGCGGCGACGTGCGCGAGATCAGCCTGCCCGGCAGCGAGGGTCGGTTCGGGGTGCTGGCCCAGCACGCACCGCTGCTGGCGACCTTGCGCGAAGGCATGATCTCGGTGTTCCCGGTGGGCGCCGAACCGCCGCTGCACGTGTATGTATCCGGCGGCCACGTGGAAGTGCAGCCGGGCCGGGTGATCGTGCTGGCCGACCTCGGCCTGCGCAGCGAAGACATCGACGAGGCGCGTGCGCGCGCCGCGCGCGAGGCCGCCAGCGCGCCGATGGCCGCCGCCCTGACCGACCCGGACAACGCCAGGGTGCATGCGGAGCTGGCCTGGCTGCGCAGCCAGCAGCTGCGCCAGCGCTGACCCGGCCTCCCTTCTTTCCGCAAGGACATCGCGATGCTCAAGCGCGTGCAGGACCTGTTCCGCTACTTCAACAGTGCGGTGCCGTTCCGGCTGGTGCCGGCACTGATTGCCACCGCCGTGCTGGTGACCCTGCTGGTGCTGCCCTGCCCCGAGGGGCTCACGCCCAAGGCCTGGGGCCTGGTCGCGATCTTCCTGACCACCATCGTGGCGATCATCCTCAAGGTGATGCCGATCGGGGTGATGGCGATGATGGCCATCGTCATCGTCTCGTTGTCGCAGGTCACCTCGACCTCCTCCAAGGGCGCCATCACCGATGCGCTGAGTAGTTTTGCCAGCCCGCTGATCTGGTTGATCGTGGTAGCGATCCTGATCTCGCGCGGGCTGAAGAAGACCGGGCTGGGCAGCCGCATCGGCCTGATGTTCATCGCCCTGCTCGGCAAGCGCACGCTTGGCGTGGGCTATGGCCTGGCGGTGTGCGAGCTGGTGCTGGCCCCGTTCACGCCCAGCAACACCGCCCGTGGCGGCGGCATCGTGCACCCGGTGATGCGCTCGATCGCCAATGCGTTCGACTCCGACCCGGCCAAGGGCACCGAAGGCCGGGTCGGCACCTACCTGGCGCTGGTGAACTACCACGCCAACCCGATCACCTCGGCGATGTTCCTCACCGCCACCGCACCCAACCCACTGGTGGTCGATTACGTGGCCAAGGCGACCGGCCAGCAGTTCCAGCTCACCTGGACCACCTGGGCGCTGTGCATGCTGGTGCCGGGGCTGGTGTGCCTGCTGCTGATGCCGCTGGTGATCTACCTGCTCTCGCCCCCGCAGCTGAAGGCCACGCCGAACGCGGTGGACTACGCCCGCGGTGAACTGGCACGCATGGGGCCGCTGGCGCCCAGGGAGAAGGTGATGATGGGCACTTTCGGGCTGCTGCTGGTGCTGTGGGCCAATGTGCCGGCGATGCTGTTCGGGCCGGCGTGGACGCTCGACCCTACCGTGGTCGCCTTCCTGGGCCTGTTCGTACTGATCATCACCGGCACCATCGACTGGGACGACGTGCTGTCGGAAAAGAGCGCGTGGGACACGCTGGTGTGGTTTGGCGCGCTGGTGATGATGGCCGAGCAGCTCAACAAGCTCGGTGTGATTGGCTGGTTCTCCGAAGGCATGAAGAACGCCATCGTCGCCAGCGGCATGGGCTGGGAGGCGATTGCCGCGGTGCTGGTGCTGGCGTTCGTGTTCTCGCACTACCTGTTCGCCAGTACCACCGCGCATATCAGCGCGATGCTGCTGGCCTTCCTTGGCGTGGGCGCGCTGCTGATCCCCGCCGACTACGTGGTGCCCTTCATGCTGATGATGACCGCCGGCTCGGCGATCATGATGACGCTCACCCACTACGCCACCGGCACCTCGCCGATCATCTTCGGCAGCGGCTACGTGAGCCTGGGAACCTGGTGGCGCGTGGGCTTTGTGATGTGCGTGTTCGAGCTGCTGGTGTTCGCGGTGATTGGCGGGGCGTGGTGGAAGGTGCTGGGGTATTGGTAGGGCCGACCGGGGGTCGGCTGCCTTTCGCCTGATCGTTGATCGACACACGGCGGCAACCCGCCGCGCGACTGCGGCGTTTGGTCACGTTCGCGAGCGCCTCACCCCAACATATGATGTTGACGATGAGGCAGACCCACACTATGTTGTGTTCATCGGCTCCCCGCTTCCGCCAGGCCCGGTTCCTCGTCACACCCCTGCAGGTCGCCACGGCCGCACGGTGTGACCACCCGAACGGCATCTGGAAGCGAGCGCCCGACCCGGTCTTCACCGGGGTTGATCCCCCTGCCTCCATGACGCCCGCCCGGTCGTTGCGATGCCTGCATCGCGACGCGACAACTGCGCACCGCATGGACACCCGATGAGCCACCACGAAGACACCGCCGTCACCGATACCGCGCCGCTGCTGGACGCGCCCACCCCTGCCACCGAAGGTCTGTGGATCACCAAGGAGGGCGGCAACCGGCGCATGCCCTTCGATCCGGCCCGCCTGCTGCGCGCCATCACGCAGGTGCATGCCGAGTTCCCGCACCTGGACCTGGCCGATTACCAGCGCAGCGTGATGGCGCTGGTGCAGCGCCGCGAACGGCTCAGCGCCGATGAACTGGTGGACCTGCTGATCCGCGAGGCCGAATCGCGCATCGACCTGGTCGCACCGGACTGGGAGCATTTTGCCGCCCGGCTGTACCTGCGCCGGTTGTACAAGCGCGCCAGCAAGAACCGCTTCTATGATGCCGGCCTCAAGTACGGCTCCTACGTGGGGCTGCAGGAGAGCCTGGCCGACCGCAACGTGTACTCCATCGACATCCTCAACGCCTATTCCAAGGAAGAGCTGGAAGAGGCCGGACGCATGATCGAGCCCGACCGCGACCTGCTGTTCGCCTACAACGGTCTGTACCTGCTGGCCACCCGCTACCTGGCCACCGACCACTCGCGCGCGGTCTACGAGCTGCCGCAGGAGCGCTGGCTGACCATCGCGCTGTACCTGATGCAGAACGAGCACCTCAGCGGCGACCGCAGCCGCGTCCGGCGCATGCGCCTGGTGCGCGAGGCCTACTGGGCGCTGTCCAACCTGTACATGACCGTGGCCACACCCACCCTGGCCAACGCCGGCAAGACCGGGGGCCAGTTGTCCTCGTGCTTCATCGACACCGTGGACGACAGCCTGCAGGGCATCTATGACTCCAATACCGACGTAGCGCGCGTGTCCAAGCACGGCGGCGGCGTGGGTGCCTACCTGGGCTACGTGCGCTCGGCCGGAGCGCCCATCCGCGGCGTGGCCAACTCCTCCGGCGGCGTGGTGCCGTGGATCAAGCAGCTCAACAACACCGCCGTCAGCGTCGACCAGCTCGGCCAGCGCAAGGGCGCCATCGCGGTTTACCTGGACGTGTGGCACCGCGATATCGAGGCATTCCTGGACCTGCGCCTGAACAACGGCGACCAGCGGCTGCGTGCACATGATGTATTCACCTCGGTGTGCCTGCCGGACCTGTTCATGGAGGCGGTGGAGCGGCGCGGTGACTGGTACCTGTTCGACCCCTACGAGGTGAAGCGGGTCAAGGGCTGGTACCTGCAGGACTTCCATGACGAACAGCGTGGCCAGGGCAGTTTCCGCGAGCGTTATGCCGAGGTGGTGGCCGACGAGCGGATCGGCCGCCGCACGCTCAAGGCCATCGACCTGTTCAAGCGGATCATGGTCAGCCAGCTGGAGACCGGCAATCCCTTCATGTTCTACCGGGACGAAGTGAACCGGATGAACCCGAACAAGCACGCCGGCAAGGTGTACTCCAGCAACCTGTGCACCGAGATCCTGCAGAACATGAGCCCGACCCGGCTGATGCAGGAGATGATCAGCGGCGACCAGATCGTCACCACCCGCCAGGCCGGCGATTTCGTGGTGTGCAACCTGTCCTCGATCAACCTCGGCCGCGCCGTCACCGCCGCGCCGGACCTGCTTTCCAGCGACGTGCTGGAACGGCTGGTGCCGATCCAGGTGCGCATGCTCGACAACGTGATCGACCTCAACCAGCTGCCGGTGCCGCAGGCGACCATCACCAACCGCAAGTACCGGGCGATCGGGCTGGGCACGTTCGGCTGGCACCACCTGCTGGCGCTCAGGCAGCTGCACTGGAACGCCGCCGACGCCGAAGACTACGCCGACAGCCTCTACGAGCGCATCAACTACCTGGC